>ENA-UOOR01003754-UOOR01003754.1-fermentation-metagenome-genome-assembly--contig:-NODE-3754-length-12921-cov-41.936966_pt1 | contig 12921 bp, 12 predicted proteins | sample MGYA00245780_ERZ724029 | MGnify/ENA primary metagenome ERZ724029 (study PRJEB28704, sample SAMN03018315) | fermentation metagenome | biome: anthropogenic terrestrial biome; feature: soil... | reverse complement strand
GAAGATAGCAGCATAAAAAATTAAAAAAGGAGCTGTCCTTTTGGAACAGCCCCTTCTTATTTTTAAGAATTTGACATTCTGGAAATTTAATATTTAGTATGCCCTTGCGAATATAACTCTTTGAGCCGATGGCTTTCCTGTAACCATACATTTCCCGGGAGTTTTATCACCTTCAAATGGGATACAACGAACTGTAGCTTTAGTATCTTCTTTGATTTTTGCTTCAGTTTCTGCTGTTCCATCCCAATGACAAAGTAAGAAACCACCTTTCTCGATTTCAATTTTGAATTCATCATACGAATTAACTTCACGAATTTGAGATGTTCGATAGTCAAATGCTTTCTTATAAATATTCTTTTGAATTTCATCAAGAAGATCTTTTATATAGATTTCAACCTGATCACATGAAACAGTTTCTTTAGTCAAAGTATCACGACGTGCTACCTCAATAGTGTTGTTTTCTAAATCGCGACTACCGATTGCCAAACGAACTGGAACTCCTTTAAGTTCGTACTCGGAAAATTTCCAGCCGGGTTTCTTATTGTCAGCATTATCATATTTAACGCTTACGCTTAATGCTTTTAATTTTTCAACAATTCCTGCAACCTTTTCGTTGATTTGTTGAAGTTGCTCATTGTTTTTATAAATTGGAACAATAACTACTTGATAAGGAGCTAATTTTGGAGGCAATACCAAACCATTATCATCAGAGTGAGTCATAATAAGTGCACCAATTAAGCGAGTAGAAACACCCCATGAAGTAGCCCAAACATAATCTCGATTTCCGTTTTGGTCTGTAAATTGAACATCAAAAGCTTTCGCGAAATTTTGTCCCAAATAGTGAGAGGTTCCTGATTGCAAGGCTTTTCCATCCTGCATAAGAGCTTCAATAGTGTAAGTGTCAATTGCGCCGGCAAAGCGCTCAGATTCAGATTTTACTCCCTTAATTACAGGCATTGCCATATAATCTTCGGCAAAACGTGCGTATACTTCAATCATTTTTTCTGCTTCAGCAACTGCTTCTTCAGAAGTAGCGTGAGCAGTATGACCTTCTTGCCATAAAAACTCCGTAGTACGCAAGAACAAACGAGTACGCATTTCCCAACGAACCACATTTGCCCACTGATTTACCAAGATTGGAAGATCGCGATACGATTGAATCCAATTTTTATATGTACTCCAAATAATTGTTTCTGAAGTAGGACGAACAACTAATTCTTCTTCCAGTTTAGCTTCCGGATCAACAATCACACCACTGCCGTCTTCTGCATTTTTTAGTCGGTAATGCGTAACGACAGCACATTCTTTTGCGAAACCTTCAACGTGATCTGCTTCGCGACTTAAAAATGATTTTGGTATAAATAAAGGAAAATATGCATTTACATGACCAGTTTCTTTAAACATGTCGTCTAATTGACGTTGCATTTTTTCCCAAATTGCAAATCCGTATGGTTTAATTACCATACAACCACGTACTGCTGAATTTTCAGCTAAATCAGCTTTGATAACCAGATCTTGATACCATTGAGAATAATCCTTACTGCGGGACGTGAGTTCTTTAAGTTCCTTTGCCATTTTATTTTGTAATTGTTTTTATCTTTAAAGTTTGCAAAGATACAAAAGATGAAGAAGAAAAGAGCACTTAACCTGCTTGAAATTTTGTACTTTTGCACCTTCAAAATAATGTTTAAGATATGGCAAATAAAACTTCTTACCAATATAGAATTGGTATGCAAGATATAGATTTTAGAAAAGAAGTCTCTTTGACCTCATTAATCAGCTATGTATTGGATGCTGCTGGTAAGAATGCTGATGATAATGGATTCGGTTTACTCGATTTGCAAAAAGTGAATTTTACATGGGTGATTTCACGTTTTGTCATTGATATGATTCGTTTTCCTGACGAAAAAGAAGAACTCAACATCTCTACATGGGTGGAAAATGTAAGTACTGCTTTTACACAACGTAATTTTAATATTACTGACGAAAATAATGAAACAGTTGGTTATGCATCTTCCTCATGGGCAGTAATTAATATGAAATCAAGACAATCTATATTGCTTGATCAAGCGCCAGAACTGAAAAGGGTTATAGTTAATGTCCCAACTCCAATCGGAGCACCTATTAGAATCCCAAATGTAAGAGGACAGGTTGTTGATACATTTCGAGTAAAATACAGTGATTTAGATATAAATCGACATGCAAATACTCTCAATTATGTTAAATGGATTTCAGATTGCTTTTCTTTGGACTTTTATGATACTCATAGATTAAAACGTTTTGAAATTAATTTCCTTAAGGAATTACTATATGGTGATGAAGGTGAGATTCTTATGGAAATGAAAGCACCTGACGATTATTTTTTCCAGCTTGTAATAAAAGATAAAGGAGTTGTTTGTAGAGCAAGATTGGCATTTGTAAGTAATTAAAGTGTCTGTTTTCTTTTTATTATTATATGTCTTTTGAAATTGAAATCCGAGAAAAACATATTTATTATTAAACATGAATGTAAACACAATTGTTATTTGTACTTTAATTAACTGAATAAGAAAGTAAAAACTTGATTATAATTCAGAATTGTTATAAAATAGCACAAAATGATAACATTTAGCATTATCATTTGTCCGTTTGGTTGGAAACCTTTACTTTTGCGGAATCTAAAAATGAAAATATGACAACTGTTACTGAGAAAATCAAGATATTATGTGCTGATAAAAATATGTCTATTGAACAACTGGCAACTGGTGCCGGACTCACAATAGATCAAGTAAAAAGAATTTGCGAAAGTGATAAAATACCGTCATTGTCTTCACTTATAAAAATTGCTCGAGCGCTAGGAGTGCGATTGGGGACTTTTTTGGATGATAGTGAAGAAATGGGTCCTGTTGTCAATCGTGGCAACGATTCAAATCATCCAGTGACTTTTACAAGTCAACAAACTAACAACAATTCTCACATGGATTTTATTTCTTTGGCTGCCCGAAAAGCTGGTAGAAATATGGAGCCGTTTCTAATCAATATTCAATCAGCTAGTGGAAATGAGAGTTGTTCTTCACACGAAGGTGAGGAATTCCTTTTTGTGTTAGAAGGTTCTATTAAAGTAAAATATGGATCTGAATATTATCTTTTGAATTCTGGTGATAGTATTTATTATGACTCTATTGTTGATCATCTGGTAACTGTTAATGGAGATTCTACAGCAAAAATCATTGGCGTGGTCTATTCTCCAGCATAAATTATCTTTTTTTTAGTAATTATGATGAACATATCTGATATACAACTTTCCAACAAAACACTTGGAGACTGGCTTGAATATTGGGCGGAAGAAACACCTGATAAGGAATATATTGTATATTCCGACCGCAACTTGCGCTTTACGTGGAAGACTTTCAATAATAGAGTCGATAATATGGCTAAAGGCTTAATATCTATTGGCGTAACTCGAGGGAGTAACGTGGGTATTTGGGCTCAGAATGTACCTGATTGGTTGACTTTTCTGTATGCGACTGCAAAAATAGGAGCGGTTGCGGTTACGGTAAATACAAATTATCGATCTGAAGAATTGCAATATCTGATGAAGGATTCGGATATGCATACGCTCTGTATGACAGATGGAATTCCTGGTAGTAATTATACTGACATAATCAATGAACTTGTACCTGAGCTCAAAACAACACAGAGAGGAAAACTTAAATCCGTCCATTTCCCTGAACTAAAGAACGTTGTTTATATTGGTCAGGAGAAATATCGAGGTATGTATAATACTGCAGAAATTCTTTTGCTTGGGAAAAATGTTCCTGATGATGAGTTTAATAGACTTAGGTCGCTATCTAACTGTCAAGATGTTGTAAATATGCAATATACATCAGGAACTACCGGATTCCCTAAAGGAGTTATGCTCTCGCATCATAATATCGCTAACAACGGTTATTTAACGGGTGCTCATATGAAATTCTCGCCAGATGACAGATGTTGTATCTGTGTGCCTCTTTTTCATTGTTTCGGAGTGGTTTTGGCAACAATGTGCTGCTTAACTCACGGGAGTACTCAGGTTATGGTAGAAAGATTCGATCCGCTGTTGACTCTTGCTTCAGTTCATAAGGAGCGATGCTCTGTTTTACATGGAGTTCCTACTATGTTTATTGCCCAATTGAATCATCCAATGTTTGATATGTTCGACGTCAGTTCATTGCGTACCGGTATTATGGCAGGTTCACTTTGTCCTGAAGAACTGATGAAACAGGTTAATGAACAGATGTTTATGGATCTTACAAGTGTTTATGGTATGACAGAGACATCGCCGGGAATGACACAAAGTCGTGTCGATAATCCGTTCGAAGTACGTTGTTCTTCAGTGGGACGTGAATATGAATTCACCGAAGTAAAAGTGCTTGATCCTGAAACAGGTAAAGAATGTCCTCCCGGAGTAACTGGTGAAATGTGTTGTCGGGGTTATAATGTGATGAAGGGTTATTATAAAAATCCCATCGCAACAGCTCAGGTAATCGATGACAATGGTTTTATGCACTCAGGTGATCTGGGCGTCATGGATGAAAATGGAAACTATAGAATCACAGGGCGTATCAAAGATATCATAATTAGAGGTGGAGAAAATATTTCACCGAAAGAGGTTGAGGATTTTCTTTACAAAATGCCTGGAGTGAAAGATGTGCAGGTTGTTGCTGTGACTTCAAAACGATATGGTGAAGATGTTGGAGCTTTCATTATTCAAAAAGAAGGGTATGACTTGATATCTGAAGATGTTCGAGATTTTTGTAAAGGACATATCGCTAATTATAAAATACCACGTTATATCTTTTTTGTAAAGGAATTTCCAATGACGGGAAGTGGTAAGATACAGAAATATCGTTTGCGTGAAATGGCTTTGGAGTTATGTGAGAAAAATGGTATCGAAATTCGCTAGTGGAGAATATCGGACTCGAACCGATCACCTTTAGACTGCCAGTCTAACGCTCTAGCCAGATGAGCTAATCCCCCTTTTCGTAGAACAAAGATAGGGATTTTGTTTATATTTGCAAGCTAAACGTAACAAATTAATTCAAAATCTCAAGATGATTGTATACAACACTACTTTCCATGTCGAAAACGATGTGAAAGATGAATTTATAGAATATATGCTGCAGGAGTTTATTCCAGCTTCAACAAAAACTGGATTGTTGACTTATCCTCGATTGGCACGTGTGCATGGAAAGGATTCCGATGAAGGTGCATCATTTGCTATGGAATTTATTGTTTCGGATTTATTCGTATTAGAACGATGGAATCAAGAGGAAAGCGCTTTTGTTTTAAAACCTTTATTAGATAAATTTAAGCAAAAGATTGCAGGTTTCACTACTATTTTAGAAACCATAGATTATTAATAATGCAGAAAGAGCGAATTATAATGGGAATTGACCCGGGAACGCATGTTATGGGTTACGGTATTCTGCAAGTACTTGATAACAAGCCGCGTCTGATGGATTTGGGGGTTTATAGTCTAAATCGAACAGATGATCATTATATGCGTTTGGCAAAGATTTATGCATTTGTTATTGATTTGATAGATAAATATTTACCAGATGAATTGGCTATTGAAGCTCCGTTTTATGGTAAAAATGTGCAGAGTCTGCTCAAGCTGGGAAGGGCTCAGGGGGTGGCAATGGCTGCTGCAATATCACGAGATATTCCCATTTTTGAATACGCTCCATTAAAAATAAAGGTCGCAATTACAGGAAACGGTAGAGCGGCAAAAGAACAAGTAGCATACATGTTGCAGAAAATTCTTCATATACCAGTTGATGTGATGCCAAATCAATTAGATGCGACTGATGGACTGGCCGCTGCTCTATGTCATTTTTACCAAAGTGGTCTTGATACGGGCGATAATAAATACAAAAGCTGGAAAGACTTTGCGAACAAGAATCCCGATAAAATTACCAAATAAAGAAAATGCAATAAGTAACTTTTATAATTAATAAGTTGATGATAACTTTTTTTGATTTTAAAGAAAGTGACATACTTTAATTTCTTAACTTTGCGTTAATGAATAAACTAATACATCACATAGATTTTTTGTTACATAACCATTCCAGAGTGATTGTTCCTGGCTTTGGTACTTTTGTGTTGAATTATGTGCCGGCAAGCAATATAGGGATTTCAGAATATACTAAACCTGCTTACGAACTGTCGTTCAATGAGGAATTGAATGATAATGATAGTATATTGGTGGAATCGTATATGAAGTACGAAAATCTATTGTTGAGAGATGCTTTTGTTAAAATTGAGAATACAGTAGAAGATATCAAACAAAAACTAGAAAGAGAGAATTATTTAAAATTTGGGAAACTGGGTGGCTTTTCACTCAATGATGAGAATCTACTTGTATTTACACCTGGAAAATTTGTACATCCGGAGTTGTTCGGATTGAACGATGTGTGTTTAAAAACTATTCCACAAACGAATACAGAAACTGTTTCAGAAAAATCTCGTAAATCTCATAAAGGTGTTATTGGTAAAATTGTTGTTAGTGCAGCAGTTGCAGCTGCAGCTGCGTTGTTTATTCTTATTTCTGTTGATATGTTGCCACTTCAAAAACAAAGTGTAAACATATTATCTAACCATAAGCTTGAGAATTTATTCACTGGTAAATCAAATGATAAAAATCCAGCTAAAGCATCAACTACGGAAAACAAAACACCGGAAATAGTCGCACCGATAGCTGAAAAAATACCCGAAACTGTTGAATCGATAACTGCTAAAGAACGATTCTATGTGGTAACAGGGGTATATAAAGAAATAGAAAATGCTCAGAATTTACTTAATGCAATAAAGGCTGACGGATTTAATAATGCTGCAATCCTAAATAGAGGGGATAGGTTAGATGTGTATATCGAAGTTTTTAATACTCCCGACGAAGCAAATGAATTTACACAGAAAATACATAAAGAGTTTTCTGAATATAAAAGAGCCTGGGTACTAAAATACAAGAAATAAGTACTTATTAAGTGGAATACTACGGGTTAATTGCTTATTCCTTAAAGAGATAATTCTTTTAACACAGGAGGAAGCATTGGCTGTTGTTTTGCATTCCGAATGCGAGAAAGTTCAGTATCAATCAATTTATTGACATCTTTCCACTTTGAATCTCTTGTTTTAGAACTGGTTATTACCATGTGAAGTGTTGAAGGCCGCAGATCATATTTTTCAGCAACATAAATAATTGCTAAATCTGTGCTTTGGACCTCTGCTTTTACTTCTGAAATCTCACCTACCGCTTTTTCAATTTTCTCTACGTAAGATAACTTTACTGACATTATAAATATGTTTTATAAACCTTAAATTGCGAATATAGCACTTATATTTCATAAAACCAACTATTTAACCTTTTATAAGGATTGAATAAGGTCAGTAAAAACATATTGTTTTGTTCAAATGAATTTATAATTGTCAGTTTTTTTCGCTGTAAAGAAGTTCAGTATTTTTATTACCAAATTTACTGTAGTTCTCAATTAGAGTGAAAATAGTTTTTTTTTTTATGTGGTATTAGTTTTGATTGTTCAAACACCGGATATTATTTTCCAAATTGATTCAACTGCCAAATCACTATCATTTAAACAAGGAATAAATGTAAAGTCTTCTCCACCATCTTTCAAAAAAAGTTCCCTGGCCTCGATATTTATATCATAAAGTGTTTCCATATTGTCAATCAAAAAACCTGGGGCCATCACAGCTATCTTTTTCCAACCCATTCTGGGTAAGTCGCCAATTTCTTTGTTCAGATATGGCTTAATCCAATTATCACTTCGCTGAGAGGAATATAGAACTATTATTTTATTTGGAGCAATCTCCAATTGCTCAGCCAACAAATGATTTGTCTCTTTTAATTGATATACATAGTCAAACTCTTTACCTTTTTGTCGCGCTTCTTCTATCTGGTTTATGGGAAGACTATGGTAACAGAAGACTATTCTATCTAAATCTTTTTCTAAATATGGCTTTGCAAAGTCTGCCAACGCTTTAATATATGCTGGGTGCTTATAATAGGGCGAGACAATTTTTAACCTGAATGAGTGAGGGTATTTGTAAAAAATGCGACCAACCTCGTCAATTGCAGTCTGTGTCGTCGATTGGGCGTAATGTGGATACATCGGAAAAACAATAAGCTCATGCAAAAGAGGACACCGTTTTTCAAGCTTTTCTAATGCATCTGAAAAAGAGGGTTCCCCATATCGCATTGCTATCTCTACAGGAACATTTTTTTGTTTCTCAAGTTTGTCGGCCAAATTCTGTAAATAGTAGGTTATTGGAGAAAATGCAGGTACTTCTTTCCTCCAAATTAATTGGTACTTTTTCAACGACTTAGAAGCAGATAATGGAGCAATGATGTTTCGAGCCAACAAACTTGAGATCCATTCTGGCTTACCCATTACAAGTGGATCTGCCAGCATATCACCAATAAATTTCTGAACATCTGCTTTTTCGCATTTTGCAGGTGTTCCCACATTCATCAAAATAATTCCTCGCATTAAATCTCTCCTATATTTTATTCTATAAATGTTTCAAGCACCTTTGTATTCTCAGATGGGATTATTTCCACAGATGTTGTATCGGCAGGAATAAGTACGGTTTCTCCTTGTCGAATGGATATTACATTGCCTTTATTATCCTTAATCTCTGCTTTACCCATCATACAGATATAAATCACAAATGAATCTAAATTCTTGTAATCTAGCAAAATAGACTGGTTTAATTCTAATAAATTGGTCGTGAAATAAGGACAGGAAACAAGTGCGGTAGGCTCGTTGATTTTCTCTGAATAACTTGTTTTATATGTTTTGTGTACCGAATAATCTATAGCGTCTTTTGCAAGTTGGGTATGTAATTCCCTTGATTTGCCCTCTGAATCTTTACGATTATAATCGTAAATGCGATAGGTTATATCTGAAGTCTGCTGAATTTCTGCAATAAAACAACCGCCACCAATAGCATGAACGCGACCTGCTGGAAGGAAAAAAACATCACCACTTTTCACATTATATTGCATTAGAGAATCAGTAAATGTGCCGTTCTCTACCATAGCAACATAATCTTCGGGTGTGATTTTTTTTGAAAAACCTGAATATAATGATGCTTCAGGGGTGGCTTTTACAACATACCACATCTCGGTCTTACCAAATGAATTATGACGCTCTTTGGCTAATTCATCGTCAGGATGAACTTGAATTGAAAGATCATCGCGGGCATCAATAAACTTTATGAGAAGAGGAAACGTTTCTCCATAGGTTTCATAAACCTTTTTACCTAGCAATAATTCTTTTTGATTCGAAAGTATGTCTTCGAGCGTCTTACCCCTAAGTTCTCCATTGGAAACAATGGATACATGATTCTTTACGCCTGATATTTCCCAACTTTCACCTATATTTTCTTCTGTACTTTCTACTCCTTTGAACTTGCAAATATCTGAACCTCCCCAGATAACCGATTTTAGGTATGGTTCAAACTTAAATGGATATAATTTCATATGTTATATTTGTTGTTTTAAATTATTAATCTTGAATGAGTTGCAATACAATGGCTGATCTTGATGGTAGATAAGACTTTAGCCATCCTTTGTTGTCTGGTGCATAAACCGGATCAAAATGTGTGAAATGATGAATAGAATCGTCATTTAAACCAAATCCTCCAAATTCTATACTGTCGGTATTTAAAATGATTTTGTACTCTCCTTGGGGAACAAGCACTCCGTAATCACTAAACGACTTTAAGGGATGGAAATTGTAAATGAATAACAAATTACTACGCATATATGCTAACACATTATCGCCGTCTTTGTCCCAAATCTTTATAATTGGTGTGCCTTGAAAATTTGGAACAGACTTAATAAGTCTTAGCATTGCTTTATCAAAATCGCCTAAATAATGATACTTAAGATCTTTGTTGTCAGCTAAATCCCATTGACGCCTTGCATATTTATATGACCAACCATTGCCTTCTCGCGGAAAATCTACCCATTCGGGGTGACCAAATTCATTTCCCATAAAGTTCAGGTATCCGCCGTTTATAGTGGATGAGGTAACAAGCCTTATCATTTTGTGTAAAGCTATTCCTCGGTCAACCAAATATGAACTGTCCATAAGTTTCGACATAAACCAGTACATGTCAGCATCTATGAGTCTGAATATTATTGTCTTATCGCCTACCAGTGCCTGGTCGTGACTCTCTACATAAGATATGGTTTTCTCGTCCGATCTTCTGTTAGTTGTTTCCCACCATATGGCCGATGGATGCCAGTCTTCATCCTTTTTCTCTTTGATGGTTTTTATCCAATAATCTGGAATATTCATCGCCATACGATAATCAAATCCATAACCTCCGTCCTCGGCTTTTACACATAGTCCGGGCATTCCGCTTACTTCTTCTGCAATTGTTATGGCTTTTGGATTTACTTCATGAATTAATTTGTTGGCAAGAGTAAGATAACAAATCGCATCGCCCTCTTGACCTATATTATAATAATCGTCGTATGATGTGAATGCTTCTTCTAAACCGTGACTCCTATATATCATTGATGTTACGCCATCAAAACGAAAACCGTCAAACTTAAATTCTTCCATCCAATATTTGCAGTTCGAAAGCAGAAAATGTAATACTTCTCCTTTCCCGTAATCGAAACATAGGGAATCCCAAGCGGGATGGTTTCTTTTTTCAGGATCACTGGGGAAATATAAGTCGACCGTTCCGTCTTGCTTGGCAATGCCTTCTGCTTCGTTCTTTGTTGCATGTGAATGAACAATATCCATAATTACAGAGATACCCATTTCATGCGCTGCATCTACTAATTGTTTAAGTTCATCTGGTGTCCCAAAACGAGATGAAGGAGCAAAGAAATTAGAAACGTGATAACCAAAAGATCCATAATAGGGATGTTCTTGAATAGCCATCAACTGGATTGTATTATATCCGTCGGCTTTGATCCTGGGAAGTACATTCTCACGAAATTCATTGAAACTGCCTACCTTTTCTTCATTTGTAGCCATTCCAATATGACACTCGTAAATAAGCAAAGGGGAAGTGTCGGGATTAAAATGGTTTTGTTTGAATGTGTAACCATTCGCTGGTTCCCACACTTGTGCGCTGAAAATGAGTGTGTCGGTGTCCTGGACAACACGACGGGACCAAGCGGGAATTCGTTCGCCTGATCCGCCATCCCATTTAACATATAGTTTGTATAAATCTAAATGATGAATTTTGTGTGATGGAATAAATAATTCCCAAATGCCATTTTCTATTCTTTGAAGCTTAAAATCTTCATCTTGCTTCCAATCGTTAAATGTGCCGACTAAATATACAGCGGTGGCATTAGGGGCCCATTCACGAATGGTCCAACCGGTTGAGGATTTTTGTAATCCAAAATAAAGATAACCGCTTGCAAATTCTGAAAGGGTTTTCTTACCATTTTCGGTTATTGTTTTTTCCTTAAATATTGCATAGTTATGCCTTCCCTCTATTGCTTCGCTATAAGGCGCAAGCCAAGGATCATCTTTAATAATCTTCAATTTCTTAGAATTCATAACATTTATTTATATGTGAAAATCCAATCATACAAATATACAAGAAAACTTCGATTTAAATGCTGTGAATATTTAAATCGAAGTTTTATATTTAGTACTAATACATCTAAGTGATATTCAATAGATGTACTTTTACTTTAAATAAATAGAACTATCGCTTGGCTGTGGTGGCAATCGTGCCTCTAAAATAACCAATGGATTCGGCAATCCCAATAAATGGGTCTTTCATATTACGCTCGTGCTCCAAACTGCATTTACCGGAATATCCTACTTTACGAAGCATTTTTATAAATGATGGAAAGTCAATAATGCCTCTGCCAATTTCTACGGAGTAGCCTTGTTTTGTTGGGGCGGTTACATCTTTTATATGTATGTCAAAAACGCGTGAATGATATTTCTTTAAATCTTTAACGGGATCTTTTCCATTGCGGGTATCGTGACCGACATCAAGACACATGCCGATTCGGGGATCAAGATTTTTCACATTGTTCCAAACATCATCAGCATCGGGATAAAGGGGCATGTCGGGACCGTGTAAATGGATAGCATACTTAAAATCGTATTCTTTTACTTTCTTATCTAGATAGGGCAATAATTCGTAATTGGGAACTCCAACAATTAGTTTTACGCCTACTCGTTTTGCGTACTCAAAGGCATTGTCGATTTCTTGTGTGGTGCGCATGTAAATGGGACCTACTGCATATCCTGTCACATTCTTTGCTTTTAATTTCGCATGAAATGCTGCAATTTGCTCATCGGTACTGTTTAAAGGAAGATGGAAATCTTTGATGCAAAGATAGTGTACATCGCACTTTTCCATAGTCTCTAGTGTTTTGTCAAGATTGAAATTGGCAAATGTGTAACCAGCCATACCTACATCAAATTTCTCATATGTGTCTGCAGCTGGTTGAGGATCGGGCCTGTTTTGAGCATTTATGGCTACAGAAATTGCCAATAATGCTAATAATATAAGTCTTGTTCTCATATGTAAAGAATTTTTTAATTAAACTGTGTACGTTCACAAAGATAAATTAAAAATGTTGAATTGTATATTTTAATCCATAATAAAGTTTATATGTTTTTCTTATTTTTCAACAAATATAACTTATTCAAGTCACATTTTCACTGTTAAGAGAAGTAAAAATAGTGAGGCGTTTAGATGCCGTATTTTCAAAAAGATTGTCGGAGGTGAGTCGGAGCTTCATCGGAGGTGCATCGGAGCATACACGGAGCATCATCGGAGCATCCTCGGAGCTCTCTCGGAGGTTACTCGGAGTGTCTCGTCCTGAAATAGGTGTGTCTCGTCCTGAAATAGGTTTACAAAAAATGTAAATTTAAAGCAGGACAATGA
>ENA-UOOR01003750-UOOR01003750.1-fermentation-metagenome-genome-assembly--contig:-NODE-3750-length-12933-cov-11.948983_pt1 | contig 12933 bp, 8 predicted proteins | sample MGYA00245780_ERZ724029 | MGnify/ENA primary metagenome ERZ724029 (study PRJEB28704, sample SAMN03018315) | fermentation metagenome | biome: anthropogenic terrestrial biome; feature: soil; material... | reverse complement strand
ACAGACATGGTATTTATGAAAACTCATTACTACGGTGGAATAAAGAAATATCAATGGCTTGCAATTCCTCTTTCGCTTCATGGCGTTATTATAAAAAAGAATGGGGAATCACTAAATATTAATATCGGTGAGATAGAAGGCGATCCGGTTTTCGCAATTACCGATCTGTTGCCTCATCTTGCAAAAGATCAAATGGACAAAAAAATGAGCGAAGCTGTTACGGGAGAAAGCCTTAATTCCTTAGCTGGATCAATTCCATATGACGACAAGGATGTTAAGGAAAAGGTTAAGCTTAACATACTTAATATTTTATATGAGAAATACGGTGTTACCGAAGAAGATTTTCTTTCGGCAGAGCTGGAGCTTGTTCCTGCATTCAAAGCAAAAGATATCGGTTTTGATAGGAGCATGGTAGGCGCTTATGGTCAAGATGATCGCGTTTGCTCATATACCTCGATGATGGCATTGTTTGATATAAAGGATCCTGACTATACTTCCATCTGCGTCCTTACAGATAAAGAGGAGATTGGGAGTGTTGGCAATACCGGTGCTCAATCACGTTTTTTAGAGAATTTTGTTGCAGATTTATGCTCTTTAACTTCAAGCGACTACTCAGATATCCTTGTCAGGCGTTGTCTCAGCAATTCCATTATGATGTCTGCAGATGTTAGCGCTGCTGTGGATCCTAATTACGAAGGTACACATGATAAGCTTAATGCGTCATATCTCGGAAAAGGTATTGCTATTATGAAATATGCCGGTGCAAGAGGAAAATCCGGTGCATCCGATGCTCATGCTGAGCTTATTAGTAAAATGAGGAATATCTTTAATAAAAATAACATTTCATGGCAGACAACAGAGCTTGGTGCAGTTGATAAAGGCGGTGGAGGAACGATTTCCTCCTTGATATCCAGCCTTGGCATTGATGTAATAGATTGCGGAGTACCGGTTTTAAGCATGCATTCTCCTTATGAAGTTACAAGTAAGGTGGATATTTATGCTGCATATAAAGGGTTTAAAGCGTTCTTGACTGATATTTAACGAGGGTACATAACGGATCCTCGCTCACCTATACACCATTTTTCATCAATGTTTTTGCTGAACGCGATTGTAAAAAAAATTTAATCATAGTATCCGTAACTAAAAAGAGAGCATTTGTGCTCTCTTTTTGATATCACGTCAAATAAGCTTTTTTAACGCAAATTATGATTGCTTACCGGACTTGTGAGAAATAGGTACCCGCCACCAGGCATTTTTCAACCAGACTAGTTGAAAATATGCGAAGAGGTAGGGTCATCTAGCCTCGTTATATTTCACACCAATGTCTCCCTAGGAGTTTGCTCGGAAACTCGATTTTGATGAATATTTATAAAAAGTACAGCCCTGAAACCCGCATAGGTTCGTAGAAAAAGTGAGTGTTTTTTGTATTTTTATTAGAAATAATGGCTTTCCGAGCAGGTTCCTAGTTACTTGTGAACAATATCCCAGCTGTTTAAGAACAATCGTTACAAACACGAGTTATATACTTTGTAAAGGGAAAATGATATCATATATATACGCAGGTGCTTTAGCGCCTTCATTGCTCGTTTTGTGCAACACACGTTACACCTTCTGAAAGGATGATTGTTGTGAAGAAAACTGTTTTCTTTTTATTAATATTGATTTCATTAATCTTTTTATCTTGTTCAGTATTTGCTGTATACGATGTAGTTTCAGGTGAAGTTAATGTTTATGTAAATGACACTAAAATAGTTTTTGATACTCAGCCGGTTTTTATAAAAAATCGCACTATGGTTCCCATAAGAGGTGTATTTGAAGCTATGGGCGCAACTGTGGATTGGGATAATAATGAAAAAATCGTGACCATAGAAAAGGGTATAAAAATACAGGTTCAATTGGACAATCCAAAAGCTCTGATTGATGGAAAAACAATATTAATGGATGTACCTGCGGCAGGAATTAATGGACGTATACTTGTACCGATACGCTTTATAAGTGAAGCACTAAAGGCTAATGTAGATTGGGTAAATTCGACAAAAACCGTATTTATTAATGAAGAAGTCAAAAATACCGATTCAGGAAATAATCAAAACTGGGGAAAGTTTTATGCAAATGAAGTTTGGAATTATTATATTATGGAAGGTTTCGTCTTGCTTAAAGAAAACATCGAAACAAAAAAGCTTGAAAAGATTGCCGACAATGTAGTATGTGACTTACATATTTACGATGATTGGGTTTATTACATAGGCATTGATAAAGGAATGAATAAAGTCCTTCGCATTAATCAATACAGCAAAGAGAAAGAGATTATTGTAGATGCACCCATTGATTCAATTCAGGTAGTTAATAATTGGGTTTACTACAGCCATTCAGGTGAAGAAACAATTCTTTACCGTACAAAAGCAGACGGTTCTGTAACAGAGAGAATTATAGGTGGTGGGAATTTCCATCCGAAATCCTGGCTTATTCAAAATGGATGGATTTATTTCCAGAATCTAAAGAGTAACACAATTTCACGAGCCAGAATTGACGGCTCTGATTTAACCGAGATGACTAAACTATATGCTACACCACCTTATGACAACTCCAATAGCATATCGGATTTTGGTGATAGTATATTTGAGATTAAGCTTATAGACAAAGACTTTTTATACCTTTCATTAGGAAACCCAGGCTACATTGGAGAATTTTATTATGACTCAGGTATTTATCGTATACCCATAAATGGCGGAAATCCTGAGATAATTACAAATAAAGTACCTGTTTCTATAAATATGGACGATGCATGGATATACATGGCAGTAAAAAGCTACAGCAGCTATCAGTTAGTAAAATGCAGAAAGGACGGAAGCGAATTATTTACAATAAACGAATATAAGCAGAACGATATTCCCAAAAGCATTTATATAAATAATTCAACACTTCTATATACGCTACTTCGTGGCAGCGGCGCCCAAGAGGAGCTTTTCTTTAAAATGAGCTCCCTAGGAGGCAACATATCAACATTTTCAATAATTTACGGAAATGATTATTATCAGATAAGGGATATACTAACTGAAGCTTCTAATGCTTACGGTCAGCTTGATAGTCTTAGCATGCTCCAAATATCGTCTTCAGGAAAAGAAAACGACAGCATTATAACAAGCGAAAGCAAAATCAGTAATACTCAGTCTTTATATTATCAAAATATCAAACATGAAAATGAAGCAGGTTACCTTGAGACTTGGACTGATAAAATGTTCCTTTACTCCAGAAATGCTGATGAAAGCCAATGGAATATTAAAGAATCACCAATATCAGGTAAAACAAAACCATATACTGTTCTTGATTATATTCAACCCACACAGGAGCTATCCAATAATCTCAGTCTTAAAACAGAATATGGGAAATATATAATTAGTGGCAAAGGTGCTTTTCCAGAGCTCATAAACAAGCTTCTTGAAGCAGAAGTGCTTGTTTATGATTATAGTGGTTGTTTCATTGATTCTGCAGCTTTGGTAATTACCATTGATAGAAACAGCAATTACATTGAAGAGCTCAAGCTTGAGATTTATTATTATGACATAATTAATAAAAAGTTATATACAAGCAGGTATCAATTTGTTAACAGCCTGTTTAACAGTATTTACTTGAACAGGCCACCCGAGCTTTTCCAATCTGTTAATGATAAAAACAGAGCCATGAATAATATTGAAGCAGGCAAGAAAAAGCTAAGTGAGGGCAAATACGAAGATGCCATAGCATTGTTTGATACCGCTATTAGTTTTTACAGCAAAGCTTTTGATGCATATCTTTATAAAGGAGATGCACTATACCATCAGAGAAAATATGAGGCAGCGATATCCACATATGAGCAGTATTTTAAGCTCAATCCGACAGATACTGAGGCTCTCACACTTCAAGGTATGAACTATCTTAAGCTGGGCAATTTAGATAAAGCAGAAGAGATGGCAAAAGCGGTTCTCTCAGTTAACAATCACAGTGTTAGAGCATACAACCTTGCGGGTGCTGTTGCATTTGCACGGGAGGATTACTCTTTGGCTTATGAATATTATAACATGGCAATCACTCTTGATCCTGATTTTTATGAAGCACATATTCAGATAATGAATGCTCTTTTCAATACGGGCAATTATACGAAATGTATTAAAGCTGCCGATGAATTTTTAAAACGCTTTCCGGATGACAGAAATATAATGTTTACAAAAGCAAGGTGCTTGTCACACCAGGGTAATTCATTAAGCGCTATAAAGGTTTTTAAAGATATCCTTTTAATGGATCCGGCTAATGATTTTGTTACAATGACCTATATCGCAATTGAATATGAGAATCTTCAGGACTATTCAAAAGCACAGGAATATGCCGAAAAAGCGCAAGTGGTTTATGCAGATTACAGCTTGCTGAGGTATCTTATTCAAAAGCTTGAATATGACCTTTCAACGAACTCAAGTCAAAAATTAGTAGACTTTTTAAGAAATTATTATCTTTATTATGATGGTGCCAATGATTTTAAAAAAGCAATGGATTCATTCATTGCGAAACGGAATAGTTTTAGTCATGACGATGTAAAAAATCTAATTGAAGCTATTAAAAGCCCGGAGGATACCTCAACCTTATTTATAACAGGCAGTGACTATGAGAGCCTCGTTCATTTTAGTGATAATTCCTTTATGGAAGCAAAAGAAGATGAAAATGTTGTAAATATAAAAATTAAAAATATCTCAAATAAAAGCGGGATAAAGTTTTCTGAATATATTCAAAGCCTCAGTAATACCAAAAACAAAACCTTGTTGCTGGATTTAAGGGATAATCCGGGTGGGTTATCGGATGAAGTAAACATAATGCTGGATGTATTGCTGGGAGAATGCAATGCCGGTTATCTTATTGACCGCGACGGCTATATAAATGTGTTTCAATCCGATAAAAACCACGTAGCTTTTAAAAAGATCGGAATTTTGGTAAATGAGAAAACAGCCGGAAGCTCAGAATTGCTGATGCTTGGGTTAAAAACATATCTTAATAATGTTACAATAATTGGCAAGAAAACGATGGGGAAGGGGACAGGGCAGATTCTATACGTTGACAGCGTAAAAGAATATGCAATATTCCTGGTAAATCACTATTGGAACGTTAAGCAGGAGAACATCCATGGCATAGGCATTGTACCGGATATAAAGGTAGATGATAGCGATAAAGATTACAAAAAGGCTATAGAGCTTTTCTTAAAAGAGTGAACAAAATTTAAAGCTTGACAGTTTGCGCATGGTTTGGGATGAAAAATAAAAGTAGACATGTTTTTGACAGATTATGTTTTTGACGGATTACTTTTGTATAATCCAGATAATCATGAGCGTAACTGTACAAGGACGGTGACAGCTCCTTTTACGTTTATTTTCTTTTATTTTGTGCGTCAAAATTAGATAGGGGATTGCTTTCAACAGCAATTCTAAGCTCCTGTTCGCCTAAATGGGTGTATATTTCTGTTGTTGCTATACTTTCATGACCAAGAAGCTCCTGAAGTGCTCTGATATCGACATGACCATATTTGTACATCAATGTAGCAGCAGTGTGCCGGAGTTTATGTGTTGAGTATCTTTTAGGATCAAGTCCTGCATTTATTATGTATTTCTTCACAATATGCTGTACTGTAGCTTTACTGATGCGTTGCTTTCTTTCACTTAAAAACAAAGCGGTTTTATCGGCATTCTTTACTCCGTCAACAGGCCTAATTTTCCGATATTCGTCTATTGCCTTTATACAGGCTGAATTTAGAGGTATAATGCGCTCTTTATTTCCTTTGCCAATAACAGAAAGAGAATTATTACGAATACTATTAAGATTAATCCCCACAAGCTCCGATAGACGTATCCCACTGTTAAGAAAAAGAGTTAATATAGCATAATCGCGGATGCTGTGTTTACCATCAACGGAGGAGAGGAGTTGCTTGCTTTCTTCAACGTTTAAATACCTGGGCAGCCGCTTAACTATTTTAGGAGACTCAAGCTCAAGCGCGGGGTTTGAATCCAAAAGCTTTGCTTTAGTTGTTAAATACTTAAAAAATGACTTCAAGCTTGCAACCTTCCTAGCACGGGCGTAGGATGTATTGGAACGGTTGTTACTAATAAATGACATGAATGTATACAAATCACTCAATGTGACAGTTTTCAGCAAGTCGATTTCAATATCTGATATATTTATATCATCAAAAACAGTATCCTTTGGCATTGTGCCTTTGTGCAATTTTAAAAAACGCAAGAATATACGTAAATCATAGAAGTAAACCAAAACAGTATTAGGTGATTTCCCTTTTATTGTCTGCATATACATGAGGAAATCCTGAAGAAAAAAAGGCATATCATTTTCAAATAGTTTTTTCATCATTAGTAAAACCTCAACAATATTAATGTTTATTCAGAATTGAGCGCATTATAAATAGAATTATTCATAATATTTCAGCGGTACGAGCGCTCCTGCAGTTGAAATATGTTTCTAACATGATGATATAACAAAGAAATGATTAAATCAAGCGCAGAAAGTTGTACAGATTTTTTGATAAAGGTTGCTTCGGGCGGTTTTAGTGTATTCAGCATTCATTTCTTTTAGAATAGAAATGAAAGATTCAAGTTTTTGGAACGGAGTGATTCATATGACCTGGCAAGAAGCTAGAAAGCTATATCCCGATCAATTTATTAAGTTTGAAATTGTTGAATCTCATATTGTCGGAGACAAAGAAATTGTTGATGAAATTGCTATTATTAAACCTATTACTGATGGGAAAATTGCGATGAAAGAATTTGTTAGTAGAAAAGAAGGACAATTCGTGTATAGTACAAAAAATGAGACGCTTATTATTCAACTTATCAAACATGTTGGCATACGGAGTGTGTATTCATCTTTAACAAAAAACCGGATGACTTTGGTTATGAAGTTGAAGTTTCCGGTAGTGATATAGATGAATTTGAAGAATTTCTAAATCAGGGGGTTGGTAATGAAAATTAATCTAATCACCTTATATCCAGCCTTGAAAAGTATTTTTAGTTTTCAAAACATGATTATTACTTTAGATGCTAATTTCTTTATACCACCAGATAGAAGCAGATATATAAATAGAGCCTTTGACTTTCAGCTCTTTAAGCGAATATGGCTCGACCCAATATTTAAAGTATTTCCTAACTTGGCAATTCATGAAGCTGTTTATGATGAATTAATATTGCCATCGTTTAAAATTTATGCAGACACGAATGTTTATGCAGTACCACCTAAGCTGCTGATTCATAAGGACTCTTCGTTAACTTCAGAAGAAATGATGCTTAGGGATTCGATTGAGGAGAAAATCTACCCACTTACAAAATATGATCCAATGTTAAACAATAAAGATGAGCGTGGTGAGGTTAAAACTCTGGCATACATAGCTGTAAAAGGATTATGCTATTTTGCGGCCAATGATTTTAACGCTATCCAATTAATAGAAAAGGCAAAGGAATGGGGAACAGGTTTAGATAATGTAAAAGCCATAAAAATGTATGAACTTATTTTTTATCTTTATAAAACAATTTAAGCGATAAAAAAAATCTTCGCATATTGTACAAATACCAATATCATTTAACAAAACACGAAAAATCTATAAATCCGGAATGGAGTAAGTTTATTGAAGTTATGGAATCATTATATCAAGAAAAATAATAGATACAAGAAAAAGCAATTTATATTTCTACAAAGATATGATTAAGTCAAGCGCAGAAATTAGTACAGATTTTTGATATAAGTAACCTTTGGTAGTTTTTAGTGTATGTATTCATTACTGTTATAATAGAGTTGTAAGATTACAGTTTGATAAGAAGGAAATGAAAATGAGTAGAACTACAAGAGATTTATGTACTATACGTCGAATGGGTATTGCGGCTTTAACAGAAAAGCTTGGATCCGTGGGTATGGTTGAGTTTATACGGCAATTTGACTCCGGTTATGGCGACTATACAAAAGAGCGTCACAAATGGCTTGATAATATAGACATTGACACAATCGTAAAACAGGCAGAAGCGAATAGAGAGAAATAATACTTGTGTAGAAAAAATATATAATAAAGGCTTTAATAATTGTTTATCAGATATTTTTTGAATCTTAAGTTGATAAAAAACCTTGTAATCTGATGATTGCAGGTTTTTTTCTTAAGGATTTTTACTTAATATAATCAATTGAAAGATATAATCAATTGAAAGGATAAATACACGAAACTTATGAAAACTTACGAAATAAAGCGTTGTAAGGACAATTCACCTATCTCCGATTCAACGAAATTATTATTTCGTTGAATCATGGAAATTTTTTAACTATAGTCCCCTGCACTAAAAAACAGTTAAAAAGCATTATCACCGGATAATGCTTAAAAAATAAACTTAATTTATTTTATAATTAGTATTTTATAAATCTATATTATTATCAAATCTTTCTTATTCTAATAACTTACCATTTTCGAATTACTTACGAATAACTTTTTTTGCTTTACATTAATCACATTGCAGGCAATCCTGCTTATTTATATTCTGCTTAGATTAATTTAATTAATTATTATTGAATGTTGACTAAAACAATAACAATGTAAAACTTACGGATTTATCTGTTTTATATAACATCTTCTTCTTCTATGCGGTCTTGTTTCAAAAAAGCGCCACATTGAATGAACAGCATGATTGTCCTCAAGCTGCGGAGATGCTATTGCTTTTTTAATACCGTTTTTAATTGCATTATCCAAGCAATAACTTAACATTGCTGCAGGTAGCCCAGCGTTTTTATATTCAGGCATTACAGCTACAAGGTATAAATCAAGGGTATCATTCTTTTTTATTTCCTTTAAAACATCAATAAATCCAAACGGGAACAACTTTCCTCCATGTTTCTTGACAGATATTGACAGAGACGGCATATTAACACCAAATCCAACGAGCTTCTTGTTTTTATCCAGTATTAATGCGATGTAATCCGGATTAACAAAAGAGAAATACTGCTCAATATATGTTTTTATCTGCTTATCTGTAATTGGAACAACACCATAAAGACCTTCATAGGCAATATTAATAATTTTAAAAATATCTTTAAAATATGGGGCAATATCCTTGCGTTTTTTGATTTTCAGAATTTCAAGGTCATGTTTTTCAAGCGACCTTTGTGCGATCTTATTTAATCGCTCTGCATTACTGCTTTCAGGAATTAATATTTCAAATTCAAGCCAATCTGTATCCTTTATGTAGCCAAGTGCTTCAAGATGATTCATATAATATGGATGATGATAGTTTGTTATAATTGAACCCATTTCATCAAATCCATCAACCAGAAGGCCCTCCTTATCAAGATCACAGAAGCCAAGAGGACCGTGAACAGAATCCATTCCGTTACCTCTCGCCCATTCTTCGACCGTATTAAAAAGTGCTTTTGAAACTTCAATATCATCAATGAAATCGATCCAGCCAAAACGGGTATATTTATTCCCCCATTTTTTCACATAGGCATGGTTCTGTATTCCTGCTATTCTTCCGGCTAATTTACCATCCTTATAGCATAGCCAATATTTCGCACCGCAATATTCAAAAGCGGGGTTTTTCTTTTTGTCAAGAGTATTATATTCATCCATAATAAGCGGTGGAACCCAATATGGATTATCTTTATATAACTGAAAAGGAAAATAGATAAAATCTCTTAAGTGTTTGCGTGTTTTAACTTCAATAATTTCTACCATTTTACTCGCCCCTGCTAATAAATTTAACGCTTATTACATTATATCACGAATCCATGAAAAGCATCAGCTTTCACTCGGTGTAATCGAGAGCAGATGCGCATCGGCTGCATAATTCATGATACAATGTTCTCGGGTACCCGTTCGAAATCTCTGATTTCGGTAACGGGTGAGGTTATTATATCACGAATTTCAAAGAATTTGCATTTTTTTATTACGGATTATGATAGTACGGTAATAAGCGATCCATAGTATTAGTGCTTAATGCAATTAATTTGAAACCACTAACCTCGATATATAGACTAGAATTCATTGAATTTATATTATTGTCCTGCAACAACTCAACAATTGCAATAAAAAACAAGAATTTGAAAATTGGAACCCTTACAATCCTGTTATGCCAATGGTTACAGAAGTTATTTTAACCGGAGTTTTAAGTTTTAAATTTTATCCTGACTTCTTACTCCTATCTACTTGCAGCTTTAGTGCGATATTTGATTATTTATATTCATAATATAAATTATTATTCCTCGGGCAGTAGTTTAGCTTGAACAATTAATCGATGAGTTGCTGTATATAAGGGATGACAAGTTATAAGCGTCAATATGCTTTCTGTTTTACTTTTTTTCAGTACAGACACATCGGACGGTTCTACAATAAAAATATTAAATACTTCATAATTATATACAGCATCCATAGTAGTGATTGAAATAAAGTCTCCCTCTTCAACCTCATTTAGTCTGTTGAAATTCTGGCCATAACTGTGGCTTCTGTGAGCTGATAAAGCTGTATTTCCAATCTCTCCAAAATTGGATGTGCCAACAAGCTTCCCGACGCCAACCTTTAACACACGGGATGTAGCACCTTCCATTATGGGTAGGTTAGCTTTAATTTTTTCAATTTTTATTACACCTATTGTTTCAATTGATTGCTTTGTTGATTTGGCAGGTTCGCCAATAGATGAATTTTCGTTTTCGTCGGCTTCGATTTCTGAAAATAACTCATTAAGTCCAATAAAAGAATTTACTGCATCGTCAGATGGCTCCTCTAATAATTCATTGTAATTACCATTTATATTTGAGATAACATCAATATTATCTTTATTGGTGTTTGCTTTATTACTTCTATTTTTCATCTCCTCTTCCCACTCATTAAGCAATGATTGTTGCTTATACCATGCATATGTGTTTTTAATGAGTGGATAAGATGCTATTAAAATACCCACTATTATTAAGGCAATAGATTTCACCTTCATGGATTTTCCTCCATCAAATTTATGTATATATATTACACGATTTTCCAACATATTAAAAGCCGAAAGATCAAATTCCGGCTTTTAATAATTGCTATTAGAATTCTTTTATTAATCAAGTAAAAATATTTCTTGCTTTATTTTTGTTTACCATCTTTTGTTACCATTTTTGTAACTCCATCAATTACTACCCGGATATTTTCTTCTTTAATCTCATCTCTATATTCACTTGGAACCATAATTTTTACTTCAAAAAAATCTACATTCCCATTGTGAAAAGTATGTGTTTGCGTACTATTGCTTTCCTCACCTTCGTCTCCACAATTTTTTAAATATATTTTTACTTCTTTTTTGCCATATAATCTTTTACCGTTTTCTGTTATTGCTTTTTTTATATGAACTTTAAAATAAGCGAATATCCCACCATTCTCTTCAATAATCTTAATATCATTGCCTTCGCCAATAGGATTATAAACAAATTCAAAATCAATAACTTTATTATCTGGCACAGGATCTTCAGGATCATCATCATTGAAATAAAAAGCATAGCATTTTATATTCATAGGATCAAAATCATGCCAATATTCGTCCCAGAATTTATAATCAAAACTATAATCTATATCATTAATTAATCCCCATATGCTGCCCCAAATTGACGATGGTGAGTTGTTTGACGCCTGAACTGCCTGGACAGAGATATTTAATGCGAAATCTTCACTTTGATAATCATCGTCTGTCATCTCACCATCGAAATAAATTATAAGGCGAAGTTCAACCTCTTCATCGGAAGGTAAGCCGTCAGGAAAACCTCTTAAATAAGCATATACAGGTTTATCGGAAGCTTCCTGATATAACACCCAATCATATGGATAATTATCAGTAACCGGAGCTGGTATTATATAAATATTATCTTTATCTAGACCATCTAGCCATGCAAAATCAAGCTTGGTACGCAATTGAATTCTTTTTGTACCAATATTTTTTAAGTTCCAGCTTACGACATAACAATCCCCGGGATTAACTTTGCTTGGATCCTTATTATAAAGTATAGATGGTTCCCCTCCACTTACCTTTACAGTTCCCATCGTGAATAGCGCCTCACCGGCTTCATCACTACCTGTAAACCAAGCCATAGTTGACACAGCAATCAATGAGATGCTTAAAAGAAGTGTTAATGCTGACAATAATAATTTTCTGTTCATTAATTTTCCCCCTGTAATGTCCAAATTCTGTAACTATACTAATAATTCTTATACCAGTTATTAGTGTGTCAAATGCTGTCAAATTATTAGGTATGATGGTACACTTCAATTATAAGAAAGTGTAATCCCATATTACTCTTTTTTCGCTCTCAAACCAGTCACATAAAACATTGTTGTAATAAACAGTTTTAAAAACCAACGTTTTTTGTATGTTTTGTAGAATGCTACATAAAAACAAATATCGCCGCAGGCAGCTCCACAGCTACTCTTTAAACCTTTGCAAACCGCTTTAAGAACGAGCAAATGAGTATTGGGGGGAGGTATATTACAAAAAAGATGTTATCTCAAAACAATTCTTTTATTTCGAGACAGCATCTTTTATTTAACGTTGTTTTTTAATTTTTTTTCTTTTTGTTCAGCTTTATACCTGCATATACTATACCTGCACCAAGACCATAAAACAGAATCGGAGGTAATTCACCGGTTTTCGGAAGCCCTGCAGGAATAAATTCCTCCTCTATTATCTCTATTTCTGGTTCAGGGGAACCTTCCGGAACGGTTTCATCGTCAAATTCGTGTATCGTACCGTCTGTTGGTGTTGGAGTGGGATCAAAAGGTGTAGGGCTTGGAACCACAGGCGTCGGACTGGGATCTACAGGTGTCGGACTAGGATCTACCGGTGTCGGACTAGGAGCTACCGGCGTTGGGCTAGGAGCTACCGGCGTTGGGCTAGGAGCTACCGGCGTTGG
>ENA-UOOR01003749-UOOR01003749.1-fermentation-metagenome-genome-assembly--contig:-NODE-3749-length-12936-cov-6.377378_pt1 | contig 12936 bp, 11 predicted proteins | sample MGYA00245780_ERZ724029 | MGnify/ENA primary metagenome ERZ724029 (study PRJEB28704, sample SAMN03018315) | fermentation metagenome | biome: anthropogenic terrestrial biome; feature: soil; material... | reverse complement strand
TTTAGATATGAAAAAAATTATATTCGCTATATTGTGCGTAATCATATTATTATTGGCACTAATAGGATGTAATCGTTCAGCACAAATTTCATATGATGCTTATGAAGAATTAGTTAGAAATCTTGAGAACACGGGTTTTACAATAGAGGCTGAAGATGTAGAAGAGAGTATACTAATAGGGGAGCGGAAATGGTTAACTCTTAATGGAAGTGATAATATATCGGTTTATTTATATGAAAACAGCGATAGAATGGAGAAAGATGCCTCTTATTTATCTAATGATGGTTTTAGTTACAATAATGGGAAAGAGTCCATTGATATAGAATGGGTTTCATATCCCCATTTTTTTAAATCAGAAAATATGATTATTCTTTATGTTGGAGAGAATTCAAAAATTGTTGAAGCACTTGAAGAACTTGTAGACCCTCAATTTGTCGGGAAAACAGAATAGACAATATGATATGACAAAGCATCTAATTTAGCTGAATATGACACATTTTTCAAAAAATGTGTCGTATTCGTATAAAATTGCGAAGCAAGGTTTATTAATTTAATTCGCAGATAAACGGGAATTTATGCTGGTGTTAACTTGCGTTGCTTGTCGCAATGATGCTCTGCGATTATTGTAAAGGTAGGCAAGGAGGGAAAATATATTTAATGAAAATCTTAGAAACCTACGTAAACAAAAAGGACTTTCTCAAGAAGAACTTGCAGAGCGATTGCATGTAGTACGCCAGACAATATCTAAATGGGAAAAAGGTCTTTCGGTACCTGATGCAGATCTTCTTATTAGGATTGCTGAAATTTTTGAAACAACAGTAAGCACACTTCTTGGGGACACAGTAGAACCATCAGAGGATAAAAATATCATCGCACAAAAGTTAGAACAACTAAATACGCTGTTAGCTGAGAAAAATAGACGGAGTCGACGTATCTGGAAAGTAGTTGCAATTATTTTAATTTCCATTACTGTCATAACTGTTCTATTGATTATTTTGAGCATCGCAACTTATCAAAGTCTTTTTACTTAATTACTATGGGTTAGAGTAATTCATATAGGCGATAAAGGATCAGAATTTGTGGATCTGTTTTAAGGCAATGACACATAATTTTTACTGCTTATATTGCAGAAGTAAAAAGAGGCTTGGGATTACCAATGTATGATGCTCAAAATACTGTAGAAGAATTGAAAAATGAGCTAAAGCACCCAACACCAGAAAAGGTAGAGGCAATCAAAGATGCCTTAAAATATTTTTTGGTTACACAATAATTAAACCTGAATATGAACACAAAAAGTTGTTTGCTCTTATTTTGAGTAGGCAACTTTTTTATATATAAATATTATACTGATGAATTTGGAAGGTAGTATTTTAATGGCATTAATGTTATTGATTTTTATTTCAAGCTATAAAAATATAGATTGCAATTGTTCGATATATGGAATATAATAATGAATAAATAAAGTTAATAATGTATTATCAAGGATGGTGTGAAATGGAATATATAACGGCACAAGAAACTGCTGACAAATGGGGCATAACACGTAGACGGGTACAAGTTCTTTGCGCTGAAGGAAGAATAGATGGGGCAATTAAAATGGCTAATCTCTGGCTGATTCCAGAAAATGCTGAAAAACCTGATGATGCAAGAAAACACAAAATTGGAGGTAGTAATGGAAAAGAATAATGAATTAATAGCTTTAATTGAAAAGTTTGAAAAAAATCTTGATTACTACCATGATAGTAAAAAACATTATAATGAGCACTCTTGTAGAATTGAATATATTGACCCATTCCTTAAAATATTGGGATGGGATGTTTCTAATGAAAAAGGATTGCCACCTCAATATAGAGAGGTAATAGCAGAGGATTATTCAACGGTAACTGATCGCCCTGATTATTCTATGACATTGAAGGGTGTATCAAAGTTTTTTGTAGAAGCTAAAAAACCAATAGTAGATATTTTAAACGATATCAGCTCGGCTTTCCAAGCTAAAAAATATGGATGGAATGCAAACCATAAAATTGTTGTATTGACAAATTTTGAACATCTTATTATTTATGATACTACTTATGTACCAAATGAAAGTGATTCTGCCTCTGTTGCACGACTTCGTAAATATCACTTTAAAGAATATATTTCCAAACTTGATGATATAAAAGAACTACTTGCCCGTGATAATATTTATAATGGTAAATTTGATAAATTTTGTGATAAAAGTATCCCTGGTGGAGTTGCACATAAACAAAAGGTTGATGATTTGTTTCTAGAACAAATTAATCAGTGGAGGCTATCACTAAGTAATTTCTTATATGGTACATCTGAGAAATATCATTCTATTGAAAAATTAAATGATGTAGTACAGGAGTTTATAAACCAAATTGTGTTTCTAAGAATATGCGAGGATAAAAACTTGCCGCTGTATCATAAGTTAAAGGATACGATAAATGATGAATCGGAAATGAGTACACTTAAAGTTGCAGAAACTCATTATTATAAATTAAAAGATACATTTAACGATGAATCTATAATTAAGATGAAACTTGAGGAGCTTTTTCGTGCTGCTGATAGAAGATATAATTCTGGAATATTTGAAGGAGAAAATATTATTTTTGATTTAAACAATCAAATTATCATAGACATGATAGAAAGCCTATATTACCCTCAAAGTCCGTATTTATTTAATATTATTGAACCAAATCTGCTTGGTAAAATATACGAAGTGTTTCTTACGGAACAGTTATCTTTTTCGGAAGAAGGAAAAATAATCCTTACTAAGAAAAAGGAATGCGTAAATAGATCTGTTGTTACAACCCCGACAGAAATAGTTAAATATATGACAGTTAAGTCACTAAGTAATCTATGCACAGGAAAAACACCTGATGAAATTCTACAATTAAAAATTGCTGATATAGCTTGTGGATCAGGTATTTTTCTGGAAGAGGCTTATAACTTTTTAATACAGTATTGTGTAGAATGGTACCAAACTAATCAACCCGAACATCTTATAGAAATAAGCGGTGGACGAAAAAAGTTACCGTTGGAAGATAAGAAAAACATTCTTTTGTCATGTATATATGGAATTGATATAGATATCCATGCTGTTGAAGTAGCTAAATTTTCTCTGCTTATTAAGCTGATTGAAGATGAAACTACTCCATCAGTAGAATCGTCTAATCCAATTTTACCTAATTTAGATAATAATATTGTATATGGAAATTCCCTTATAAATGGGCATGAAACTTCAAATATTACATTTACTACTGAAGAATTGATAGAAATTGTGCCATTTGATTGGCGGACAATAAACAATGGAAATTCCTTTGATGCAATTATAGGAAATCCCCCATATGTTAACACAGAGGGAATGCATGCATTGTTACCAAATAAGGAATTTGTTTTATATAAGAAAAAATATAAAACATCATACAAACAATTTGACAAGTATTTTTTATTTGTTGAGAGAGCTCTTCAAAAAGTTAAAGATAATGGATATGTTTGTTATATTATTCCTAACAAGTTTTTTAAAATTGGTGCTGGGCAAAAATTAAGACAAATTATTTCATCGGACAGGTATCTTGTCACATTAGATGATTTTGGAGATGCACAGCTTTTTTCAGATAAGACTATATATAGTTCTATTATATTATTGCAGAAACATGAGCATTCAAAGTTTGAATATAATAGGGTTAAATCCGCAGCAGCATTATGGTCAGGAGAGGAAAATCGTTCGGTTTCACTTCAAAGCACAATTTTGAATGAATTTCCCTGGAGGCTAACTGATGATTTTGATTTCTTAAATCTTTTGAAAAAGCTTGAGAAAGTATCTGTACCGATTACAAACTATGTTGAAATTTTTGGTGGAATACAAACAAGTGCTGAGACCAATAGGACATACTGGTTTTCAATTGATGAAATTATTGATGAGAATAAAACGACATTTACCATTATGAGGAATAATAAGAGTTATGTTATTGAAAAGGCAATATTAAAGCCATATTTTAAGCCAGTAAAAAGAGCTGAAAAAGGATTGAATTCTTACAGTATACTGAAAACGGACAAGTGGATTATATTCCCTTACGACTCAGAAGGGCATCTGATTCCACAAGATGAGATGCAAGATAAGTATATTGGTACATATCGATATTTGCTTGATAATTATGATGTGCTTGTTCCAGCAGGAATTGCACCACAAGGGAAAAGAAATGTACCACACGCTACAGCAGATACTTGGTATCACTATGGTAGGAGTCAACATTTATCTTCATTTGCAAATCGAACAAAATTGATTGTTGGAATTATGAGTCAATTGCCTATGTATGCGTATGATACAAACGATATGTTAATATCTGTTGGTGGAACAGCAGGATATTGTGCTATAAGTAAAAAGAATGATAGCAAGTACGATTTGGAGTTCATACAAGCATGGCTTACTAATTCGCATACTGAACGCATTTTACAAATTATTGGAAGTGATTTTGAAGGAGGATTTTATGCAAGGGGTATGGACGTATTAAAAACACTGTCAATTGTAGATCTTGACTTTAATATTCCTAGTCAAAAAGCTTTATATGATTCAGTAGTTGAAGAGACTCGTCAAATATACAGCATAAACGAACAATTAAAACAGGAACCAGAAAAGAAAGTTGTGAGTGTTCTTCAAAAGGAAAAAGATAGACTTATAACTTCTATTGAGGTAAAAACAGACAAAATATATAGACTAGAATACTAAAAGGACGGTTATAAAATGAAATTAAAAAAAGACAGCACAGAGCAAAAATTAAGAGGAGCATATTATACCCCATTGCAATTAGCAAATGCTATGGTGGAGCTTTTTGCTGCCCAAAATATTGATAGAGTTTTAGAACCAAGTTGTGGTGATGGGGTTTTCATTGATAGTATGTATGAAAAGAACTTACTAGAAGAAGTGAGTGTATTTACGGCTGTTGAATTAGATTCAAGAGAAGCTGAGAAGGTAAGAAAAAAATATAAATCAACAAAAAATGTTGAAGTTATTAATGATGATTTTTTCAATTTCTATAATCAAAACTCGGAAGATAATCGATATGACTTGATTCTTGGAAATCCACCATATATACGATATCAATATTTAACAGACTCACAACGTGAAAGTTTATCCGCTATCCTTACTTCTCATGGCATGAAAGCTAATAAACTTATTAATGCTTGGGTTGGCTTTTTAGTTGCTTGTACACAAATGCTAAATGATACAGGTAGAATTGCTTTTGTTATTCCAGCAGAAGTATTACAGGTCGCCTATGCAGAAGATTTAAGATTTTTTTTATCAAATCAATTTAAAAGAATTACACTCATAACATTTAAAAAATTGATTTTCCCAGAAATTGAGCAGGAAGTTTTGGTTTTCATTGGAGAAAAAGGCGGAGATGAAAAAGGTATTCGAATTGTTGAAATGGATGATTTAGATGGATTTTCTTCTTTAGACCTTGATTCAAATGGCTATCAACCTATTCAGCATGTTAAAGAAAAATGGACAAAATATTTTACTTCTCTTGAGGAAATTGAAATAATACAGCAAATTAAAAATGATACTAGATTTGCACCATTTTCAGATTTTGGAACTATAAATGTGGGTGTAACAACTGGAAATAATGCGTATTTTTCTATTGACGAAGAAACTTATGAAAAATATAATCTTGCAGAAGTGACCTTTCCGCTGATTGGAAGAAGTTCACATGCACATGGAATATATTTTACAGAATCTGATTGGATTCAAAATATAGAAACTGGAAAAAAAGCAAGACTTTTAGTATTTCCTTTAAAACCATTAGAAGAGTATCCGCAGAAACATCAGGAATATATAAAGCTTGGCGAAAAAAATGAGGTGAATAAGGGCTATAAGTGCTCCATTAGAGAACAATGGTATATAGTACCCTCAATTTGGATACCCGATGCTTTTTTCCTGAGACGTAATAATTTATACCCTAAATTTGTATTGAATAAATGCGGTGCTATCTCAACTGATACAATGCATCGTATGAAACTTAATGACGGTGTAGATGCTGAGGTACTGCTACTTTCATATTATAATAGTGTTTCATTTGCTTTTACAGAAATTTGTGGGCGGAGTTATGGAGGAGGAGTTCTTGAAATTTTACCAGGTGAAATGGGTAATATCATGTTGCCTATTCTTAAGGGATTTCCAGAAAATAAAAAGCAAGAATTGCTCCAAAAGATAGATATTGTCGTTCGTACAAAAGGAAATATAGAAGAGGTATTAGACCTAGTGGATGAGGCAGTACTTATTGAGCATTTAGGATTAGGTGTTGAATTATGTGCATCTTGTAGAAATATTTGGAAGAAATTGCAACGGAGAAGATTAGGCAGAGGATAGGTTATTGCACATAGTTGTATTGAATGCTATTTAGAGAGGATGATGATTAATGCCAATTGTAAGGCCACGGTTGATAGATTACTATAGTATTCCGGTTACTCAAGAAGAAGTTGATTTTGCTATACCATTTTTGGATGAAGATATACCATTGTATTTAGATCCATTTCTCTTATGGAAGTCCCCTTCCCAGCAAGATAATGCATTACACTTGATGTTAATAAACACATTTAATAAATTAGGTGCAATGTATTTAAAAAATGATGATAAAGGAGAACTGTTAGTAGATATTCTAGTAGAATTGTCTGAATGCAGTGAAGTAGGATTAGGTTCAGGAAAAACAAAGAAGGGATTAAAAATATCAACAAAGACATCTAATGAAATTTTAGCACTGTTTAGTATAATTCCACAATATAGAGCAAATGGATTTTCTCATTTTGAAGAAATACAGCTTTATGTAAACAATATTTCAAAAGATAGAATTAGCGATTTTGCTTGTAATTTTTTGAAATCCTTTTTAATTGATTTTACGCAGGATGAATGTAAAAAATATAGTATACCCATAAAAGAATTTATAGATGTTAAGGTATTTAATTCGAAAACCTGTAAAATTGATGAGGAAAAGTTATTGCTTCCCTATAATCCTGAAGATAATATTCCTATCATATTTGTTCCCAAAAGATGGTTAAGGCATACTCCTTGGATTAACTACGATGATTACTTTGATAAAGCTTATATTAAAGAGGGGGAAGAAGAAGAAGTTGATAAGCCAAAAGTATTGGAATATAACAGATATAACTATGATATGATATCAGCTTATATTTCAGCGAAGGAACGCAGTCAGGCAGATTGTAAAAATGATCCTTTGTTTAAGCAAATACCAGTTATTTCTGCAAAAAAATGCTTAAATCAAATTGTAAAACTTCCTTCTGGGAAAACAGACAATGCGGATAAAAAATTTGAAGATAATTGTACAAAATTATTTGCGTCCCTATTATATCCGCATCTTGATTTTGCACAGGCACAAAGTAGAATTGATTCAGGAACACAAATAAGGGATTTAATATTTTATAATAATTGTTCGTTTCCATTATTAAAAGAGTTGTATGATAAATATGATTGCAAACAAATTGTTTTTGAAATGAAAAATGTCAATGAGGTAGGCAGAGAGCATATTAATCAGCTTAATCGCTATCTCTCCGAGCAATTTGGGCGTTTTGGAATTGTTATAGCTAGAAATCCTCTGAAGAAAAATATAATGAGGAATACTATTGATTTGTGGAGTGGCCAGAGAAAATGTATTTTATGTCTTAATGATGAAGATATAAAATTAATGGTAGATGTATATGAAAATAAGCAGCGAGACCCAATGGAAATTATAAATAAAAAATATGTAGAGTTTATAAGGCTATGTCCAGCATAGAAAGAGAGGTTAAATAAGTGAAAAAAGAAAACATTGAAAGGTTTGAGAAATTGCATATTCAAATAAAAGATATTTATGAAGAATTAAGTTTACTATCAAAAAAATCCCCAGATGGTGCAATTAATAAGTTTAAGTTAAAGTTTATCAATCAATTAATTGAGGACTCAAACTCATTTTTAGGAGATCGTTATAAACCTTTTGTAGATTTTGAAAGATTTCAAGAAGATGACATACCATTTAATAGTGATGTCGTTTTAATTGTGTCACAATATATTAAATGCTTAGAGAAATATAAATTTGATAATATTGAACGCAAGTCAGGAAGTTGGTATTGGGTTCTTTCAGAAGGTGACGAAAAAATAGAAACTTCCAGACCTATATCAGCATTTACAATTTAGGGGGAATTGTGATAAATAAAATTAACCAAGATGCAGTAACTCAGTATGAACTATTATTTCCATTGCTTACGGGTATATATAAAGAGATGCAAGAGTTATCAAAGAAAAAACCAGATACACCATTGAATACATTTAAAGTGAAATCTATAAATCGGATTTTAGAACCCACAAAAGAGTTGTTAAAAGAAGAAAATATGTATCCTTTTCTCGATATTCTTGATGTAGATGATATACCAACAAATAGCGACGTAATACTAATATTAAGTCAATATATTAAGTCGATGAATATATTTCATGATAAATATTATGGTTACGACTCAAACGAGGGAGATTATATATGGAAAATAAGATAATTACTTAATCAACTTAATATAGGAGACGAATATAAAACGGCATTAAAATCATACTTAAAAAATTATCAAAGTTGGAAATTAGAAATTATTATGAACTTTGATAATATATAAAAAGTTTGTGGGGACATGTTTGAAAATTGTAGTATCGTTGAGAGTTGCCATAGGGTAGCTCTTTTTTTATGCCATAAAGGAGGTATCATTCATGGCAACAACCCGTTTAATTTCCATGCACAAAAACAATGGAAAGTCCATAGCTAACTGCCTTGCAGACCGTATAGATTATGCATTAAATCCTGACAAAACCAATGATGGTGAATACGTTAGTTCCTATGAATGCGACCCTAAAACAGTACTAGGAGAATTCTTTTTATCCAAGCGAATCTATTCTAATATTACAGGTAGAAAGCAAGCAAATGATGTAATAGCTTATCAAATACGGCAGTCTTTTAAACCGGGTGAAGTTACACCAGAGCTTGCAAACAAAATTGGTTATGAATTAGCCTTAAAGTTTACCAAAGGAAATCATGGATTTATTGTGGCTACTCATATAGATAAATCTCATATCCATAATCATATTATATATAATTCTACCTCTTTAGACTGTACGAAAAAGTTTAGGGATTTCTTAGGTTCTGGAAAGGCTGTACGAAAAATATCTGACCGCCTTTGCCTTGAAAATGGACTGTCTATTATTGAAAATCCAAAGCGTGGAAAAAGCCATTATGGCAAATGGCTTGGAGATAAAAAACCTATTACTCATTCACAAAAATTACGAGATACTATAGATGAAATACTTTCAAAGAGGCCTTTAGATTTTGATGCTTTCTTATTACAAATAGAACAGGCAGGTTACTCTATTAAGCAAGGAAAATATCTTGCTTTTAAAAACAAAGATCAAAAGAAATTTATCCGTTTACGCTCTCTTGGAGAGGGTTATACAGAGGAAAAAGTCAAAGCAGCTATTAATGAGCAAAAAGTTTTTGCTAATAGAAAAAGAGCAATTGAAAAATCTCAATCTCCTGTTAATCTATTAGTGGATATACAAGCAAAATTACAAGTAGGAAAAGGTGCTGGATATGAGCGGTGGGTAAAAGTTTTTAACCTAAAGCAGATGGCACAGACCATGAATTACTTAACTGAAAATAACTTGCTTGAATATGAGAATTTGGAGAAAAAAGCTCAAACTATAACGGATAATTTTAATCATTTATCAGCTCAAATTAAAGCCACTGAAAAGCGTATGACAGAGATAGGTAATCTTAAAACTCACATCATAAACTATTCAAAAACTCGTGACATTTATACCGCTTATCGTAAAGCAGGATACTCTAAAAAATTCTATGAAGAACATACTTCAGACTTGCTTTTACACAAAGCAGCAAAGGCTGCTTTTGACGAATTAGAGGATAAGAAAATACCCACAGTAAAGGCTCTACAAAAGGAATATTCTGAACTGCTTTCTGAAAAGAAAAAAGCTTATGCAAAGTACCATTCTACAAAAAAAGAAATGAAAAACATATTGACTGCGAAGGCAAATGTTGACCAAATTTTAGGCGAGAATATAACAGAGAAAGAAAAAGAGAAAGAAAAAGAGAAACACAAAGAACAAAGGTAATCTTGATTATGATTTTTAGCTCCCAAAGGGAGCGTAGCCGCACAATTTATTGTGTGTTCAGAGGGGATTGGGGAACTCCCCAACAAGCAGATTTGCCCAAAATCGCAAGGTGTGTACCACCTTGCCCTGCTTGCCACAATTATCGGGAATTCTGGATACAAGTGGTTATACTGATTTTTAGTTATCTCGACAAATGTAAACCAGTGGAAATATAGCCGTTTGGAGTAGTGAGAATCAGGAAAACTTTTTAAACAAATCAGGATAATTCAGATGAACTATTAATCCTTATCTTCAGAGGGTCTGGATAACATAACAAAAAATTTCAATTTTATCAGCACCGTGGAAATAAAAATGTTATAGATTAAGCAATGAATAAAAAAAATAAATAATAAGATGTAAATGTTACAATAGAAATGTAAGAAAGTTCCGAAGTAAAAATGTAGGAATTTATACATTTTTAATGTAACATTTTTTTGATATAATTACGCTGAAATATTACAGAATGAGGATGCGTAATTATGAGAAAAGATATCAAAAAATATTTAAAACAATATACAAGAGAGGAGCAAGAATTATTGAATAAAAGTGAGATTGCAAGAAGATTTAATTGCGATCCAAGAACAGTAGATAGATATTTAAAAATAGAAGCAGGTATAATTGAACCACGAAAAAAACGAGAGTATACTTCAAAATTGGACGAGTATAAATCAACAATAATTAATAAAGTAGATGTACATGGTGCAAGTGCAATGGCTACATATAAATTTATCCAAAAGAAAGGATATACGGGTAAGTATTCAATAGTAGCTGATTTTGTAAAGGAACATAAAAATGAAGAAATTTCTAAGGCTACAATAAGATTTGAAACATCACCAGGGCTTCAAGCCCAAGTGGATTGGAAAGAAGATGTACAAATGATAAGTAAGCATGGAGAAATTTTTAAGGTAAACATATTTTTAATGGTATTAGGTTATTCAAGAACAAAATATGTTTGTTTAACAACAAATAGAAGCCAAGAAACACTGTTTTCTTGCATGATAGATGGTTTTAGATATTTTGGTGGTATACCTGAAGAAATATTGTTTGATAATATGAAAACAGTTGTGGATAGAAGCAAGTCAAGCTTTACACAGGTAGAATTGAATACTAAATTCAAAGGTTTTTCAGATGATGCTGGTTTTAAACCAATAACATGTAGACCATATAGGCCTCAAACAAAAGGCAAAGCAGAGGCATTAGCTAAATTAGTTGATAGATTGAAAGTATATAACGAAGAATTTGAGGATTATGCAGATTTAGAAGCTATCGTAAATGAATTTAGAGATGACATTAATTCAGAAGTGTCACAGGCAACTAATGAAATACCATTAGACCTTTTAAAAAAAGAAAAAGAGTATTTAAAACCAATACACAACATAGATTTATTGTTATCATATATCTCCGCTCAAAAAGAATATAAGGTAAATAAAGAATCCATGGTTAGCTATAAAGGTAAAAAATACTCTGTGCCTACCAAATATATTGGTAAGAAACTCAATATTAATTGTGTGGATAACAATAATATTAATATATATTATAACAATGATTTAATAGTTTGTCATCCATTAAGCGATAAAAAACTTAACTACAAAAAGGAACATGTCCATGAAATATTGAAATCGGATGCATTTAAAGACATTCCTGATGAATCAATAACGTTATTTATACATGAAAATATTATGAAAATGGACATGCTTATAGGAGAATAAAGATGTATGCAAAATTATTAAACAACTTAGAAACGCTGAATTTAGAAAAGAAGCATTCATATGTAGGTGCATATTTAGATACAGTTGCAAAGGAACAAATTAGTGTTTTAGATGCATTAGTTCATCTAACTGATAAAGAAATTATATATAAAAATGAAATGGCATCAAAGATACAAATAAGCGTAGCTGGATTCCCTTTTGTTAAGCGTATGGATGAATATGACTATGATTTTCAACCATCCGTAAATAAAGCTCAAATAAAAGACTTATGCAGCTTAAGGTTTATTGAGAACAAAGAAAATATACTGTTTTATGGAACACCAGGTGTAGGAAAAACTCATCTTGCAACTTCAATTGCTATTGAAGCTGCAAGTAAAAGGCACCTAACATATTTTATCACTTGCCATGATTTAATACAAAACCTTAGAAAGGCATATAATGAAAATCGACTTGAAGCAAGACTTAAGCATTACAGCAAATATAAGGTTTTAGTAATTGATGAAATTGGATATCTTCCGGTTGATCAGTTAGGGGCTAATTTATTTTTTCAACTAATAACTAAAAGGTATGAACGTAATTCTACAATAATTACAACGAATCAGCCTTTTAGTAAATGGGGGGATGTTTTTTCTGATATGACATTAGCTAATGCGATATTGGACAGGCTTCTCCACCATTCTCATGTTATTAAAATAGTAGGCCCTTCTTACAGAACCAAGGATGTTTATGATTATATAAAAGAAAATAAATAATTATTTTTTTACTTTAGCATCGTAATTTTTATACATTTTTATTTCGGAATATTTCTACATTTTGATGTTGACATTTACAATAAGAGACAAACTTCGTACAAACCTAACGCTTTTAAGTTAAGCATGGAGGAATAATAAAACAAACGAGGTGCATAGCTGATACTGGTGTTTTGTTTTTCGTAATTATTGTCGATTGTCAAGCAAAAGACTAAACGAATCTAAAAATTCAAAAAACTTCAAAAAAATTTAAAAAAAACTTGTCCCTTTTTTGCACTTT
>ENA-UOOR01003748-UOOR01003748.1-fermentation-metagenome-genome-assembly--contig:-NODE-3748-length-12937-cov-7.366480_pt1 | contig 12937 bp, 8 predicted proteins | sample MGYA00245780_ERZ724029 | MGnify/ENA primary metagenome ERZ724029 (study PRJEB28704, sample SAMN03018315) | fermentation metagenome | biome: anthropogenic terrestrial biome; feature: soil; material... | reverse complement strand
CGGTCCAAGGCGCCCACCGGCTCCGCGTCCTCGTCGAGCCGGCTCAGCAGCGCCCAGCAGCTCGTCGTTTCTCGCCAGCCGCAGCCGCAAGCGGAACGGCAACGACAGGACCCATTGCCGGTACGGGGCAAGAGGCAGCACCCGGTCGACCAGGTGGGCCGCGGTGTCGTCCATCCGCCGCGCGATGCAGGAGGGGCAGAACCCGCGGCACTTGCAGGAGAACCCGGCGACCTCCTCGTGGCCGCAGCGGGCGCACTGGACGCGGATGAACCCTCGCGCCAGGCAGCCGCAGTCGACGTAACGCCGGAACTCGTTCTCCACGAACGCCGGCAGGCCGGCCCCGTCGCCCTGCTCACGCGCCTGCGCCAGCAGCGTCTCCAGGTTCGCGCACACGACCTGGTGCAGGAGGGTCTTCTCCGGCCGCCTCGGCGAATACCTCGGCCCGAGCGGCTTCGACGCCGCGCCCTCGTGTCGCTCGAAGAAGGTGCCCCCCGCCATCCCGGGGGCGTCGTTGCCGAGACGGCGACGGGATCGAGGACGGCCTCGACAACTGCCCGCTCCTCGCCAACGAAGACCAGCTCGACAGCGACGGGGACGGCCAGGGCGACCTCTGCGACGAGGACGACGACGGCGACGGGGTCGAGGACAGCCTCGACAACTGCCCGCTCCTCGCCAACGACCAACTCGACAGCGATGAGGACGGCCGGGGCGACATCTGCGACGAGGACGACGACGGGGAGGGGGTCGAGGACCGCCTAGACAACTGCCCGCTCCTCACCAACGAAGATCAGCTCGACACCGACGCGGACGGCCAGGGCGTGCGCGACTACGTGATCGACGCGGTCGCCGGCTACGGCTCGACGAGCGCCGCGGCCGCCCCGCGCGCCTTCCCGCTGCTGCGCGAGGCCGCGGGCCTCTTCGAGGGCAAACACGCGGCGCGCATCCTCGCGGCGATGCCCCGGCTGCTGGCGGTGATGCCCAGGCTCGCCGCCGATGCGCGCGAGCTGGCGGCGGGCTTCTCGGAGCATCCGAAAAGCGGCGTGCGCAAGGCTGCCAGGAGCCTCCAGCGAGCCACGGCCGACTCCTGAGGAGGCTCGCGCCTGCTGCTCCGGGCCGCCGGCCTGCCGCGCGCGGCTACGCCCGCCGGCTGACCGACCGAGCGCCCACCCGACGGCATCGGAGGCTCCGGCCCGGCAGCCCGCTCAGTGCAGCGGAGCGCCCTCCTCGCCGCCGGCCTCCTCGACGTGGCGGGTCATCTGCGCGAAGAGCTGGTCGGCCTCGGCCGGTTCGAGGGCGCGATCGAGCAGCGGCAGCAGCAGCTCCTCTTCCTTCCGGAAGTGGAGCTCCAGGATGGCCGCCAGCCCCACGAGCTGGAAGGGAACCGCGGCGAGCGAATCGCCCGAGGAGGCCGCCGCCAGGGCGTCAATCCTACGGACGACCTCCCGGTGGTCGGCCCTCATGGTCACCAGGGAGCCCGGTGCGTGGCTCACCTGCTCGACCGCCGGGTAGAGGACGGCCTCCTCCGCGCTCGCGTGCGGGAGCAGCTCTTCGCGCAGGAAGCCGACCGCCGCCGCCAGCCGCGATCGCCCCTCCCCTGCCTCGAGGCCCGGCAGCTCGGCAGCCAGCGTCTCGAGCCCCTTGATCATCGGCAGGAGCATGCGGTGCTCCTCGCGCAGCGGCCCGGTCGGCAGTCGGGCTCGATCGGACATCGGGACCTCCTCTCGCGCCCAAGTTGTGGCGCGCCGGCGCGGGCGGCAGCGGCGTGGCGAGGCGAGGCGCACGGCAGGAATCCGTCCAGTGGAAAGCCCGCAAGGCGAGCGAGGCCGCCGGCGCGGGGGCAGGAGCGCGGAGCCCGGCAGGGGGCAAAGGCTCAAGAGCGCGGGCCGCTCTCGGCGCCCTTGGCGGGATCCTCCGCGGTCATGTAGCGCTCCGAGCCGGCGAAGAGCTTGCGCATCACCTGGTCCATCAGCGGGCGGAAGGCCTTCTCGGCGAAGAAGCCCGCGGTGATGGCGATCAGCGCGAGCGCGGCCCGCCTCGCGCCCGCCAGCTCCCCGACCTCGATCCGCACCGGAGCCGACCCCGGCCCTCCGCCCGCCACGATCTGGAAGATCATCCCCGAGCGCTCCAGGAGGATGAAGGCGATGGCGGAGAAGGCGCCGAGGACCGGCTTGGCGAAGAGGTTGTAGACGAAGTAGCGGGTGGTCGGCCCCACCGAGGCGACGAACGGCTCCTTGACCAGCATGTTGGCGATGACAGCCCCCGCCGCTCCGAGCATGGCGACGATGCCGATTCTCTCCGCCGAGGCCTGCGGCTCGAGCATCACCCAGAGCTGGGTTCCGGCGCCGAGCAGGAGCAGCAGCACCGCGCTCAGCAGGTAGATCGAGACGTTGGTGCCGAGCTGCCAGAAGCCGGTGTCGCGCTGCCTGTTGACGAGCTTGAGGGCCCCTTGCAGATGGGCCCTCAGCTCCGCCTCCTCCTGCTCGGTCAGCGGGGCGGCGCTCACCACCTGGCCGCTCTCCCTGCGAGGGGCAATCCTCTCGATGAGCAGCGGCAGGGGGCCGGGCTTCTCGCCCGTGCCGAGCCAGGCCTGGCGCAACCCCGCATCGCGCACCAGCCGCTCCATGTCCGCCCGCGCCTTCAGGGCGATCGGAACCAGCGCCTCCAGCGGCTCGACCTTCACCAGCAGCGCGTCGATCTGGTGGATCAGCTCCCAGAAAGAGAAGGAGCAGCGTGGCGTGCGGTCGAGCTGAGCGCGGGCGAGGTCGAGCTTCTGATCGCACTGCTCGAGGACCGCCAACTGCTCGGCCGTCCAGCCCGTCCGGCCGCGCAGCAGGGCGACCCGCGCGGCGGTCCTCTCGAGCTCGACCCAGACCATCTGGCTCGCGCCGAGCATCGGGAGCCTCCGCCCCAGCTCGGCGTTTAAGGGAAACGGCCTGTGTTTCCGATTGGCTTGCGGCTCAGCGCTCATCCCGCCCCCCTGCTGGCGCGCCGGACCCCGGCGAGCCTCGGCTGCCCGCCAGAGCGGCTCGAGGAGCGGCGTTGCCGCCGCCGCCCCGCTCGCCCGGCGCCCGGCCCTTCGCTCTCCTCAGCTCTTGCTGCAGCCTCGCCTCCTGCGGCCCCCGCGCGCCGCCCGCGGCTCTCTTAGCAGCGGCCGCTGCAGGTAGTCGTCGAGCGCCCGGCAAAGCTTGCCAGCCATCCAGGAAGCCGAGGGCCTCCAGGGAACGGTGAAGCGGGCGTCCATGCTCGTCTTCTGGATCCGGGCCAGCCAGTCGTGCACGCAGCGCTCGGGAAAGCCGGCGCCGAGGGCCGCCTCGTAGAGCAGCGTGTACTCGCGCAGCAGGTGGGTGCTGAAGATGAGCGGGTCGTCCGAGCCGACGGCGATCGGCACCGCGGGCGGCTCGCCGTCGAGCGGCTCGGGCGGGAAGAGCCTCAGGGTCGGATGGTTGCGCAGGTCGAGCAGGTTGCCGATGAGCAGGTTGCTCGAGGGGTTGACCTCGACCACGATGCCCCGGGCGGCGACGCAGCGGCGCATCGCGTCCTGGACTGCCTGCAGGGCGGCGATCTCCGACTCGGTCAGGCAGATGTCGACCAACTGCTGGCCCCTGCGGAAGACCTCCCCGTCCTCGCGGTGCTCGCGCACCACCCGGCGCACCTGCGCGAAGGAGCGCACCTGCGAGCGATCGACCCGGTCCAGGGCGCGGGCGAAGGCGTCGAGCCCGGGGGCTTCGGCGCCGCCAGAGGGCGAGAGCTCGGTGCTCCAGAGCTGGTGGAGCAGGTGGTGGGCCTCGGCGAGCACGCACGGCTCGAGGCTGCGCCCGAAGACCTGGTCGGCCAGCTGCCGGATCTGGGTCTCCACGCTCTCAGCCCTGCCGGCCGGGACCGAGGCGGTCATCTCGTCGGGGATGCGGTAGTCGCTGTAGAGGCGCCACTCGAAGACCAGGTCCCAGAGCCGCTCCTCGGCCGGCATCATCACCGAGCCGACCGACTCCGCCCAGATCCGCGGGGCGATCCCCAGGGCCGTGGCGTGCCCGAGCCGCCCGCCGGCGCGCGGCAACAGGTAGCGGACCACCTCGAAGACGTGCCGCAGCCCCTCCATCAGGTGCCGGAAGTCCTCGCCGACGTGGGCGGTCAGCCGCAGCGGCGGGGCCCCGAGCGCCGCCGGCGAGACCGCGGCCAGCCGCGCCTGCTGCTCGACGAAGCGGTAGAGGGGGACGAAGACCCAGGTCGGCACGCCCAGCTCGTCGGTGGCGACGTCGAGCCCGCGGACCAGCAGGAGCGCCAGCGGGACCCCTCGCAGCAGGTCGGCGGTGGCCCCGACCAGGGTCGACTGCTCTACGAAGTAGTCCGAGTAGCGCCCCCCGGGCCGCAGCAGGTCCCGCGGGTCGGGCTCGGCGTGGGTGAGGCGGCCGAAGGCGGGCGGATAGCCGCCCGCCCAGCGGAAGCTCGGGTCGCGGCTCTTGCACAGGTTGACGACCACCCCGAATTCCGGCTCCTGCCCGCTCGCCGTGCGCGGCCAGTCCCCCAGCACCCTGCTCCAGGACTCGGTCAGCTCGCGCAGCTCCGCGGCGGCCTCGAAGGGGCTGTCGGACGGCCCGACGCGCACCTCGAGCGCGGCGATGGCCTCGCCGCCGCCCGCCAGCCCGTAGGCCACCTCCGAGCGCACGCGCCGCAGCGGCTGGCGCAGGGGCTTGAGCCGGCCGAAGAAGCGGATGAACCACTGCAGCCCCGCGGTCATCGGCCGCTGCACCACGGTGCGGTAGCAGACGCAGCGGACCCGGATCGCCTGCCAGAAGAGACGGGCGAAGAGCGGGTCGCGCTCCCCCTGGAGCTCCTCCTGCCCTTCGAGCCTCTGCAGCCCGCGGTAGACCAGCCACTGCTCGCCCGCGTTGGGCTCCTCGAGCCCGGCCCGCACCGCGACCGGGTCGCAGCTCGCCCAGAATTCGCGCAGCGTCCGCGGCGGCTCGCTGGCGATCTCCAGGGCCAGGGGGTGCATCTCGAGGTAGAGCGAGCGCAGCTCCTCGAGCACCGGGAGCTCCTCCTCCCAGCCCATCCCGAAGGCCTCGAGCGCGCGCGCCAGGGCCCTCAGCCGCTTCCCCGGCCAGCGCGCCCAGAGCTCGTCGAGAAAGCCGCGCAGGCTGCCGCCCCCCGGGCTCCTGAGCATCAGCTCCGCGAGCACGCAGCGCGCGATGGCCGCGGCCAGCAGCCAGCGCAGGTAGGTCTCCCCGTCGCCGAACGGCAGGTCCGGGCTCTGGAACGCCCCCGGGGAGTTGCCGGGATCGCCGATGGCCGCGAGCAGCGAGGCCCAGAGGGCGGGGAAGTCCATCCCCGCGCCGATGTGCTGGTGGATCTCCGCGACCCCCTGGTCGAGCAGCCGCCGGATGAGCATCGGGGCCTCGAGGTCCACGCGCGCGGGCGGCGACTCGGCGCCGGCGGCGGCCATCAGCAGGTCCTCGGGCAGCGCGAAGCTGAGCCAGCGGTAGTGGGTCAGGGCGTCGAAGGCGTTGGCCTCGGCGGGCTGCTTGACCGCGGTCGTCCCCGGGCTGCTCTCGAGGTGCAGCCTGGCCAGCTCCTGCAGGTAGCGGCGCATGCTGATCGCCGGGCCGACCCGCCCGGCGCCGCGGAACCAGAAGAAGTCGCGCAGCGCCACCAGCCGATCGAGCGACCGCCCGCTCGCATGCCCGGAGAGCTTCTTTTCGCACTCGCGCCACAGCTCCCGGGTGAGGCGGCCGGGCTCGTCGGCGGCCTCGAGCGAGGGCGACAGCTCGAGCAGCCCGGAGAAGAAGGCCGTGCGGCCGATCAGCGGGAAGCAGGCCACCTCGGCCCGCACGAAGGACTCGGGGACCTGCCGCGGGGCGATCCCCGCGCGGCTCCCGGAGGGCGGCTCCCTCATGGCCCGCCCGGCGGCCCGAAGCGGCCGAGCAGCCTCCCCAGCAGCTCGGTCTTGCGCTCCGTCGCGTCCTTGTCGGCCGCCTCGAACCACTCCTTCTCGAGCCCGTCGCGCCGCTCGCCCGCGCGGCTCGCCTCCTGCTCCCAGCCCCTGCGGATCGCCTCGGAGACGAGGGCGCGGCGCCGCTCGATCAGCCGGCGCTCGTGGTTGCGCCAGGAGCGCTCCAGCTGCTCCCAGGCGTCTTTGAGCTTCAGCTCCCGGCTCTCCGGCGACTCGAGCGGCTCCTTCCAGGCGAGCAGCCCGGTCAGCTCCGGATGCGGGGCGTGCTCGGGCAGCACCAGCAGCGGCAGCGACTGTTCGAGCCAGACCCGCGCCATCCAGAGCCGCTCGAAGGCCGGGCTCCCGGCGGCGATCGCCTGCACCAGCCGGGCGACGCTCTCGCGGACGCGCTGCTCGTAGCGCTCCAGGCTCGGCTCGGAGAGCGGCTCTCCGCTCTCGGGCAGGACCGCGACGAGCCCCGAGCTCTCCCAGCTCCACAGGCCGCGCTCCGGGCGGGCGACCGAGCAGACGTTGTCCACCCAGGCTGCCAGCAGCAGCCGGTAGTACCGCTCGCAGCGCGTCTTCTCCTCGGGCCACTTCACGAAGGAGCCGGCGTAGCGCTCGAGCCTCCCGAGCAGCCCCCTCCACTGGCGGGTGAAGACGTTGAAGTCGAGGAAGGTTTCCCAGGTCGGCAGGCTCCAGCAGAGCTCGAGGGGGACCAGCCCGCCCTCGCCCGAGAGCTCGTGCAGGGTCACGATCAGCTCCGGGGCCATCTCCCAGGCCGTCATTCCCAGGCTGAGTACCCGCTTGTCGGAATAGAGCGTCAGCAGGTCGTGGGCGAGCATGAACCAGCCGGCGACGTTGGCCGGCAGCTGGACGCAGCCGTGCGGGCCGGCGAGGTCGTGCAGCTCGAGCAGCATGTCCTGCAGCTTGCGCAGGTGCAGCTCGCTGTGGACGACGGCCGGGCCCCAATGCCCGGGGCTCTGCCAGTGGGGCCAGGCGACGGCCTGGAAGAGGGTGGTCCTCTTGAGCCGCCGGACCGGCTTGCCGCTCAGGTCGAGGATCCAGCGCTCCTGGGCATCGCGGCGGATGATGCGGTTGTGGAGCTGCTCGCTCGCCCAGGACGGCAGGTTGCTCTCGTCGATGGCGCTCTTGAGCATCCGCACGACGATCTCGGCCACCCCGTCCTGGGCCCCCTTGTCGAGGCTCGACAGATCGCGCAGCAGGTCCCGCAGGGTCCGGGCAGAGAGGGCGAGCGCCATCTTCGCCGCGTAGCCCAGCTCCGGGCCCTGCCCGTCCGCGAAGCGGGGCTCGGGCTCCCCGGGATGAGCCGCGGCGCGCACCTCCGCTCTCAGGCGCGGCCCGAGGTCGAAGAGATCGCGCAGGGTCGCGAGCCTCTCCCTCTCGTCGCAGGGCAGACCGACGCGCTCGAGCAGGCCGCCGAGCGAGCGGGCGGCCTCGGGCTTCTCGGAGGGACTGAGGTGGGGGAAGCTCCAGGCCTCGTGCGGCGGGACGGGGTCGATGCGGATCTGGAAGCAGGACGGCAGCGAGCGGCGCATGGTGGTGGCCGCCTGGCGCCGGGCGATCGCCCTCGTCTGGTCCTGCGCGCTGGTGCCGATCAGCGCCCCGGAGGCCGCCAGCTCCTTCTGGAAGGAGCGCTCGAGGAAGAGCTGGAACTCGGGCCGCCCCGAGGCGAGCAGGAACCAGAGCCGGGGGCTGCTCGCCATGCGGACCAGCTTCACGATGCCGTAGAGGTGCTCGATGCTGCGATCGACGTTGTCGATGGGCAGGACGAGCACCGAGGGCTGCTGCTCGTCGGCGCCCAGGGCCTCGGAGACCCCGCGGAGCGTCTCGCGGAAGTCCTGCTGGAAGCTGACGAAGATCTCCGCGGCCTTGAGCTGCTGCTCGGCCCGCTCGCGCCGCGGGTCGGCTCCGCCGGGGGCGTCCTCCCACATGAAGGTGGCGTTGCGGACGAGCCTGTCGATCTGCCCCCAGGGCTTCTCCGCGGCCGGCTCCAGGATGGAAGGCACCCCGCGCCGGCCTCTCGACTCGGAAGCCGGGTAGCGCTCGTCGAAGGCCTTGCGGATGCTCACCAGCAGGATGGCGAGGAGGTTGGCCCGCTCCGAGAGTGGCTCGAGATCGAGCGTCTCCAGCCAGCAGACCCGGCGCCTGAGCTTGGGGAGGATCGCCGCCAGCCGCTGCCGCTGGGAGTCGGGCGACGGCGAGGCCCGGTTCTCGCCGCTGCTCTCGCAGTAGTGCTCGCCGCGGCCGTGGGCGTAGGCGGCCGTCAGCAGCAGGGTCGTCTTGCCGAATCCCCGGTTCCCGGCGATCAGCAGGCTCGTCGACGGCTGCTCGGGCTGCTCGGGCTGGGGGGACGGGGAGCTGAGGTCGACGGCGAGGTCGAGCCATTCGAAGAGCTCGAGCAGCGCGCTCCGGGTCGAGGGAAGCAGCTCCGGCCACTCGAGGGCCTTGGCCTCTGGGACCGGGCTCCTGCCGGCCCCCTGCGTTCCCCTCGCGCGCATCGGCTCCTCCCCTGGTGCGCTCCCGCACCTGACTGGCTGTACGCACCGAGGGAGGCCCGGGCCAGGACCCTGTCGGGAAAGCCTCGAGGCCCGCCGGCCACCCTTGGCGCGAGCAGCCGCTTGCGGGCGGCTTGCCCGCCGCCGGCGAATGCACACCTCGCCTCTTCACGGCGGGCAGGCGCCCGCCACCAGGGAGGAGCGTGAGATGCCCGAGATCGAAGGAGTCGCGGTCGAGACGCATGCTGCCGGGTTGCGCCCCGGTGAGGCGAGGCGGGGCGCCCCGCTGGAGATCGAGCTCACCCCGACGCGGGTCGTGGTCGGCGCGATGGGGTGGCTGCGCGAGTACCCCGACTTCCGCGACTACGGCGCCTCCAACGAGAAGGTGAAGGCGATGATGTCCCGCGCCGGCGTCGTCGACCGGCCGGAGTCGCTGCCGGGCCGGGTGGACCTGAGCGCCTGGTGCAGCCCCATCGAAAACCAGGGCTCACTCGGCTCCTGTACGGCCCACGCCGGTGCCAGCCTGTACGAGTACTTCGAGCGCCGCGCCTTCGGCCGCTACGTCGACGTCTCGCGCCTCTTCCTCTACAAGACGACGCGAAACCTCCTCAAGTGGTCGGGGGACACGGGCGCCTACCTGCGCTCGACGATGGGCGCGATGGCGCTCTTCGGCCTGCCGCCCGAAGACTACTGGCCGTATGACGTCGAGCGGGTCGACGTCGAGCCCTCGCCCTTCTGCTATGCCTTCGCCGAGCGGTTCCAGGCGCTCGTCTACCACCGGCTCGACCCGGTCGGAACCGCCCCCGCCGCGCTTCTCGCCTACGTGAAGGCCAACCTCGCCGCCGGGCTGCCGGCGATGTTCGGCTTCACCGTCTACGACTCGATCCGCCAGGCGGCGAGCAGCGGCGCCGTCCCCTTCCCGGCGGCTGGAGAGCGCGTCGTCGGCGGTCACGCGGTGCTCGCCGTCGGCTACGACGACTCCAAGGAGATCCGGAACACCGGCCCCAACGAGCAGCCGACCCGGGGGGCGCTGTTGATCCGCAACTCCTGGGGCAATGGGTGGGGCGAACGCGGATATGGCTGGCTCCCGTACGCCTTCGTAGAGCACGGGCTCGCGGTCGATTGGTGGACGATGCTCAAGGGCGAGTGGATCGACACCGGGGCCTTCGGGCTCGGCATCCAACACTGAGGCCCGTCCGCAGAGCGGCGCCCCGACCGGAACGCCGGTCGGGCCGCCGGAGCTCGTTCGGAGGGAGCCAGGCGCGCCTCCCTGCTTCCGCCCCGGCTCTTGCCGGGCTCTGCCCCTCTCGCCGGCGGCCACCGCGGGCAGGGTGTGGCGCGGACGGCGGCGGGAACGCCGCGCCAGGTCGAGAGCGCGAGCGCGGCTCCTCCGAGCGCGCCGGTGATGGTCGAGCCCGCCCCGGCCTTGCGGCTCCTGAGGTCTTGGGGCGGCGAAGGGCTCCCGGCGAGGATCCTCGCGGTGGCCGGGATCTCCGGGGGCGCTTCGCGCCGCCCGGCGGGCGAGGAGGTGAATCTGCGAAAAGCCGCAGCCCGATTGCGACCGCCGCGCCGAGCTGCCGGCGGCCTCGGGCAGGCGACCCGCGCGGCCCGCCACTCCGAATACTCCTCGAGGGGCGCTCGCTCCCCCGGAGCCGTGCCAGATCGGGTCCGTCCCGGGAAGCACGAGGAGGGCCGCATGGATTCGCTCAAGAACATCCTTGGCGCCGTCTTCCTTCTCGTCGGCCTGGGTCTCCTGGCTCTGCGCGAGTGGTTCTTCCTCGCGGAAATCCTCGCCTACTTCCTCGCCCCACCGCTGCTCCTGGTGGGGCTCGCGCTCCTGCTGGTGAAGCGCCGGCGAAGGGAGAGGAGGAGCCTTGCGCAATGGTTTCGCGGGCGGGCCTCGCGCGTCGACGAGGAGGCCCGGGACCGGCTCGTCGAGGGGCTCGCGAGCACTTTCGAGCGCGCCTACGCGCTCCAGCAAGCCAACGAGGAGCGGGTCGCCCTCGACGTCGCGCGGCTGCAGGCCCACGAGCCCGAGTTCGACCCCGAGCGCTTCCTCGCGGCGATGGAGAAGCGCTTCGTCGAGATCCGCACCGCGGTGGCCGCTCGCGACCTCGACGCCGTCGGCCCGCTCGTCTCCGACGGGATGCTCGCCCGCTTTGCGGCGGAGAGCGCCATCGACGACTGCCGCGGCAGGCGACAGGTGCTCGTCGCGATCTGGGTGCTCAACAAGAAGCTCTACGCGCTCGAGCAGGACGGGGAGCTCGACACGATCCGCGTCACCTTCCGCTACGGGACGCGCCACGGCTACGTCCCCGCCGGGCTACCCGACGAGCAGGTGGCCGCGCATGCCCGCCTGTCGAGCGCCGCGCGCCTCGACACCGAGCGCTGGTCGTTCGTCCGCCGATGCAACTCGACACGCAAGGCCGCGCTCGGCGAGGGCAGGTGCCCAGGCTGCGCCGAGCCCCTCGAGCGCGCGTCGGGCGCCGCCTGCGGCGCCTGCGGGGCGATCCTCAACTCGGGCGCCTATGACTGGGTGCTCGCGGGGATCACCGGCAACGACCAGCTCGGGCGCAACGGCTAAGCCGTTTGAACTGCCGTCCCGCGGAACGCCCGGGTAGCGGACCCCGCGACTGCTCTGCGGAGGCGCCCGCCGCTGTAGACCGGCGCTCCTCGAATCGGCCGCGAAGTCCCGCGGAGGCTACACCTGCCCCGGTCCGGCGGGCAACCCGTGGCCCGCCGTTCGCCGCGCACGAGGCCTGGGGTTCAGTCGTCCGGGTAATGGGGTCCGCGGCGTCCACCGGCGACGGGTCGAACAGCTCCTGCTGCGGGGGTCCGCGGGTGAGAACATGCGCCGCTTCGCCATGGCCGTCCTGCCGCTCGCCCTCTGCCTCGCCGCCAACGCCTGGGCCTCGCCCGGCGGCGATCTGCTCGACGCCGCCGGCAGCGGCGATCTCAACAAGGTCAAGGCGGCGCTCAAGGCGGGCGCCAGCGTCGACCACAAGGGCAGCGACGGGACGACGGCGCTGATGCTCGCCGCGGCCGCCAACAACACCCCGCTCGTCCAGCTGCTGCTCGGCAAGGGGGCCAAGGTCGACGAGCGCGACTCCGACGGGGCGACCGCCTTCATCGTCGCCGTCGACCGGGACAACACCGTGATGGCCAGGGCGCTCGCCGCCAAGGGCGCCGACGTCAACGCCAAGACCAAGGACGGACGCACCGCGCTGATGCTCGCCTCCTACCGTGGCAACGCCACCCTGGCGAAGCTGCTGCTCGACAAGGGCGCCGAGGTCAACGCCAAGAGCGCCGACGGGATGAACGCGCTGCTCCACGCGGTCAACCGGGAGAATTTCGAGGTGGCCAGGCTGCTGCTCGCCAAGGGCGCCGACGTCAACGCCCAGGACGCCAAGGGGAACAGCGCCCTGATCCGCGCCTCGGCCGGCTGCGAGCTCGACCCGCAGGAGGCGATCGGCGAAAAGTCGCTGCGCCCCGGCCACACCAGGCGCTGCCCCAAGGAGATGAAGGCGCTCGTCAAGCAGCTGCTCGACAAGGGCGCCAACCCCAGCGCCAGGAACGGCGAGGGCTTCACCCCGCTGCTCTCGGCGATCGCCAACGAGCAGCTCGACCTCGCCAAGATGCTGCTCGAGAAGAAGGCCGACACCTCGGGGACGCTGCGCGGCAAGCGGACCGCGCTGATGGTCGCCTCGGCGATGGGCTACGTGGAGATCGTCAAGCTGATGCTCGCCAACGGCGCCGACGTGACCGCGCGCGACTTCGAGGGGAACACCGCGCTCAAGGCGGCGGAGGCGAACGAGCACGACGAGGTGGTGAAGATGCTCAAGCAGGCGGGCGCCAAGGAGTAGCGCCCGCGGCCCCTCCCTCTTGCCGCGCCGGCGCGCGGCGGGAGGGGGCTTTCTCGTCCCCGCGGCGCCGGCCTCACTGCTCGAACCAGAGATCCCGGTTGCTGATCACCTTCTGCAGCTCCCAGGCGGCGAGGGCGTCGACGACCCGGTCGAGCTCGCTGCGCAGGCTCCTGGCGCGGGCCGACTCGAGGTAGTCCTGGGCGAAGGCGCGAAGCTGCTCGCCCACGAAGAGCTTGGCCAGCGTCACCTCGGTGCGCCCGGAGAACTCGAGGAAGCGCACGGCGAAGCCGCTGTGCTCCGAGCCGTCGCGAGGGCCGGGCCGCTGCTGGCGCACGATCTCGGCCTCGGCCTCGACGAGGGGCCCGGACTCGTCGATGCGGAAGAGCGTCCGCAGCCGCGTCCTGAGGGGCAGGAAGAAGGAGCTCTCGAGGAAGACGCCGCTGACGCTCAGGTTGAGCGAGCGCAGCCGCGCCGAGAAGCGCGGGGCGCCGTCGGCCCCGGGGATGCTCCGCTCGAAGCCGACCGAGACCTGCGCGCGGGGGAAGCCGCGGTGCTCCGCGTCGGACGAGGGGCCGCGCTCGATGAGCGGCCGCGACGGCGCCGAGCCCGCGAAGCTCGAGGGGGCGGCC
>ENA-UOOR01003745-UOOR01003745.1-fermentation-metagenome-genome-assembly--contig:-NODE-3745-length-12943-cov-6.599628_pt1 | contig 12943 bp, 9 predicted proteins | sample MGYA00245780_ERZ724029 | MGnify/ENA primary metagenome ERZ724029 (study PRJEB28704, sample SAMN03018315) | fermentation metagenome | biome: anthropogenic terrestrial biome; feature: soil; material... | reverse complement strand
CGACAGGGAAATGCAGTATGCGCACATCGATGCTGCCAAAGAGAAGGGATACGATATGCTGCTGATGGACGGACAACTGGATGTGCACTGGATGGGGCTTCTGGAACAGAAGCTGGGCAAAACCCGGTTTGTGCGGGTGGACAGTGACACGGTGGAGCATCTGATCGAGAAAGAGGAGAAGGAAAATGTGACGCTTACCGACAAACAGAAAGAAAACGTGACCGAAGCGGTGAAGGCGCAGTTGCCCGTGATGGAAAAAACCGAATTCAGCATCGACTTCAAAGCGCTGGGTGAGACATCGAGGCCGGTGCAGGTTACCCAAAACGAGTTCTCACGACGGATGAAGGAGATGGCGGCCATGCAGCAACAGATGGCTTTCTACGGTGAGATGCCCGACACCTACCAGGTTGTGCTCAATGTGGATCACCCGCTGATCAAACAACTCATCGGCGACGGCGAAAGCAAAGAAAAAGAGGAGCTGGTCGCACAGGTGGCAACAGAGGGCAAACTGAAACAGATGGTCGATTTGGCGCTTCTTTCCCACGGCATGCTGAAAGGGGAGGCGCTGGGTAATTTCGTGAAACGCGGTTTCGAGATGATCTGAAACAAGACCGCCTCACCGGATCTTTCCGGGAAGAAAACCGGTAAACATCTTTTTGTTTACCGGTTTTGCTTTATCTTTGTAACAAAAAAAGCCCAATGAATAAGGCCTACGAGGTTACCTACTCCCCTTTTCGCGCCTTCACGCGGGAAGCGTGGCGGAAGCTGGAAGACCATCCCATGTTTCCCGTTTCAGATATCGATCTCACCGCGTTGCAGGCGCTCAACGAACCGCTCACGCTCGAGGAAGTGGAAGATATTTATATTCCGATGATCCGGTTGCTGCAGATACATCTCACACACTACCGCAACCTGCATGATGAAAGGGACCAGTTTTTCGACAACACCAGCAAACCGATTCCTTATATCATCGGTATCGCGGGAAGCGTGGCGGCCGGGAAGAGCACCACGGCACGCGTCCTGCAGAAGCTGCTCTCGATGACGCCGGGACATCCGAAGACAGAACTCATCACCACCGATGGTTTTTTGTATCCCAACGCGGAACTGGAACGCCGGAAAATATTGAATAAAAAGGGTTTTCCGGAGAGCTACGATGCCAAACGGCTCCTGTCGTTTCTTGCCAGCGTGAAATCGGGAAAGGAGATACTTGAAGTGCCCACCTACTCCCACCTCTATTACGATGTGGTCGCGGATAAGATCCAGACCCTCGAACGGCCCGACATCCTGATCGTGGAAGGAATCAACGTGTTGCAGGTTTCATCGAACAAGAAAACACGCCGGCACGTGTTCGTGTCCGATTTCTTCGATTTTTCCATCTACGTGGATGCCAGCGAAAAAAATCTGCGCGCATGGTATCTGGAACGTTTCAAAAAACTGCAGCAAACCGCTTTTCAGGATCCTGACTCCTACTTCCACAAATATGCTTCCTATTCCGAGAAAAAACTGCTCCGGTTCGCCAACAAAGTGTGGGATGACATCAATTTGCTGAATCTTGAACAAAATATACTCCCCACCCGCTTCCGGGCTGACCTGATCCTCGAAAAGGGGGAATGTCATTTTGTCAGGGGAGTCCGCATGCGGAAGATTTGACGGCTTCCCCGTGCGCTATGGTTCGTATGCGGCACGAATTTGCCCGGCGATTTCGGCAAACTCACCCGCTGATAGTTTCAATTTAGGGTTTGAAAGATTCATGTCCCCCTCTTTTTGGATGGGAATGAGATGGATATGCGCGTGCGGCACCTCCAGGCCAATCACCATCATCCCCACCCGGCGGCAGGGTATGGCTTTCTCCATCGCGCGGGCCACATTTTTGGAAAAAACCGTCATCCCGGCCAGCAGCCCATCATCCATGTCGAAGAGATAATCCACCTCTTTTTTTGGCACCACCAATGTGTGCCCTTTCGCCATGGGGTTGATATCGAGGAAAGCATAAAACCGTTCGTCCTCCGCGATCATGTATGAAGGAATCTCGCCCGCGATGATCCTGCTAAAAATAGTTGCCATAACTGATAATTTAAACCGATATTTCCACCACTTCGAATGTCATGGTTCCCGAGGGAACGGCAATTTGTGCGATGTCACCCACCTTTTTACCCAGCAATCCCTGTGCTATGGGCGTATTGACGGCTATTTTGCCGCTTTTCAGGTCCGCCTCGCTTTCCGACACAAGGGTATAGGTCATCGATTTCTTCGTTTGCATGTTTTTGATGGTGACCTTGTTCATGATCTTCACTTCCTCGGTGCCGATGGCACTTTCATCGATGAGCCGCGCGGTAGCGATCAGGCTTTTCAATTGGGCAATTTTTGCTTCCAGCATGCCCTGCGCTTCTTTGGCGGCATCGTATTCGGCATTTTCCGACAGGTCACCTTTGTCCCTCGCTTCCGCAATCTGCCGTGATATCTCAGGCCTCTGTACAGATTCCATCTCTATCAATTCTTCTTTCAGTTTCCGAAGGCCTTCCTCGGTCATGTACGTAACAGCCATAATTTTTTCTCCGGTTTTATAGGGTGAATATGAAACATAAAGAAAAAGAATTCCGGCCTCTGCACATAAGACCGGAACTCCCTTTTCCATGATGTAATTACCACAAAGATAAAAGCTTTATTCCGAAAATACAAATTTCCGGAATAATTTTTCACCACACTTTGCGCAGTTCGTCGGGTAACTTCGCGTAGTCCTCGACGCGCGACACGATATCTCCTTCACGGTCGATCAAAAAGGCGGTAGGTATCTCCCGCACGTTGTACATCGCCAGCAAACGCGCGTTCACCGATTGCGGGTCACGCACGGTGATCCAGGGGAGATTGTCAGCCGATATCTTCCAGAAGTGCTCATCGGAATCGAAAGATATCTGGTATATCTCAAACCCTCTCGACCTGTTTTCCTGATAGACGGTATGCAGGTACATATTGTGCTTCGGGGAGAAGTCGGCATTGTACACCACAAAATCGAGCAACACCACTTTTCCCTGCAAAGAAGACAAAGCCACTTTCTCCCCGTTCACATCCGGCAACACGATGTCAGGCAGCCCGGTTCCTGTCTCCACCGGCGCGTCCCGCAACAGTTGCTGTTGTTGTTCCTGTTGTCTGCGTGTTTTCAACGCGTTCATCGTAAATTCATACAAGTGCCTTGTCCGCTCCGTGTCGGGATAATAACGGTTCCACGATGTGGCCACGGCGCCGAACATGGCGTAATCCCGCCTGTTGTACGGGTCGAAAATCAGATAATTGTTTATCTTCTGGAAGACAGCATAATAAGCAGCCGCGCCGCCGGGATTTCCGAGAATAAGCCGGGATATCTTCTCCTTGTAGTCATTCAGTGTCGTGTCGAGCCGGGTGAGGAAATCCATGTCATCAATCGATGCCGCTTTGTGTTGGTTTTCCAGATCGCCAATTTCACCTGCCGCGCGCATCACGAGGGCATCCACCTCCTTCAGCTGGTCATTGGCCGGTGAGTCGGCCACGGTGAACGAGTGGTACAAATCGGACGCGTCAGCCGAGACGAGCAGTCTCTCCACCGAATCCACGGCGAAAGCGGCGATTTGATTACCAATGCGTAACTGGTAAAACTCAGGATTTTGGGGTGACGGCTGTGTAAAGGAAAACGATCCCTCCTTTTTCAGGATGACTGAGTCGAGTGTTTCCGTTCCTGCCAGTCCGCGGTGTTCCAGATAAAGCGTGTCGCCCACAGCGGCGGCGATGTGTCCGCTGACATGGAAAACGTCTCTTTGCTTACATGCGGTCAATACTCCGCCAACCAGCAAAGCAGCCAATATGATCCCTTTCGTAATCTTATCCATAAAACAGGTATGTCTATCTCATTCATTAAGCCCGGTACCGGGTTCTCATTTTTTGTATGCAGGAATAAAACTGCAAACTTAACCATTTTTCAACGAAAAATGACCAGGCAGGGGTTTTTTTTATATGCAGTGCCTGCTGATTTGCTCCGAACGTGATTTGTTTCCTTCGTAAAAATATCGTCACGGATTAAGGGTAATCACCATGAAACGACAAATTCAGTTGAAACACTACCTGCTAATCTAAGACAAACGTTTTAATATATTCAGGACAAACCACTTATAAAATAATGCATGACGCTGAAAACAATTTTATTAAATATTTGTTATATACGTCGCGAGAGAAAAAATCTTTGAGGTCACCGTAGCTATATCAACCCGTTATTCCCTATTTGTGCTAAACGAAGCCTGCTAACCGCACGATTTGCGCACACACCGGTTAAATATTGCTAAAATACCAGCTTCCGTCCTCACGGAGAAAATTTGTTTTTATATACATAAAAAATCACTTGTTTGGAATTTAAAAAAATGCTAAATTGCTGCCTGTTTCCCGTTTGATAAATATCAGAAGAGGTTTGCACACATTCCCAATAGATTTGTATGCACCATATTCCGAAAAATGAGCCACATGATTTAAATGCACATTATGAATAACTTATGCTGTTATCTCTCTTTTTTCCATGAGGACATACCGCAGTCGTTCCCCACCCCGGATACAAATGCGACGTTATTGAATTTGTCTGCCGGCCTGCATGATTCGGGTGAAAGGCTGGCCTATATCGGACTGATCTTTTTTCTGCTCATTTCCGTGGTACTGCTGGCATACGCGCTGCAGGAGCGGACAAAAAAAAACAAGCTCCTGCAAAACGGCGAACAGATACGAAGCGATGTGTTCACAAAGATCACCCATGAGTTTCGTACCCCGCTTACCATCATCCTCGGATTGAGCAAGCAGTTGCGCGAACAAAAAGATTTTTCCGGCAACAACACACTCACCTTCCTCACCGCGATTGAGCGACAGGGACGGAATTTATCCGAACTGGTCAATCAGTTGCTCGACATGGCCAATTTACGCGCGGCAGATGATTCCATTGAATGGAAAACCGGGAATATCGTCTCTTTTGTGGAAATGGTTTCCGAGACATACAGCATCTATGCCAGGCAGCAGGATATGGAATTGCAATTCTTTAGTGAGAAAACGGAAATTGAAACCGATTTTGCGCCTACCTATCTCCAGAAAATCCTGCGGAATCTGCTTTCCAATGCGATCAAGTATAGCGAGCCTGGTTCCAAAATAAATCTGATGCTGCTTCTAAGCAAGAAAGTTCCCGGAAAAATTGAGATCAAAGTAATTGATCAGGGGAAAGGAATCAGCAAAGAGAATCTCCCCCATATCTTTGAACTCTTCTACAAGAGTCCTGACAACAATGTACAAATAAGCAGCGGAATAGGATTGACGCTGACAAAACAATTGGTGGAAATTTTGGACAGTACCATCCGGGTGGAAAGCAAGGAAGGAAAAGGATCCGAATTCACCGTGGAACTGCCGCTTCGAAGAAACAAAAATAAGCTTTACCAATATTGGATTCCCGATAAAAAAAATTATTCCCAGCCACCACCGAAAAATCCGCCTCCGGTCAAAGAAGAACTATTGACGCATACACCCGGCAATGATGACCCCCGCACATCTATCCTACTGGTTGAAGACAACAAAGACATCGCCATATACACCCGGTCCATATTCAGCGAAGACCGATACAATCTCATCTATTGCCGCGATGGGCAAGAAGCACTCGAAATGGCCAATGAGCATTTGCCGGATATCGTGATCACGGATGTGATCATGCCCAAAAAGAATGGATTGGAACTATGCAAAGAAATGAAGAAATCCCCGCTGCTCAACCATATCCCCATCATCATTATTTCAGCCAAAAACGAGGAGCAAGATTATATGGAAGGACTGTTGTGCGGTGCCAATGCCTATCTCCGAAAACCATTCCAACCCGAGGAACTGCAGGTGAGGGTCGAAAACATACTGAAATCACGCGATCTGCTCAAGGAAAAATACCGCAGAGCAGTCGTCAGGGACGAAAAGAGCGTAATCTACGACAATGTGAACGAGGGTTTCCTGCGCCATGTCACTGACATCATCTACCGGGAGATGAAAAATCCCGATTTTACCTCCAGGAAGCTGGCACAGGAGTTGGCCATCAGTGCCTCACAACTCAATAAAAAGCTGAACGCCACCACGGGGTATCCGGCATCCACCTATATCCTACAGGTGAAGCTCTCTTTTGCAAAAAAAATACTGGCTTCGCAGCATAAAACAATCGGTGAAGTGGCGGCGGAATGCGGCGTGTATGATGTAAACTACTTTTCACGCGTCTTTAAGAAGATGACCGGCGTCACCCCCTCGCAGTACAAGCGTCTTCCCACAAATTTATGATCCCCCCGTTTCGCGATTGTGGGAATCGCGAAACGGCCCCTCACCTGTGGGGCCGGCGGTCTGTTTTACCCTCGGCACATCTTTTTGATCCTGGGCAAACACGAAGAACCTTCCTTTTTATTTTTTTATCCAACGCGCATATTTTTTATCCCCTGTGCAAAATGCTGTTAACAAACGGCATGGGGAAATAATTTACCTTTGTCGCCTGACCGGGATCATGCATGGATGACCTGAACCAGCTACCATAAACCGTTTCCGGTTGTTTGGCAATCATCGTCCCGGCAAAAAAGCAAAAGGCGCGGCAAACAGGAAAGCACATGAAATAGCAGAAAAATCATTTGCGAAAATCCGACAATTAGCATTATTAATAACTTGTATATCAATCGATTTGATAATATAATGCGCAAATAGTACTAAGTGATATAAATGTTAAAGTGTGATTTATCCTATAATTAACAAAATAAATCCTAACCGTCAATGCGACAAAAGCGTATGTTTGCGGACGAAATATAAGAGCGGACGAAAGGACACCTCAAATTTTCTAAACGTACGGAGCGGAAAAAAAAGGAAACTTCGTAAAAAAACGGCAAACGGTCAGAGCATTAACGATAAACGTACAAAAAGAATGCTCCAAACGTAATAAAAACGAAACAAACGGCAAAAGGGTGGTAGCATTCAATCTTTTAGCATATTCAACCGAACAGATTATCCGCCGGCAAAGAGAGCGAAATAAACAATTAAATAAACCTATATGAAGTATAAACTCGTTCAAAAGGCCAATCCGCTTGAGCCCGAAACAACACGGAAATGGTACGCGAGTCCTGTGAAAGCAGGCACCATAAACAATTACCAGCTCAGCAAGGGTATTTCGGGCAAGTCGTTTGTCGCGCGTGGCGCGGTGATGAATGTGATCGAAAACATGGTAGATGAGATACCGCGATACTTGATTGAGGGGTATAGCGTGAATCTGAACAACTTCGGTACTTTGCGGCTATCGCTCTCCAGCGAAGGTGCTGAGGACCCAAAAGAATTCACCGCCGACAACATCAAGAACATGCGGGTGGTCTTCACCCCGTCACCCGAATTAAAAAAAACATTGAAAAATATCAGTTTTGAAGAAGTGGAATAATCAACCAGAGGTTACAAATATATGGTTTGTATCCTACCGAAAAAAACATTACAGATGACTAAAATTCACAGGCAACTCCCCATGAAGATCTTATCCAGTACCCAATCTCTAATGCTTCACGCGTTGGGTTTTGTGACAGGTGATACCTCCATCCGGATCAGTTATCCTTTTTTGTTTCACCCGGGCGTCCAGGTCACTGTCACCGAACCGGGAGAGGCCAAATGGATCTATATGATGCTACCCGTCACCCGGGGCAGCTTGATTACCGACATCAATATCGCCCATCACCGTACGGGATTGGAAAGCCGTATATCAATTATACGGTTGATAGAACAACGGGAACCGATAGTCGCCACGGTGGTGCACGACGGGGCCATCGAGAAAACAGTACCGTCCACCTGTGTTGTCAGTACGTCCTGCCGCGTGGTGGTAAACCGCAGCATCTTGCTGAAGGTATGCATGGATTTCGCCGATAGCGACGACATGATCGAACTGGGATCGGTGGAAGTACGCTATGTACCTGAGTATGCATCGCTCCCTGAAGCGAAGAAAAAGGAGATTGAAGGGAAATATATCAGGGAAGAGTCATTGGCCGGACTGTTCAACAGCAGCCATTCCCTGAATGTGCGCCGTCCTTCATTTGTGGAATTATTCCTTCAAAAAACAAGAAAAAAGAAATCAGTTCCTGATTCAAAAATAGGATGAACACCAATGTGTAATATTTTAATTCATTTTTATTATTTTAATTTTTTAGTGTATGAAAAAAAAGTTATTTTTTAAGTTATTTCTCTTTGCAGTAATTGGCGCGTTCGTGACAGTTACTTCATGTAAAGACTATGATGATGACATCAGCAATCTTGAGAACCAGATTGCAGGGCTCAGCACCACGTTGAACGATCTTAAATCGAAAGTGGACGGGGGTGCCGTTATCACCAAAGTGGAAAGCACCGCCACCGGTGTGAAAGTGACTCTGAGTGACAATACATCTTTCGAACTGAAAAATGGTGTTGACGGAGTTGCCGGTCCGAAAGGCGACAAAGGCGACACTGGTGCCGCCGGCGCGAAAGGCGACAAAGGCGACACTGGTGCCGCCGGTACACCCGGATCAGTTGTCACAGCCGAAGCTGATGGTTTCTGGTATATCAACGGCGTGAAAACCGACAAGTCCTGGAAAGGCGCGAAAGGTGACACCGGCGCGCAAGGTCCCACAGGTCCTACAGGCCCCGCGGGCAAAGACGGTATCTATTTCGTACCCAATGTTGACGGCTACTGGTACAAGGTTGAAAACGGAGTGGAAACGAAAACCAATGACAAGTGGCTTCTTCCCAGTGTGGTGACTGCTGTGATGAATGAAAATGGCGACGTTACATTCCACAATGTAAAATCAGGAACCAGCACCAACAGCATCACTTTCTTCAACGCGAAATACCTGAGAAGTTTGACGTTTATCCCCGACTACACATCGGCTGACGGAACTCCGCAGATCGTGGTGAGGGCAATTAAAGAATGGGGTGGTCCTACATACAGCCCAAACGCAACTTCCCCTACCAGGGAGTATTGGTCTGAGAAAACTTCGGGAGCCACTTACAGGGGCATTACCTATTTGAAATACAACCTGAGCCCGTCGAACGCCACGTTGGACAATTTTGATGTGGTCGGCTTTGCCCAAAAAGTGTCGCTTGTAAGAAGCACCGGCGATGATTTCTTGGTATTGACCGAAGAAGCATCCGTGGAAGACGGCGTATTGACCGTTCCCGTACTGATCGCCGCCACCACGTACAGCAGCGCCACTCCTGTGGGACAAGGCACAACGACAAACATCAGCGTTGCCTTACAGGTGGAAATCAACGATGAAGGAGCCGACGAAGAGCGCATCGTGACATCCAGCGAGTACGTGAAAGTAAATTACGACAAGGAAACAGGCCGCATCGCGTTGAATGCCACATCCAAAAAAACCGATGGCACACTGCTGCCCACCGACATCACCTATGCGACTATCGCCGCCGCCGCTTATGGCGAAGACGTGGTGTTGTGGAATGGCAAAGGACAAGGCGCCATTGCCGACAATCCAGCACTTGCCGTGATCAACCTGAATGATTACATCTATGGTGTGTTCGGCAGTCCGGCAACGAAGAAAATGCTCGACTACGGTTTCGACAAGCACACGTTCGCATTCAGGCTGGTCAACCTCCCAAGCGAAGGCACCAACCAATCGGGCAATTACGTGACGTTGAACGGGGCAACCGGCGAAATGAAAGTGAAACCGGCATCCGGCAACCTCGTGAACCAGGCAGCCGTGGGACGCACCCCGGTGGTAGAAGTCACTGCCGTTGTGAACGGCAAAGTCCATGCCGTGGGTTACATCAAAGTGATCATTACCGACATGTTTGACTCTACACCGGTTCAATTCAATTTCACCCTCGCGGATTACGTTCTCGGCTGCAACAGCACATACAGCCTGACAAACGTTGACATCGCGGCGATCGACTTCGACCAGGTATTCAACCACGAGCGTATCCAACTTGGCAAAGACGCGTTCTTCCAGGAATACAAACAGGGCGGTTTGACTGCGGCACAAGTTGTCAAAATAGCCGGTCCGGCAAATGCCACAGTAGGCGTTGATGCGTCTAAACACGTGTGGTTCGAATATGCGATCAACCCGGCAACGGAGAGCGTGAACTTGGAAAACTACCTGAAAGGCAATATCAGGAACGATGCGCCCAATGGAACGTACAAAGTGCAAACCACGCTGAAATCCAACGGTTACAGGCCTGACGTCGTCATCACCTGGAACTTCAAGGTGACGCTGCCGAACTACAGCCTCACAGACAACACCTCTATCCTCTCCGGAAATAAGGTGATTGTGAACCCGACCATCTTGGAACAGGGCGGCAAAACGTCAACAGCTTACGAAGCATTGCTCAACAACGCGTTCATGCACAATGCAGGCAACTTTGTCTTCACGCCGCTTCCACCGGCATGTGAGCAAGCATTGACGCCGTACTTCGTATTTACTTCTGCTCCGAGCGGGTACTATATTGCTGCTAACGGTACTGAATTGCGTCAAGGCTCAACATCAGGCCCGCTTGCAGCCAAAATTGAAACAGATCCGTCAGATGTAAGGAAATTCTTTGTACGCCTGAACAATGATAATGAAGATTGGCCGGGAGAATCTTGGAACAATTACACTCCGCTGAGCCCCGCTGCCAAAGGGTTGGCAGGTAAAACCGTATCGGTACAGCCAAGAGGCTATATCAACGGTGCTACGTACAACTGGGTCAACCTGCGTACTCCGTTCGACGTGCAATTCGTCTATCCGTTAGAACTGGCATTACCGACCGACGCGGCCGTTTATGACCAGGCCAATAAGGGATTGAACGTTTATACGTTGAACGCGTATAATCCTGCCGCCATCCTCGTTGATTGGCAAGGGGAAGAGCTTAATATGACTACTGTGGCCGGCAGGGCATTGATCAACCATTACGAAGTGGGCACACAACCTGTTCCCGGAACAGCGACAATATCTGACTGGGTATTTGCAGGATGGATTCAAGGGCCGTGGAATATAGGTTCTGTCACAAGACCGGGTTATCTGGGATACTGGTATGCTCCGGTTACTGCCCCGACGGTAACGTACAGCTCCCCGTTCGTGTTTGACACGGATAACGCGAAATGCAACATCCAAGCCGACGGAACAATCGGCGGCGCTATCAACAGGCCGATCCCGGCAGGCATGCAACTGAAATATGCCGTGGTGGATGCGGCCGGATACACCACGGTTGTCGTGGGCGGCACGACCGTGAATGTTCCCACAACCTACGCGTTTACTTGGGAAAATGGTGCCACCGGCGCGATCCAGAACGAATTCAAGGTTGCCATCCCTGTTTCTGTTGAACACAAGTGGGGCACATTGAACGGCACGCTGGTGATCACGGTGAAACCGGGTAGCGGAAACTAACACGTCACATGCATAAGAAAGTAGGGACACGGCCTCGTGCCGTGTCCCTATTGTAAACGTGAAAACAAAACATACAAAGAGAAGGAAAAAGGGAATAACCGCCACTGCCTCCCGTGGGAAGCGCGTGTTATTTCCCTTTTTTATTGTAAATGGCATGGCAGATGAAATCTGTTTCCATACTACAGGCTGCCCATCCTTGAAAAACGGAACGGGGGCAAAGATATCCCCTGAGTGAAAAGCCTTTCTTGAGGGATGGATCGCCTGACAGGAAAGTAAAGAAAATCAGTTGTGTTAGATCAGGTTACCCATGATATGTTGGTTTTTGCCTCGGCATGTGTCATCTCCGCGCTGGGCGGGGTATTGAAGTCCATCCGTATTCCCTCTGGCGGGCAATGGAAAAATCTGGGGACGGCACGCGACAGCCTGGCCATCAGCTGTTTTATCCTGGCCGCTTTCAGCATTCTTGATTTCCTGATGCGGGATCACGGGCAATACGGACCGACCGGGGATATCCTGGTGTTGTTTATCGCGTCGTGCCAGGCGTTGTTATTCACCATGATGCTGATCATGTTCATCCAGCCGTTGTATGTGCGCAAAGGACGGATCATGCCGCAGATAGCCGCCATCATGGGTGCGGGCGTGTTGTTGTCGCTCTCCCTCCTCCTGTGGGAAGAGGCTTTCCCGATTGTCTTATATGCCGCCATGGCGGGTTATATCGTCCAATTGGCCTGTTACACCCTCCTGTTCAATAAAAAATATGCCCGATGCCTGCGGCAACTGGAAACCTATTACGACGAAGAGGAAGACGAACGTTTGCGCTGGGTGAAAACAAGTTTTTACACCGCCCTCTCCATCGGCATCATGGCACTGGGGAGCCTGTTCTTCAAGGGACGGATGACCGATATTTTTATTGTTGTTTATACTGCCTTTTACGTGTATATGACAGCCCGTTTTATCAATTACCGGAACAACGAGGTGAAATTTGTGCTGCCCGCTGTGACACGGGAGACCGGTGTCACGGGAAAAGGGAAAAAGCGGGACCGGCCCACGGGCGATATGCAACATATGACCGCGAAAGAGCGGCAATTCAAGGCGGCCCTTGAAGCATGGATACAGGAAAAGAAATTTTCCGAAAAAGACATCGGCGTGGAAGAGATCGCCCGCTCATTGGGTGCCAATTCTTCTTTCCTCCGGCACTATTTCAGGACCCAAATGCGGGTCAATTTCCGCACGTGGCGTTCTGAATTGCGTATCCGTGAGGCGCAAAAGATCTTGGATGCGAATCCCCATGCCCCACTCTCGCACATTTGCGAAGAGGTGGGATTCAATGACAAAGGAAACTTTCACCGGCAGTTTCAGAAGATTACCGGGACAACCCCTGCCCGATACAAGCAGGGACGCCGCGATCATATAGATAATATCAAGAGTGAAAATAGGTGAAAATATTAATGGATGATGTATGCTATCTTTTGACGACCGGATGCGGGGTTTGTGCTAAATAGTCGAGCCTTAAAAAGCCCATTTTTATATGGTTTGTAAAATTATACTGTCCC
>ENA-UOOR01003743-UOOR01003743.1-fermentation-metagenome-genome-assembly--contig:-NODE-3743-length-12951-cov-18.836694_pt1 | contig 12951 bp, 10 predicted proteins | sample MGYA00245780_ERZ724029 | MGnify/ENA primary metagenome ERZ724029 (study PRJEB28704, sample SAMN03018315) | fermentation metagenome | biome: anthropogenic terrestrial biome; feature: soil... | reverse complement strand
AGCTGCCGCCGGTTTCCGGAAAATTGTTTTGCCAAATGCCGCAGGGCTTGTCCGGCTTATTGACACCTGGTCGTGCATACCAGAAAACGTAATTTTCCAATTCATTTGGGTAAATCCTTGTTTCGTACCAGTCCTCATTGACATAATAACCCGGCAGATAGTTCTTCTGCCGGAGGCCGCTGCATACGTTTTTTGTAATATCCGTCAGCATGCGGCGGCTGGGCATGCCGTGCCGTTTCCGGTAACCGTCTGCGTCTTCCATATCGAGAATAACGGGGTACAGCGGTTTCTTGTCATGCAGCAACCGCAATAGGTGTGCCAGCTCGCTTTCCGCACTGCTGAACGTCAGTGCATAGCTGTACAGGTATGCACCCCACGGGATACCCAGCCGGTCACATTCGACGACATTGCGTGCAAATTGGGTGTCGTCCTGGTCTGTGCGGTCACTGCCGTAGCCCGCACGCAGCATGGCAAACTGAATGCCAGCAGCCTTTGCCTTTGCCCAGTCAACGGTGCCATTGTGAGAACTGACATCAATGCCATTTTTCATAAAAATCCTCCTCTGTTTGGCTGCTGCCACAGGCAGGACAGCCTGCTAATATGTGGTATGCCACGGTTTTGCAGAGCTGCCTGCCGCCGCTGCCGAAGAAGTGAGAAAAACACTTCTCTGCTATTCCTGAAAAACGGATGTGCAAATTCGCTGTTTTAGGCGAATCTTTAAAAATTTTTTCAAAACAGCCTGCCACTTTCGCTTCTTCTTCATAATATAAAAGGGTATAGAAACCTTTTTCTGAACGATATGGCAGATTTTCGATACCTGAAAATTTAGGGGTTCCCATTTACAAGGAGAAAAAGGCGTATTATAATATTATTTATTAAGAGGACCATGTCTTTTAATAGTGGATTATAGCGGAAGGAGGGAGAAACAGATGCTTCAGTCAATGAATTATTTAACTATGCTGGTGACCAATGTGCTGGTAATAGCAGTTTGGCACGGGACTACTTTGTTAATGTCTACACATTTGCCAAATTCCTATTTTCAGCCGACCTCCGCACAGTTCCAACCATGGAAGTGGGAAAAGGGAGGCCGCTGGTATCGGGACCACCTGCATATTAACGACTGGAAGGACCGTGTTCCACAGTTTATCAGCCAGGGTGGCTTTTCCAAACGGCACCTGACCAATCTTTCTCCGGAATATTTAGGCACCTTTATTGTGGAGACCTGCCGGGGTGAGTGGACACATACATGGAACCTTGGGTGTGTGTTTGTCGTTTTGCTGATGAATCAATCGATAGTGGGAATTACTTTTTCAATTTTGATTTTTATGGGGAACGGTCCGTGTGCGGTCATTCAGCGCTATAATCGTTTTCGTTTAGTAGCTTTGCGTGATCGTCTGCAGCGTGAAACTGCGCGTATTCCCGCTGCCACATGAAAATGATAAAATAAAAGGCCGCAGACAACAGGATGTGTCTGCGTCCTTTTTGGGGGAGCAATGCTCTATGAAACGGAAAAAGCATGGACGATGGAAATGGGTTCTATTGGCTGCGACAGCCGCAGCAGTGGTATGCTGTATTTCGGTTTATGCCAATCTGCGCAGTGGGGACGGCCCGTCTTTCCAGCTACAGACCAGTTCTGCATGGTGCCGTTCAGGCGATAAAGTGCAGGTACAGTTATCTGCTTCTCCCGGACGCACGGCACCGGGTGCTTTTCGGGCACTTCTGCAGTATGATTCTGATGCGTTTGAGTACTGTTCCAAGGAAGGTGCACCGCAGACCTACGGAGCAGATATTTATGTATGGCAGTCCAATCCTCTGGTAACGGTCTATACCTGCAATACACAGCAGAGTGCAGCGCCCCAGCTTGCCGGAAATGTAATCACCTATACATTTCGGGTGCGGCAGGGTACATCTGCCGGCCGCTATTCATTTCGGCTGTCCACGGACGAAATCTGTGACTTTGCGGGCAAGTCCCTGCCGCCATGCGCACAGACGGAAACATCTGTTTCTGTGACAAGTGCGGAAAGTTCGGCGTCGTCCGCCGTGTCATCAAACATATCGTCTGCCAGTTCCAGTCTGCCTTCTTCTGCTTCCGTTATACAGCAGCCGCATTTGTCAGCGCTGGAGCTGGAAGACCATACATTAGGGCAGCTGCGGCCGACTTTTCAACCGGACATCACCTTTTATCAGGTAACGGTGCCGCAGAGCTGTACGGACCTGTGGCTGCGTACCCAGCAGTCGGCCGGCACAGCGGTCAGCGCTGACCGGCATTCCCTGAAAGCGGCCGGTTCCGACACTGTTATACAGGTGACTGCGCAAACGGCGGGCAGCCATACTAAAACCGTTTACACCATTTTGGTGCACCGGTCACATGATGCTTCTTCGGCCGGAACGGTGGGAGCACAGACAAAGAAAAGAAAAACGGAGCGGGCACCATCAGCTGTATCTTCCAAAAAGGAAAAGCGGACTTCTTCTGCTTCCAAACAAACAACGCATAAAAAGAAGACGTCCGCCTCTTCGTCCAAAGTTTCCAAGAAAACAAAACGTTCATCCTCTTCTGCGGCGTCTGATACGGAGGCATATGCGCCTTCCGGCATTTCGCAGAAGCCCGGTGCCCAGCAGACAGGCGGGCTGCAGGCCCGGCACTCTGACGGCTTCAGCGGCTTTCAGACGGGTGTTTTGGTGACATTGCTCATTGCCTGCGCCGCCACGGCAGTCGTCTTGGTGGTGCGCGCTGTTTGCCGAAAGCGAAAAGCGGAGGGTAAAGCGGAGCAAGAAGCTAATGATACCAACAAAACCGGACCGGACGAACAAGGAAAATAACAGCAATAAAAAGGGCAGACTGCTGCCACAATGCGCAGCAGCAGTCTGCTCTTTCTTTGTTATGTGTTTATTTAGTTGCGATGCTTTCGGCGGAGAATACAGGCGGCGACACCGGTAACAGCCGCTGTTTTAATGAGGATAGAAAGCATTTGCTCGGGGGTAGCCGGTGTCTTGTCCAGAAATAGGTCCCGCGCCGGGTGGGAAGGACCATGGCCGAATAGGTCAAGGTAGGATACCAGCTTTGTTTCATAATGGCGTGGGTTTGCTTCGTGCAGTGTAAACATACGCACGGCATGGTTGGCCCCCGGACCGTATGTGTTAAAGCCACAGCAGGGGGTATAGCCGGCATCTATGCCGTGCAGAGCACCCCAGAAGGAATTGCGGTGGTCATGTCCCACGAACAGTCCCAAAACATCTCCCTTTTCTGTCAGGGCGTTCAGTTCTCCAGAGTTAAATTCCGGCACACAGGGCGGTTCTCCCAGTTCACCGCTGTACACTTTGCTCTGGTCCAGAATATAGCGGTGGCCGCGGCGGCTGCCGAATGCCTGAATGGCATGCGGCGTGCCTTTTGGTACTTCCTGCAGAAATTCATAAAATTCCGGTACTGGAATATGCTGAAACACCAAAGAGGGAAGGCAGTTTCCCCCGTTTTTTAAGGCAAGGCGGTCTCGTTTTTCCCGGTACCAGTCCAGCTGCTTTGGCAGCACGGGGGCAAAACGGTTCGCGTTGCTGTCAATCAAGTATACGGCAAAGGCAGGCCTGCCATTTTGTCCGGAGATGGTTACGCAGCTGGTGCCGCAGTCCTCCGGGTTTTCTATTGGATTGATACATTCCGGATACTGTAAATAATAGTACATTTGCTGCTGCTTGGAAAGGCCGGCTTCCGTGTCGTGATTGCCGAATGTAACCAAAAACGGAATGTGGTGCTTTATAATGGGTTCCATCACTTTATGCAGGGTGGCAGCGGCTTTTCCTTCGCTGCCCGGCATATGAAAATAGACACTGTAGCCTTTCAGCTGGTCGCCGGTCAGGACAATGAGATCCGGATTTTCCCGGTCCAGCGCAGTGTCCAAAAATTCCAATGTATCCTCACATACCATAGGACTTTCCTGTATATCGGCAATCTGCATAATGCGGAATGTTCCATCTTCATGAAAGCAAAGCGGTACGTCTTTTCTGCTCATATAAGCATTTCCTCTTTTCCTTCTTGTCCTCTAAAGCACTGAAATTTTGCGGGAAACCTGTACATATATACTATGCCATAAATGGCGGCCTCCTGCAAGCCCTGCGGCGGCTAAAAACCGCAGCATCTTTTGTGGAAAACAGGGGAAAGCGTTCCTTTGTTTTTTCTTTCGGAAGATTTGTGCTATAATAACGGCAGCAAATATTGCAGAGAGGGGTATGCCGTATGGAGAAGCCGGAGGAAAAGAAGGCATTTGGTTCTGCCTTTGGAACGGTATGGCGTTTTGAAAGCCGACAGTCCGTTTTGCTGCCGCGGCAGCAGCCGGAACGTATGGAAAAGCAGCTTGCTGTCTTTTTTCCAGGCACTGGATACAGCTGTGACCAGCCGCTGCTTTACTACGCCCGTCGGGCAGCGGAGCAGGCCGGCTGTGACGTTTTGCCGCTGACTTATCAGGTTGTGCTGGACCGGAACTGCCGGAATATGACACAGGAAATTCAGCACTGCCTTTCACAGGCACTTCATGCGGCGGGTGAAGCGCTGCGGGCTGTTTTCCGCCGTCAGCCATACCGGGAACTTTTCTTTTTCAGCAAAAGTTTCGGCACAGTGGTGGCCGGCGGACTGGAACGCCGGCTGACCGGGAAAAAGGTTCATCAATTTTTCCTGACGCCGTTGGAAGCAACACTGCCCTATATGCAGGCACATCCCTGTTTTGCCGCTTCCGGTACGGCGGATTCATGGGTAACCACGGAAATACAGCAAAAAATGCAGCATACAGCGAGCGTACAGATGTACCTGTTCCCTGGTGCAAACCATTCGCTGGAGATACCCGGCAATGTAGCGGCCAGTGTGCAGAATATGCAGCTTCTGCTGGAAGCATATACTGCATTTTTATGTGGAAATCATCGGAATAACAGAAAGGATACAGGAAATATATGAATCAGGCTGTCGAAAAATTCGGCCGTATGGTGGACAATCAGCTGCCGGACCACCCCAAAACAGCGCGGAATCTGCTGACAACCGCCTATCGGCTGAATGGCTGGGCGGGGAAGCACCTTTTCAAAAAGACCACACCGGCGCGTCTTGCGCTGGCCGATGTGTGCAACAACGCCATTTTACAGCCTTTTGACCACCCGCAGCAGAGCGCAATGGTCAGCCTGTTCACGCCGTGTGAGCTGCTGCAGATGTTTGGGCTGGCACCCATGTTTCCGGAGGCACTGGCCTGCTATATTTCCGGTGCGGGCGCGGAACGCGGTTTTATTGAAGCGGCGGAAGCTTCCGGCATTCCGGAAACATTCTGTTCCTACCATAAAATTTTGCTGGGCACCGCACAGACCGGCATTCTGCCGAAGCCGCGCTTCATTTTTAACACAACGCTTGCCTGCGATGCCAACACGCTTACGTTTCGCAGATTGGCTGAGTTTTACGGCGTGCCGCATTTGGTTTTGGACATACCCCAGACACAGGATGAGGCGGCCGTCACTTATGTAGCGGAACAGCTGAAGGATTGTGCCCGCAGTATCAGCCGACTGCTGCACCGCCCGCTGGACGAAGCAAAACTGTGCGCCAGTGTTGCCCGCGGTCGGCAGACATTGGATACTTATCAGCAGTATCTGGAAGAACGCGCCCGAAAATCCATGCCGGATGAGATGACTTCGGAAATGTACGCGGTCTTTGCGCTGCACGTGCTGCTGGGAACACCGGCGGCGCTGCAGTTTGCGCAGGGTATTTTGAAGGAAGCAAAAGCAGCGCCGTCCCGCGGAAAGGAACTGCGTCTATTGTGGGTACACACTTTGCCAAATTTGGACAATGCCATGATAGACTTGCTGGACTTTAACCCATCCTGTCAAATCCTTGCGGCGGACCTTTGCTTTGATGTACCGGAACTGCCGGAAACAGATGACCCATGGCAGACGATGGCGCGGCGGCTGGTACAAAATCACTTAAATGGACCAGCACAGCGGCGCATTGACGCTGTTTTGCAGCAGGCAAAGCGGTTGCAGCCGGACGGCATTGTCTGGTTTTGCCACTGGGGCTGCCGCCAAACCAGCGGTGCCAGCCAAATGGGGCGGGCAGAACTGGAGAAGGCGGGATTTCCCACGTTGGTGCTGGACGGTGATGCCTGTGACCGTTCCAACTGCCCGCCTGGGCAGATGACCACTCGTATGCAGGCATTTTTGGAGATGCTGGAGGAAAAAGCATGATTGCGTACACCTGTAAATATACACCGATTGAACTTTTTGCGGGCTTTGGGGAAGCACCGAAACGGCTGAACCCGACCGTCCACGCGTTTTCCGAGGCTGACCGTCTCAGCCACCGCAACCTGTGCAGTTTTGCGCGGGCCCTGCTGCAGGCCTGCCGGGAGCACGGTATCAAAAATCTGGTGCTTACTTCCTGCTGTGATTCTCTCCGGCGGGTAGGGGACGTGCTTTCAGCCGCTGCTCCGGACAGCTTTGTCTTTATGTTGGACTTGCCGCGGGCTGACGGCCCCTGCGCCCGTCAGCGCTATGCGGCCGAGCTGCACCGCTTGATTGACGCCTGCAGTGTATGGTTTGGCGTGCCGTTTGACCTGCAAAAGTGTCTGGCAGCCTTTGCTCCGGCGGAACCGACCGGTCAGACGGACCATCTTACCCTATTGGGAGCGCGATCCAATCCGGCACTGCTGCAAATGCTTCGGCAGGAGCTGCCGCTGCCGGTGGAGGACCGCACCTGTGTGGGAAACCGCGGCCTGCAGGTTCCACCTGCGGGGCAGACTTTGGACCAATTTCTTTTGTGGTATGCTGGTGCATTGCTCCAGCAGATTCCCTGTATGCGCATGACCAACGCGGCACCGCGGCGGCAGCTGCTGGAGGACCCGTATGTAAAGGGAATTCTGTACCATACCATTCAGTTTTGTGATTATTACGGTTTTGAATACGCTGATTTGCAGAAACAAACGCACCTGCCGCTTTTGAAACTGTCAACCGACGGCACCGACGGCGCGGAAGAGCAGCTGCGCACCCGAGTGCAGGCGTTTGCCGAAAGCCTGCACGCTGTCGTGCCGAAAAAGCGGACGATGACTGCCAAAACATCCACTGGATACTATGCTGCCGGAATTGACAGCGGTTCTACCAGTACGAACGTGGTTATTCTGGACGAACACCGCAAAATGATAGGCAGCTCTATTGTGCCGACCGGTGCACACGCGGCCCGCAGTGCCGATGCAGCGCTGCAGCAGGCACTGCTGCGGGCGGGCATTTCTCGCGAACAGCTGGCGGATGTGGTCACGACCGGTTATGGCCGTGCCTATATTGGTGCGGGCGGGCATGATGTGACGGAAATCACCTGCCACGCGCGGGGTGCCCATTTTTTGAACCCATCTGTGCGTACAATTATTGATATTGGCGGACAGGACAGCAAGGCGATTCGGCTGGATGAAGACGGAAATGTGCGCAGCTTTGTGATGAACGACAAGTGTGCCGCAGGTACTGGCCGTTTTCTGGAGATGATGGCGCACGCGCTGGAGCTTTCTATGGACGAAATGAGCGTCTGCGGCCTGCACTGGAAAGAGAATATTGTCATTAGCAGTATGTGCACGGTTTTTGCAGAGAGCGAGGTTGTTTCCCTTGTTGCGCAGAACAAACAGACCGCCGACATTGTGCATGGGCTAAACGTGTCCGTGGCGGTGAAGGCGGCCGCTCTAGCTGCGCGGGTGGACCCACAGCCGCGCTTTATGATGACCGGCGGCGTTGCCTCCAACCGGGGCGTAGTGAAAGCGCTGGAGGAAAAGCTGGGCGCACCGCTGCTTGTGCTGCCGGAACACCAGCTGTGCGGCGCACTGGGGGCTGCATTGATTGCTTTTGACTAAAAAAGGCCGGGCCCTGCAGCACTTTTGCCGCAGGGCCCGGATGCTTTTTAATTAAATGTATGCTTTACAGCAGGGATGCCGTGTGTGCCAGCAAATCTACGCAGCGGTTAATTCCCCAGTAGGAGCTGTTTAAGGAAATATCGTAGTTTTCCTGGTTTCCCCATGCCTTTTCGGTGTAGCAGCTGTAGTATCTGCGGCGTTCCTGATCGCTTTTGCGAATCATCAGCTGGGCGTCCTGTGCGGAAAGATTGTGCAGGCGGCGAATGCGCTGAATACGGTCCTGCAGCGGAGCATGAATAAATACCCGCAGCAGACTGACATCATCGTCCAGCAGAATCACGTCGGAACAGCGGCCAATGATAATGCAGTCTTCCTGGTGCGCAATGCGGTGAATGATTTTTGCCTGTGCAACGAACAGTGTGTCACTGTTGGAAAGGCCAAAGTAGGTTTTACGCTCATCTTCCGGAACAGCACTGTCGTAGCGTTCATCGGAAGCTTTCAGCGTGTCCACACTCAGCCCGCTTTCTTGGGCGGCGCGGGTGATGAGCTCTTTGTCATAGAAAGGCAGGCCAAGTTTTTTGGCAAGCTTTTCGCTGATTTCATGGCCGCCGCTGCCAAATTGTCTGCTGATGGAAATAACATGATGTGACATCAAGAAAACCCCTTTCATGGTCCAACTCTGGAGATAGATTGATTATACAATAAATCTGACGAAAATGCACGCATTTTATGAAATTGATATACAAAAAGCAGCTGCCGGTTTTTTACAATCAGCAACTGCTTTGTTGGTATAGGAGTTTAAAAAAAGGAAGAAAATTATGAAAGAGTGTATGAAAAGTCCCCCACTGGGGAGCTTGTAATCTTTGCCGTGCGGAAAGGCACGGCGGGGAGAGGAAAAAAGTTATGAAAAGTCCCACGCTGGGGAGCTTGTAGTTTGTCTGTGCACCTGTCGGTTCGGTATTCCGTCCATTCCGAAGGTCTGCACAGTGTATATCAGTTGGAATCTTTTATTCCTGTTCTCTTGGAACAATTCTAGTATATTGAAATTTTATGTACAGAATTTTAATCACAGCCGAAGATTCGGTCAAGTTTACGTGAAGAAAATGTGAACCCTTTCCAGAAAAGATTCAAAAAACTGTGTGCCCGTGAAGTTGTCATTTTTCTGCCTATGCGCTATAATAAAAGAAATTATGCATTGCGGCATATGCCGCACAAGCAGGGCCTTCCGGAGGGTATCATGGGGAAGAAGGATTATTCTAAAATAGGACAGGAAATCAGCCACGCAGTACGGGAAGCCATGCGTGCGGCTGATTTTGAAAATATCGGACGTACCGTAGAAGATAATGTAAAGGGTTTTGCCGATGACATCAATGAAGTTTTCGGCGGGCCTGGCAGCGCCGGACATCGTCCGCCGCACCCGTATGCGCCGCCGACACCGCCGAAGGGGACACCGGACAACTGTCCGCCAAATGGGCAGAGACCACCGCAACAGCCTATTCGGCCCTCTTATTCTTCGCCCAATCTGCACAACAGCCGAATTCCGGGTGCAATATCCGGCATGACATGGGCGATAGCTGGTCTGGTCATGGGTGTGCCGCTTTTGATTGCGGATATCGCCATGGTGGCGGCCGCGGCTACGGGCATGGTGGCTTTTTCGGAGTTCATGGTTGCCGGGGCGGTTACGTTTTCTATGACAGCGGCGGCTTTTTTTGCTGTGGGGCACGGTATCCGCAAGCGCCGTCAGGTCCGCCGTTTCCGGCGCTATCGGGATGCACTGGACGGTGCCGCGTTTGGTATGGTGGACCAGCTGGCGGACTCTGCCGGCGAAACACATGAACGCGCCGTGAAAGATTTAAAGAAAATGATTATGGACGGCGTTTATCCGCAGGGACATCTGGATAAGGACCAAACCTGCTTTATGATTGATGATGAAACATATCAGGCATATCTGGACGCGGAGAAAAACTACAACGCCCGTGAAGAGGCTGCAAAAGAAAAAGAGGAAAAGAAAAAAGAGAACCCGCAGCAGGCACAACTGGAGGAAGTTCGGCAGGAGGGAAATCGATATTTGCAGGAAATTCAGGCTGCGAATGATGCGATTCCAGGAAAAGAAGTATCCGCCAAGCTGGACAAACTGGAACAGGTCACCGGCCGTATCTTTCAGTGTGTGGAACAGCACCCGGAGAAGCTGCCGGAAATTCGCCGGTTCATGCGCTACTATCTGCCCACGACCTTAAAACTGGTGAAATCTTATCAAGAATTTGATACACAGCCGGTGCAGGGTGAGAATATCACGAAGGCAAAACAGGAAATTGAACGCTCGCTGGATACCATCAATACTGCTTTTGCAAATCTGTTGGACAGCCTTTTTGCAAATGATGTACTGGATGTTTCAGCGGATATTTCCACATTGGAAACCATGCTGAAACAGGAGGGACTGACCGGCAGCGACTTTACCCCAAAGCAGCCGAAAATGGAGTCTACGGAAGAAAAATAAGAGTCCGGCCGAACACGTCGTGAACGATGTGATAGGAACAAGGAGGTCACAATATGGATATGGAACAAAATAAAATACCTACTCCAGAACTGATACTGGACCCAACGCCGTCACCGGCTGCACCCGACCTGCAGACAGCACCGCAGGTAAACATGGCGGCCCAGCAGGTACCAAAGCCGCAGCTGAGTCCAGAAGAGCAGAAAATGGTGGACGACTTTGCAACCAAAATAGATCTGACCAACAGCAACCAAGTGCTGCAGTACGGTTCCGGTGCGCAGAAAAAAATGGCCAATTTTTCCGAAAGTGCGCTGGAAAATGTGCGCACTAAGGATTTGGGCGAGGTCGGCAAGATGCTTTCCGGCGTGGTAACGGAACTGAAAAGCTTTGAAACGGACGATAAGGATAAAGGTCTGTTTGCCCGCTTTAAACGCAGCAGCAATAAGATTACTGCCCTGAAAGCACGCTATGCCAAAGCGGAAACCAATGTGGACCAAATCTGCGACGCACTGGAAGAGCATCAGGTGAAGCTGCTAAAGGACATTTCTGTACTGGATAAAATGTATGAGGTCAATAAGACTTACTTTAAGGAACTGTCCATGTACCTGATTGCAGGCAAGAAAAAGCTGGAGCAGGTGCGTACACAGGACCTTCCCCAAATGCAGGCAAAGGCACAGGTGTCCGGTCTGCCGGAGGATGCCCAGTCTGCCAATGACCTTTCCAACATGTGTACACGCTTTGAAAAGAAGCTGCACGATTTGGAGCTGACACGCATGGTCGCCATTCAAATGGCACCGCAGCTTCGCTTGGTGCAGAACAATGACCTGCTGATGAGCGAAAAGATACAGTCTACACTGGTGAACACAATTCCTCTGTGGAAAAGTCAGATGGTTTTGGCACTGGGCGTGGAACATTCCACCCAGGCTGCCAAAGCACAGCGGGAAGTAACGGATATGACCAATGAACTGCTGCGTAAGAATGCAGATACCCTGAAGATAGCTACGGTTGAAACGCAGAAAGAATCTGAGCGCGGTGTCGTTGATATGGAGACGCTGCAGCATACCAATGAAACGCTGATTTCTACACTGGATGAAGTCATGCAGATTCAACAGCAAGGCCGCGAAAAGCGCGCACAGGCAGAACAGCAACTTGGCAAACTGGAAAGTGACCTGAAGAACAAGCTTTTGCAGCTGCGCTGACAAACGGCCGCAACCCATTTTGTATTTATCGGGAGGCGCCTTTCTTGCCCATTAAAATACCAAATTCACTGCCGGCTCGCTCCGTACTGGAAAACGAACATATCTTTGTCATGACGGAACGACGGGCTTTACATCAGGATATTCGTCCGCTGCGCATTGCGCTGGTGAACCTGATGCCAACAAAAATTACGACGGAAACGCAAATTTTGCGCTGCCTTGCCAGTACGCCCCTGCAAATAGAGGTTGATTTGGTGCAGACCGTCACACATAAGTCTAAAAATACGCCGGAGGACCATCTCCTGCGTTTTTATGAGACGTTTGACGACATTAAAGACCGTGTTTATGACGGCTGCATCATCACCGGTGCACCGGTGGAACTGATGAAATATGAAGATGTGGATTACTGGCCGGAGTTATGCCGCATTTTTGAGTGGACTAAGACCAATGTCCATTCCACTTTCCATATCTGCTGGGCGGCACAGGCCGGACTATATTACCATTATGGAATTCCCAAGTATGTTCTGCCCAAAAAGCTGTTCGGCGTTTTTCCACATTATGCACTGAAGAAAAAATCCCGTTTGTTTCGGGGCTTTGACGACGTTTATTGGGCACCGCATTCCCGCCAGACAGAGGTCCGTGCGGAGGATATTGAAAAGGTGCCGCAGCTGCGCATTATGTCCGTTTCACCGGAAGCAGGTGTGCATATTGTTAGTGACCAGGACGGCCGCCAGTATTTCGTCATGGGTCATTCGGAATATGATACGGAAACGCTGGGGCAGGAGTACCGGCGTGACTTAGAAAAAGGCGAGCCTATTGCCATGCCGAAGCACTATTATCCCGGTGATGACCCTTCCCGTGCGCCTGTTAATAATTGGCGTGCGACCGGCCAGCTGCTGTATACCAACTGGCTTAACTACTTTGTGTATCAGACAACACCGTTTGACCTGCGCACAATGGGAAATGACTCTTTGGACTGCGCTATGCTCTAAAAAACAGCACAGACGTTTTTCCTAAACTAAAAGCAAAAAGTTACAAAAAATGCTTGACAAATTGAAGAGCATCCTTTATAATATATACTTGTCAGTCAGAGATACGCTGGCGTAGCTCAGTTGGTAGAGCAGCTGATTTGTAATCAGCCGGTCGAAGGTTCGAGTCCTTTTGCCAGCTCCAATCTGACGGACAAGGCAGCTGCTGGTTGGCTGCGATATGGAGGAGTTCCCGAGTGGACAAAGGGGACAGACTGTAAATCTGCTGCTTCGGCTTCAATGGTTCGAATCCATTCTCCTCCACCAAAATGTTCCACGATAACAAGGCCAAGCAGTTTCCTGCTTGGCCTTGTTATCGTTGGGGGCAGACATCATCATAAGCTTTCAAGGTTCGGATTGAAAAGTAAAAAATGAAGCGGCTCACA
>ENA-UOOR01003742-UOOR01003742.1-fermentation-metagenome-genome-assembly--contig:-NODE-3742-length-12953-cov-5.232517_pt1 | contig 12953 bp, 12 predicted proteins | sample MGYA00245780_ERZ724029 | MGnify/ENA primary metagenome ERZ724029 (study PRJEB28704, sample SAMN03018315) | fermentation metagenome | biome: anthropogenic terrestrial biome; feature: soil; material... | reverse complement strand
ACCTACCAACCATTTTTCAGAAAAAACACTCTGAAAAATGGGGTTAGGGCATCTATATTTTATATCTAAATTTAAAAGAAGTAAACAATAAAAATGTTTACTTCCTATATTTCTTTCTCATTAATTTTATAAGTTTTACCCGTTTTTACTGTTTTACCTATTTTACCTATTTTAACTGTTTTACCTATTTTGCATATTCTGTTGCTCTTGTTTCTCTGATTACATTAACTTTTATCTGTCCTGGGTATTCCATTTCTTCTTCTATCTTTTTAACAATGTCCTTTGCAATCAGAATGATACTTGAATCGCTGGTAACTTCAGGTTTAACAATGATACGTACTTCTCTTCCTGCCTGTATGGCAAAAGATTTTTCTACGCCTTCAAACGAATTTGAAATTTCTTCTAATTTTTCTAATCTCTTAATATAAGTTTCCAGTGTTTCTCTTCTTGCTCCCGGTCTTGCTGCTGATATGGCATCTGCCGCCTGCACCAAAACTGCTTCTACTGTCTGAGGTTCGATATCTCCGTGATGAGCTTCTATTGCATGTACTATAGCTTTGCTTTCCTTGTATTTTCTTGCTAAATCTGCACCTATTGTAACGTGCGGTCCTTCGACTTCATGATCCACGGCTTTTCCTATATCATGTAATAATCCTGCACGTTTGGCTATTTTAACATCTGCGCCTAATTCTGCTGCCATTATTCCTGCCAAATACGAAACTTCCATAGAATGTTTTAATACGTTCTGACCGTAACTTGTTCTGAATTTTAATCTTCCCAATAATTTGACTAATTCCGGATGAAGACCATGAACGCCTGTTTCCAGTGTGGCCTGCTCACCTTCGTCTTTAATTTGCTGCTCTACTTCTTTTTTAGCCTTTTCAACCATTTCTTCAATTCTTGCCGGATGAATTCTTCCGTCGGCAATTAATTTTTCAAGAGCGATTTTTGCAACTTCTCTTCTAATAGGGTCAAATCCGGAAATAACAACTGCTTCCGGTGTATCATCTATTATAATATCTATACCTGTTAATTGTTCAAGAGCTCTTATATTACGACCTTCTCTGCCTATAATTCTGCCCTTCATTTCATCGTTAGGCAAATCAACAACAGATACAGTCGTTTCTGCTACGTGATCAGCAGAACATTTTTGAATTGCATATGTAATAATTTCACGTGCTTTTCTCTCTGCGGTTTCCTTTGCATCCCTCTCAATTTCTTTAACAGCAATTGAAGCTTCCTGCTCAGCCTCTCTTTTTATGTTGTCAATCAACATATTTTTTGCTTCTTCGGTTGAAAGTCCTGAAATTCTTTCAAGCTCTTCTATTTGTTTATCATGGATTGCTTCCAGCTTATTCTGCTTATTTTCAATGTCTTTAATCTTTTTTTGAAGTATATCTTCTTTCTTTTCAACCTGGATACTTTTTGAATCAAGCATTTCTTCTTTTTTTATTAGTCTTTTTTCATTTCTTTGTAATTCGTTTCTTCTTTCCCTGTTCTCTCTTTCGTACTCATTTCTTAATTTATGAGCTTCGTCTTTTGCTTCTACAAGGATTTCTTTTTTCTTTGTCTCTGATTCTTTTGCTGCTTCGTCAATTATCCTTTTAGCTTCTTCTTCAGCACTACCTATCTTGCTTTCAGATATATTTTTACGAATTATTATTCCTATTGCTATACCTATTAATGCGCAGATAATACCTACTATTACTTTTTCGATCAATTCAGCACCTCCCGTTATTAAATTTTCAAGTTGCGAAATACATTTGTCCATATTACGCTTACAAGTAATAAAAAATGTTTATTTTCTTATATATATTTGAAATAGTAAAATTATTTCTAAATACTTGAATATATTTATATTTTATAATTTTTTATGCTTTATGTCAAGATATAATGTATAAGATTGCAATAATTCAGCATATAACTCAAAAAATAATATATATGTTAACATAATTAAATTTAAGTATACAATAATTGTCAAAAAAAGAGAAACGACAATGTCATTCCTCTTAAAATCCTTTGTTTATTCTTCTGATTTATCTGAGTCATCTGATTTTTCCGAATCATCAGACTTGAGCTGTGCCTCACCGATTTCAAATTTTTCTCTTACTTTACTTTCAATTTCATTCATAAGCTCAGGGTTTGAAAGCAGATATTCCTTTGAGTTTTCTCTTCCCTGACCGATTCTTGTGTCGCCATAGGAGTACCATGCGCCTGATTTATTTACTACATCTGCCTCTACAGCCATATCAAGAATACATCCTTCTTTTGAAATCCCCTTGCCGTAAATAATATCAAATTCTGCCTGTTTAAAAGGAGGAGCAACTTTATTTTTAACTACTTTAACTCTTGTCCTATTTCCGTAAACTTCATCGCCTTTTTTTAAGGATTCTATCCTTCTTATATCGAACCTCATGGAAGCATAAAATTTAAGGGCTCTGCCGCCTGTGGTTGTTTCAGGATTTCCAAACATTACCCCCACCTTTTCACGGAGCTGATTGATAAATATGACCACAGTATTGGATTTATTAATTGCTCCTGCAAGCTTTCTTAAGGCCTGGGACATAAGCCTTGCCTGCAGTCCAACATGGGAATCACCCATTTCACCGTCTATTTCAGCCTTTGGAACTAATGCAGCAACGGAGTCAACTACAATTATATCAACTGCACCACTTCTAACAAGAGCCTCTGCAATTTCAAGTCCCTGTTCCCCTGTATCAGGCTGTGAAATAATTAAATCTTCAATTGCAACTCCCAGTTTCTTGGCATATGCCGGATCAAGCGAATGCTCCGCATCTATAAAGGCTGCAATTCCTCCTTTTTTTTGTGCCTCTGCAACTATATGTAATGCAACTGTTGTCTTTCCTGATGATTCAGGTCCAAATATTTCCACAATTCTGCCTTTTGGTACTCCACCTATTCCCGTTGCAATATCAAGAGGTAGAGCGCCTGTCGGTATAGCCTCTATATTAAGTCTTGCATTTTCGCCAAGCTTCATTATGGAACCTTTGCCGTATTGCTTTTCTATTTGAGCAAAAGCAAGCTCCAGTGCCTTCTCCTTATCCTTTACTTTATCTTTGTCTTTATCTTTTACCTTATCTTTCAACTTATCTTTTTCCTTATCCATACCTGCTCCTTCGCTAACATTCGTTTTCTTCTGCTTATTACATAAAATAATGTTTTATTTGTCAATAAAATATTATTTTTTGATGATTACCCCTATATTTTCGTAAATATATGTTGCACCGGATATCACCGTCATCAAAACTACAACTACAGTAAGGGGTGTTATCCAAAATCCTGTAAATTCCGCATGACCTGTGTAATTTAACAATATAACCACAATCAGTATCATTTGAAATACGGTTTTAATTTTTCCCCAGGGGTTAGCGGCAATAGTAACACCCTTAGAGGCCGCAAGAGTTCTGAAGCCTGAAATTATGAATTCTCTTGAAATAATTAAGACAACAACCCAGGAACTTAAATATCCGATTTCCACAAAAGCAATAAATGCTGAAGCTGTAAGAAGTTTATCTGCCAGCGGATCCATAAACTTACCGAAGTCAGTAATTAAATTGTCCCTTCTTGCAATATATCCGTCTGCAGCATCGGTAATTGCAGCAGCCACAAAGATTAAAAGAGGCAGAAACCTGAATATTCCCTTACTTATATACAGAAATATCAAAAATAAAGGAATTGCAAGCACTCTTATAACCGTAAGCTTGTTGGGCAAATTCAAATTTTTAAACCATTTCATAATGTACCTCCCCTATCAAATCATATTCTAACGCATCATTTATTTTAACTTCATAAATATTTCCCAGTTTTAAATCTTTATCAGATGATACATATACCACACCGTCTATATCAACTGAATCCATATAAGTTCTTCCGACCCATATGTTTTCAACATCCTTTTCTTCTATCAGCACATCATAGGTTGCACCAATTTTTTTCAAGCTGTTTTCATAGGAAATATTTTGTTGAAGTTCCATTAACTCATTATATCTCTGTTCCTTCACCTCCTCATCAATCTGGTCCGGAAGCCTGTACGCAGGAGTATCTTCCTCCCTTGAATATTTAAATATACCAACACGGTCGAGCTTGTATTCATTTAAAAATTGTTTTAACTCCTCATGCTCTTTTTGGGTTTCTCCCGGAAATCCCGTGATTAGGGAAGTCCTTATAACAGCTCCGGTAACTTCGCTTCTTATTTTATCTATTAACTCAGCAACCTGCTTTTTATTTGTATTCCTGTTCATTGTTCTTAATATCCTGTCATTTATATGCTGAATTGGTATATCGAAATATTTTAAAAGTTTGTTATTATTTTTAAATTCCTCAATCAGCTCGTCATAAATATCCTCCGGATATAAATAATGAATTCTTATCCATTCAATCCCTTCAACTTCCGATACTTTTTGAATAACTTCATGAAGCTTTTTCTGACCATAGATATCAATACCATACTTGCTTGTATCCTGAGCTATGATAATAATTTCTTTAGCTCCCTGCTCTGACAACATTTGTGCTTCCTCAACTATATTTTCAATTTTTCTGCTTTTGAACGGTCCTCTCAGTTTTGGAATGACACAGTAGGTACAGTTGTTGCTGCAGCCTTCCGCTATCTTTAAATATGCGTACCACTTTTCGGTCAATATATTTCGTGGAAGAATATCTTCATCTATTTCATGCATGGCTGTATCAACTACCAATTTTTTATTTTTTTCATAGTTTTCAATATATTCATCTATTTTTTCAAAACCGCTTGTTCCCACAATAATATCTACTTCCGGGATTTCTTTAGCAAGCTCATCTCCGAATCTTTGAGCCAAACATCCGGTTACAATTATTTTTGCTTTGCTGTTCACCTGATTTTTAATGCCTGCGGCAGTTAATATTGCATTCACTGATTCCTGCTGAGCATCCCCTATGAAGGAGCAGGTATTGATTATGATGTAATCTGCCTTATCGGCATACTCTGTTGTTTTAAATCCCTTTTTCTTCAATATGCCTACCATGTGTTCCGAATCAACAAGATTCTTTGAACAACCAAGTGAGTGCATGTATATTTTTTTCATTAATTTCCTCTCATTTCTTCCAGTTCTTCTTTGGTAATCAGCACCTTTCGCGGCTTGCTTCCCTCATGCCCTCCTACTATACCTCTTTCTTCAAGCTGGTCAACTATCCTTGCTGCTCTTGCATATCCAACCTTAAATTTCCTTTGTATATAAGAGGCTGAGGCCTGACCGTCGTTAACAACCATCTCAATAGCCTGTTCCAGAAATTCATCCACATCTTCATCCTGAGGTTCCTTTTCTATTTCATTTATTATTTCATTCTGTTTTCCTGTCTTTATTTCAATTTGCTGAGCCTTTATACTTTCCACAACCCTTTTTATTTCATCATCTGAAATGAATGTCCCCTGAATACGTACTGGTTTAGGCATACCTATGGGATGAAAGAGCATATCCCCTTTCCCCAAAAGCTTCTCCGCACCGCCGGTATCCAGTATGGTACGCGAATCTATGTGTGAAGATACAGCAAAAGCAATCCTGGATGGAATATTTGCCTTAATAACTCCGGTAATAACATCCACCGATGGTCTTTGAGTAGCAATTACAAGATGCATTCCACATGCTCTGGCAAGCTGAGCTATTCTGGTTATGTATTCCTCGACCTCTGAAGAAGCTACCGTCATAAGGTCAGCAAGCTCGTCAATTATGATTACAATCTGGGGCATTTTTTCACTGCCTTCTTTAACCATTTTTTCATTGTATGAGGATAAATCTCTTACACCCTGCTGAGCAAATAACTTATATCGGTTTGTCATTTCAGAAACCGCCCAGTTCAATGCATTAGCTGCCTTGCGCGGATCCGTGACAACCGGAATCAAGAGGTGTGGCAGTCCGTTGTAGACGCTAAGTTCAACCACCTTTGGATCCACCAGTATAAGCTTGACCTCATCAGGTTTTGCCTTGAATAAAATGCTCATAATAAGGGAATTTATGCATACACTCTTACCTGATCCTGTGGCTCCCGCTATTAAAAGGTGAGGCATTTTATCAATTGAAGCTATAATATTTTTCCCGGCAATATCTTTACCCAAAGCAAAGGGAATATTTGTTCCTATTGATTTGTATTCCTTTGATTCAATCAGGCTCCTTAAAAATACGCTTGTTTTGTTTTTATTGGGAACCTCTATGCCAATTGCTGATTTTCCCGGTATGGGTGCCTCCATTCTAATATCTGATGTTGCAAGTGCCATTGCTATGTCATTGGAAAGACCGGTAATCCGGCTTACCTTAATACCGGGAGCCGGCTGAATTTCATATCTTGTAATGGTAGGGCCCTTGTTGATTTGAAGAATGTTACATGGTATATTAAAGTTTTTAAGTGTTTCTATTAACTTTTCACCATCTTTCTTTAAATCCTCTCTATCTCCCCTTACATGCTGAGGTGTTGGATCCAGGAGAGAAGATTCTGGAAGCTTATAGTTACTTACCCCCGCAATGTTAATCACGTCATCGGTAATTTCCTTAGTCTCAAATTTTTCCTTATCCTTATCTATCTTATCTTTCTTATCTTTCTTATCTTTAAGTTGTTTCTCCTCTTTATAATCTTCAGGAGACTCTTCTTTAATATCTGTATGTACTGTTTCATTACCCTGAGCCTGCTGTTTAACCGTATTTATTTTCAGCTGAGTTATTTCAGCCTTCTTGTTGTCAATAGGATTCATATAATCATATATCTTTATGCTTTCTTCAGTTCCTTTATACTCTTCCTGTTTTTCAGTTTTCTTTACTTTTGATTTCTTTTTTTCATCTGCATCATCCTCAAATACAAAGCTTTCTATAGCATGTAAAAATCTTTTAAAATAATCAGATATTATTTTACATATCCCTATGATGCTCTGATTTGTGAAAAGAACGAAATTAGAAAATAACAAAGCACCAAGAACTATATAAGTCCCGTTTTTACCCACAAGTTTCAGGAAAATATACGTTAAAACATTTCCGACAATTCCTCCGCCTTGCTTGAGAAGCCCCATCTCCGAAGATGATGCCAGCAAGTTTTTAAATCCTGTGCTTTCCTGCAAAACTTCTGCGCCTGATAAGGCAGAATAAATAATAAAACATACGAAAAAACCTATTACTGCTACAGCCTGGTTGTTGTCACTGAATACAATAACATTTAATAGTTTCATAATGCCGATTATTAAAATAAAAAAGGGCATTACATCCGCTCCTCTGCCAAACGCAGAATGAGTAAATATATTAATTGTCTTGCCGATTATCCCGGTTTGATTTTCCTTTGTGGTAACTACTATTAGAAAAGCAGCAAATGCAACGATAAAAATTCCGGTTAGTTCCTTTTTCAACAAGTCGTTCTTCTGATTTTTATTTTTTTTGTTTAAGCTTGTACTCTTTTTTGAAGCCTTTTTTTTAGTACTGCTCATATTTTGTACCTTTGCCATGTAATACAACGTCCCCCTGTATATTGATAAACAATTGTGCAGCCGGTAGAATTGGAGCTGATGATTTCTATTATTTTTTTGCTCAGCAATTCTGTCCATCCACCCTTAGTCAGTTTATTATATCATAAATTATTGCAAAATAGCAATAATTTAATTACAATTTCACAAACACAGGTATAATAAATGTTACTATTTACAATCATTCTGAGCGGCAGCGAAGAATCCCCTAATATCAGCGTTATTTGGGGGATTCTTCCTCTGGGGTTCAGAATGACAATGGGTTTACACCCTTATATTTCAATAAAGGGATTTCGACTAATAAATATAATAAACTAATAATTTTGTCATCTTAAGTCATTTAATTTGAAGAGCTTTGCATTTCACTGATTAATTTCCTAAGTCTGGACATAGCTGAACTGAATCCTCCTATTTCATCAATTAACCCTATTTCAACAACTTCCTCTGCATTTAAAACAGTACCCACATCATTTGCAATCTCATCAGTATCATACATGTATTTAAGTAATGCTTCTCTGTCAACCCTTGAATTTGACACTATGAAGTTGGTAATCCGTTCCTGCATTTTTTGAAAATATCTGAATGTCTGTGGCACGCCAATAACAAATCCGTTTGTCCTTATGGGATGTATTGTCATGGTTCCGGTAGGCGCAATAAACGAATATCTGGCTGATACTGCAAGAGCAGTGCCAATACTGTGACCGCCCCCTAAAACAATTGAAACCGTAGGTTTTGAAATACTTGCAATCAACTCGGATATTGCCAGCCCCGCTTCCACATCTCCTCCCACAGTGTTGATTAAAAGCAAGACTCCTTTAACCTCCGGATCCATTTCGGCACCTATAATCATGGGTATTATATGCTCATACTTAGTTGTCTTGCTTTGGGGCGGCAATGAAGTATGACCTTCGATTTCTCCTATTATACTTATGAAGCAAATATCCTTGACAGGGTTAATATCAGTAACACTCCCCACCTGCTTAACATTTTCTATGGCTTGGTCTGAATTTTCGTCATTTATATTGTCTTCATTTCCGTTGAATAAAAACGGGTTTATTGGCTCAGAACTGTTTTTTTGCTTATTATTGCCTTGTGTGTCTTTATAATTTCTGTTTGTATCTAAATTTCTGTTTACATCCAGACTATTTAATGTCTGCTTAAATTTATTATTCATATTCTGATTGTCATTTTCCATTTAATCCTCCAAGTTCACGGGATATTCCTTAAAATTTACAGGTTCCTTAAACACTGAACACAAAAATAATCAGGTTTCCGTTATTCCTGATTATTCTTTGGAGTTTTATATTTTTTATACATTTAAGCCTGTTATATTTAAAAGGCTTAATCATTTTCGATAATAATCATATCACTGCCTATTTTCTTAATATTTTTCCATAAAACTTCTTTTTTCTTAGTTTCTTTAAAAAAGTTAAAATGTGAATTGTGTCCGGATATGAAGCTTATAATTTCTCCGGTTTTTTCATCAATAACCAAGTCACAATCCCCAAATATCCCCAAATTTTCTCCGGTATCAATGTTAATTATTTCCTTGCTGTAGAGCTCGCTGAGTTTCATTATATCTATCCCCCCTTTAATCAATTGATAGACTATACCCCTGTGTGTCCAAATCCTCCTGAACCTCTTTCAGTTTCATTCAATTCTTCAACTAATTCAAATTCTGCCTGCTCGTGCCTGATAAATACCATTTGGGCGATTCTGTCCCCATTGCTGATGGTAAATTCCTTATCACCCAGGTTAATCAATATGACCTTAATCTCTCCGCGATAGTCAGAATCAATGGTTCCAATACCATTTACCAGACTTATTCCATGCTTTATGGCAAGACCGCTTCTTGCTCTTACCTGAGCTTCATAGCCCTCAGGAAGTTCAACTGATATGCCGGTGGGAATTAGTATTCTTTCCATCGGTTTTAATACAACTGATTTTTCCACACATGCCTGTAAGTCAACTCCTGCAGAACCCTTCGTCTCATAAGCCGGAATCTTGAAAGGGCTTTTATTTACTATTTTAACCTTCATAGTTCTCTCCCAGTACTTTATTTATTGTTTCTTCAATATTTTTATGTTTGGTTAAATTCCCGGTAAAAGTAATGCTGAGATTATCAATATCAAATAAATCATTTGCTACTTTCAGAACATCTTCAAGCTTTACATTACTGATGCTTTCTATCACTTTTTCAGGATATTGAATTTCATTGTATAAAAGCTCTCTTCTTCCTATAGCTGACATACGGCTGGACGTGCTTTCAAGACCTAATATATAGTTTCCCTTTATCTGCTGCTTAGCCCTGTTAAATTCCTTTAATGTTATTTTTCCTTTTTTAATGTCTGCCATTTCCCTTAATATTGTTCTCAGGGCATCTTCCACACATTCATAAGCCATGCCGGCATATGTTGTAAAAATACCTGTATTGGAGTAATTTGACACAAAGGAATATATTGAATAAACCAAACCCTTTTTCTCTCTTACTTCCTGAAATATCCTTGAGCTCATTGTTCCTCCGAATATATTGTTAAGCACCAGCAGAGGATAGTAATTTTCATTGTGTCTTCCTATGGTCTTATTGCCTATGCACATATGAAACTGCTCTAAATCCTTGTTTATTCCAACAACCTTTCTAATGTATACCCCTTGTTTGTCAATATGCTCAGCTTTGGAATTATGCCAATTATCAAACTTATCCTTTATGAGATTAATAAAAGATTCCTCGTCAAAGCTTCCTGCTATGGAAATTACAGTATTATAAGGAGAATACTTTTCATTCATATAGTCTGTTACCTTTTCCGTTGTAAAGGTCCTTAAATTTTTTTCTGTCCCTAAAATGTTGTACGCCATGGGGCTGTCGTTGAATATAATTTCCGTAAGCTTGTCATGTACCAAATCTTCCGGAGAATCCTCATACATTTTGATTTCTTCCACAACAACCGATATTTCCTTATCTATTTCTTCCTGCAAAAATAAGGAGTTAAAAAACATATCAGAAAGTATTTCAACCGCTTCTTCAATATTTTCATCCAAAACCTTTACATAGAAACAGGTGGATTCCTTGCTGGTAAAAGCATTGAGCTGTCCGCCCAAATTATCCATATCTTCAGCAATTTCATTTGCCTTTCTGTTTGTTGTTCCCTTAAAAAGCATATGCTCAATAAAATGAGATAATCCGTTTGTTTCCTCTGTTTCATTATTGGAGCCTATGTTTACCCAAATTCCTATGGAAGCAGATTTTACATAATCTATTTTTTCCATGACTACTCTTAAGCCGTTATCTAATGTGTATTTCTTTATCATTTTTCCTCCGTATGCCAAGACATTTAAACCTGAATCCTCATTACCACCAGAACATTCTTACTTTCATGGTGTTGCTGCATCTTCCCGTGGCTAACAAAATAATAATAATGGCGACCAAAATTACTACTATGAGTTTCCTTATAAAAGCAATGTCGTTGCAAAAAAATTTCATAAAAATCCCCCTTATTTATATGTTATTAATAAAAGGGTTCGTTTATGATTTAATTAATAAATATTATACCTATATTATCAAATTTTAACATAGATTTCAACATATTAATTAACGTGGAGCAAAGATTATAATAATCTTCACACCACGCTCATATTATTTGTACATATTGTAATACTGCTTCCCTGCTGTTAAGGGTAATTCTTTGTACCGGGACAGTTCATCTATTGTAACGAGCTGGTATCCCATTTCTATAAGCTTTGGAACAGCTATTTTTGCAGCTTCTGCTGTGGTTTCGTACAAATCATGCATCAGAATAATATCCCCATCCTTCACATTATTGAAAATATTATCAAGTATCATTTGTGTGTTTCTATTTTCCCAGTCCCTGGTATCAATAGACCATTTAATAACAGGTCTTGAAATTTTTTTATTCAGTTCTTCATCACTTGCGCCATAGGGAGGTCTCATTATTGTAGCTGTATAGCCTGAAACGTTATAGATTATATCATTCGTTCCCTGCACCTGTCTGTATACATCTTCATCTGATAACTTAGTTAAGTCTTCGTGATTATAAGTATGATTGCCTACCTGGTTTCCGTTTTCTATAATTTGATTCAACGTGTCCTTATATCTGTTTGCCTCCGTGCCCAATACAAAAAATGTTGCCTCCGAATTATTTTCTTTCAACACCTGAAGTATTTCAGGTGTATATTTAGACGGACCATCATCAAATGTCAGAGCAACCATAGGCTTGTCCGGATCTATAACCCTTTTTACTTCCGTTTCTTTAGTAAATCCCTGAGCCTGAGTAATTGAATACTGCGTGTTTCCTGCTTCTGCAGCCGCAACCCCTATATTAGCTGAAAAAATCATCATTGCTGCTAATGACAAAACCAATATTTTTTTTAACATAATATATTCCTCCCATTTATTTATTAGTACTTGCTATATACAAATTATATATCCTATTTATATAGCCATCAATACTCACTAAAAGGATATGCAGGTATATATATCACAGGAATGACAGCATATTCTAAAACCGCCATATATTATATGTATTATTGTTAGTATACATATATTAGTTATCCCTGTCTTTTTTATATTATTTTCTTTACATGTTTTCTTGCTGCTGTCCTGCCGCAAGGGGTAATTCAGTTTTATTATAAAAATAAATATCATAACTGCCCGAACATATTTAATACCGAAAAACTCCACTGCCTCCATCCCCAATAAATTCAGTATGCTGTTAACAAGCCCCTGGTTTCCGAACACCACGCTCCAGCCCATGAGTGCTGACGCCACAGGAACTATAATCGGCGAAAGCATTGCCCATCTTGGAAATCTGTAAAGCCTGTCCGACATCATTATGCTGAAAGCCAGAGAAATTACCACTATTACAGGAACGCCTACAGCTATAAATGCCAGACTGTTTCTAACGGATAGCTGAAATGCAGTGTTTCCTGCCAAATCGACAAAGTTTTCAAATCCCACGAACCTTTTTTCCGCAACTCCTTTTGTAAAGGTATAGTAAAGGCTCATAAATATAACATTTATTTCTCTTTCTATAAATATTTTCTTTGGTTTTTCTTTGGTGAAACCGTACAGCAACCATCCATGCTTTTTCCAACCGATTAAAAACATATATTACAGTCTTCGAAATCTAAGCAAGCAATTAAAAGCTTGAAATGTTTATATTAATTGTTTATAATTAAGAAACACAAATAAATTTAAACTTAATGTGTGAAATAATGATTACAAAAATGCCTTCTCACTGTGGAGATGATACTTGTTCTTCTTGTATTATAGCCGGGGACTATATTTTTTAGCACATCATGGTTGAGGTCAGGATGTAGGCAAGACAATTAGTTAGTACAAATTTAACGGCATTAAATAATATAATAATTTTTTAATTAGGAGGATTTAAGTTTGAAACAAATATGTAGGAATAGCCAATAAAAAAAGGCATAGCAAACA
>ENA-UOOR01003738-UOOR01003738.1-fermentation-metagenome-genome-assembly--contig:-NODE-3738-length-12965-cov-2.489775_pt1 | contig 12965 bp, 16 predicted proteins | sample MGYA00245780_ERZ724029 | MGnify/ENA primary metagenome ERZ724029 (study PRJEB28704, sample SAMN03018315) | fermentation metagenome | biome: anthropogenic terrestrial biome; feature: soil; material... | reverse complement strand
AACAACTGGGAGGACTACAGCAGTGTAGCAATAAGCGACTTCGTCACCCACTGGAGGCCGCTTCCTGAGCCACCAGAGGGATTTGACCGGGACGATTGCGAGCATTGGAAATGGCGAGGCCCGAGCATGGTAGCAGGTCACCTTGCCGTCATTGAGGACATTCTCTGCGCCTCGGACGGCACCGCGCTTATAACCCTTGGTCGCTTGCGAGAACTGGTTGAAGCGCACAAGGAAAACCGGGTGGTAGTATTGCCGAGAGGCTTAGAGACAGCCCAGTATAGATACTTCCGAGATATTACTGTCCCGGAAATGTTGAAACCAATATATGACCGTTGCGCTGCAGAACCAGAAGAAGCGTTTTAAGAGGGCAGAGGAGGCTGAGGCGGGATGGCGCACATTGAAATTTGGCACCGTTGCCCGGTATGTAATAAAGCACACGACACCCAACGGGAAGCAGTTAAATGTAGGGACCTCCACCCGATCCGGACGGAAAGATGGGCTGTTGGAAAAGGGGGGAAGGCTGTACGTATTTTCGATAATTGCACCCCTGACGGACGCGGCGGAGTCAACTGGGCATTGCGGGAAGCTAATCTGAGCGACTCTATAGAAATACGCAAAAAGCAGCTCGAACAAGAAGAGACGGTTATGTGAATTGGGGATGGAGGAGTAAAGACAACCAAAGGGGATGAGCACATGACAACGGAACTATGCCCGGTATGCGAGTGCCAGTCAAATTATCCTGGTGGGGGAGTCTGTAAGGAGTGCTACAAAAAGTTGCGAGAAGAAGGGTATTGGGCAGAACGCTTTGAGCGGGTGAAGCAGTGGCTAAGCTAGACCCGTGCCCCGTATGTGGCGGCTGGTGGAAAGTGCCGGACCCTGATCCTAAGCTGGTGGTGCCGGATTATGTATGTGTATTGTGCGAAACAGAGTTGTGGCTGACCGATGAGCAGCGGCGAGTGAGAAGGCTTGTCCGAACAAAGAAGAATGAGTTTTTCTTCCTGCCGGACAACTCGAAGGAAGTCATGCCGAGCGGTCCGCCCCGGAAAGTCGCTGGCGGCTCCCGGAGCAAGAACAGAAACAAGAAGAAGGGCACACAGAAACACGTTGAACCGTGGAAATTGGAATAAAAATCTAGGAAATATTTGACGACAATAAAAACCTATGGTATAATAGCACTATAGCGTTACGCATAATTTTAGTTAAGATAGGCTCCCAAGCGGGGGCCTTTTTGCGTACCCGGCAGGGGGACGAGATGACAGAGTGTAACGAGGAAAAATGTAGATTTAACCGTGGTTACGTTTGCTCACATCCATCTCCTGACCTATACCTTGACTCCGCCGACTCTGGCAGATGCTTGTCCTATGAAACAGACTGGGCAAAAGAGTGGGGCGGCTTTAACCCGCAAGCCCCCTTTTGAGGGTAGAGGCTCAACCCCCTCCTTCCGCCAAAAAAATAAGCCCCGTTGAGGGGCTACCTTGATATATACATCTCCAACGCTGCGATAATAACCGCTGTCTTAGTCTCGCCGGTAATCCGGCAGTAGTCCTCCACCTGCTTGGATAGTCCAACGGGGAGGCGGATACTAGTCTGTACGCATGGTTCGGCCATTACATTTCCTCCTTGTCGGTAGCGAGATTATGTTCAACCAGTTTTGCTTCTACAAGACGGTGGATACTAAAGGCAATGTCGGAGTTAATGCCGCCGTTATCATAACCTGGAAACAACGGGTCAAGCGTTTTACATAGACGGTCAACACCTTCTTGGATAGCATTTTGAACCTTAGCATCGTTTACGTCTAACATTTGATATACCCCCTTATATTTGGTAAGGTCAACCCATCCTAGATACCTCGGAGTCCGGGGCATCTAGCAGGGGTTAGCCTGCTGATTAATCAATGATAGTGTATCCGGCTTTTTCAACAGCGGCATAATCCATTTCTCCGGCTACCTCGTCAACGGTGACACCGAGGGAAGGATAGGAAAAGTCAGTATCCCAGTATCCGCACAGTGGGAGGGACATATCCTCAACCCATACAGCTTCGGCGGCTTGCTTCGCTTCTTCGTCAGTGACAATCACGGCGAGGCGGTGACCGCCAGCGTAACATTCAGCCAGGACCTCTTGTGCGGGGATACCTACAAACATAACATCTTCGGCGGTAACACCAACACCAGAGCCATATACAGCGGCGAAATAGTTCAGGTGTTCAGGTTCGTCGGTGTCAACAACGGGATGCAGGGTGATGGTTTCCTCGTATAGTACCCTATCAATGCCGGGGTGGTCAGAAGGTACAGAAAGCGTTGCTTCTCCATTTTTAACGGTGAGCCAGAAACCAGGCGGGTAAACTTCGCCGCCAACAGTGATACTTTCATCAACCCAGTACCTTCCACTGATTACCTTTACCATTGTCTTAGTTGTCATTTTTATTCCTCCTTTGGGTGGTAGGGGCTTAATCCCTCCTGCTTACCCACCTGGGAGTGGGCAAGCGGGGAAGAATTAATACTTCTCGATAACCTTAACTTTGCAGGTAGAGGGGATACGGTTGCGGTTCCAATGTTCTGCTGCCGCTTCCGCTTCTTGCTTGTCGGTGTAGCAGGCACAAAAACCGATTGCGTGTATAGGGCGGTTAGTAACTTCGTTGACAATTAGGTAATCCATTCTTCATTCCTCCTTCTCCGACGGAACCGCCGCCGGTCGGGGTGAGTGTTTAGTAGTTGTTCCCTCCTGACTGCCCACTTTGATATGGGCAGGATAGCAATGATTAATCTGTTTGCGGGGGATAGTGGTTTATTTCCCCTCCGGCCCCCCGGCGGTACTCGGCCTGATGGGGGATGACTTCTGCCCGGTGAGCTTTCGTGCACTCGTCACAATACTCAACTAACCGATATCCTTTGACGATTGTGGCCTCGTGGTCTTGGGTTCGCCCGCACATGGAGCATTTTGCCATTTTCATTTTTGTCCCTCCTAGGGTGCGTTGTGTGGTGTCGTTGATACCAGTATAGCAATATTGCACTACACTGTCAAGCGACAATTTTGCAAAAAGGTGCAAAAACAGGGGGAAATATGGCTGAAACCGTTGGGAGAGTAGGCAAAACAAATTTGAAAATATTTTTTGAGCGGGGGAAATAGGCAAAGCCTGAGCAGGATAATATGGGGTGCAAGTACAGGGGATCTAAATTTTACGGCGGGGTATAAACTAAGCCCTAGGATTGCCTGTGAGCAACGGCAATAATGTAGCTAAAGGCATTTCCCCAGCGATAAGGGATACAACACAACGCAGGTCAACCTCGCAAGCCTGGGGCGGTTATAGATAGGACAGGAACGGATGTTCGGGGGAAAGATAAGACAGCAAGATAACAGGTGCTGACTCAAGCATGAGATAACGATATACCTTTGATAAGGCAGGTGAGATGAGATGGTAGGAAGGCCGAGCAAGTATAAGCCGGAGTATGCGGAACTAGCGTTTAAGTTGTGCCTATTGAGTGCAACAGATAAGGATATAGCGAATTTCTTTGGGGTAGACGTAGCAACGATTAACCGTTGGAAGCAAAGCCAGCCCGAATTTTGCGAGTCCCTAAAAAGAGGGAAAGAAGAAGCTGATGCCCATATAGCTGACCGCCTGTATCAACGGGCGATGGGATATTCTCACCCGGAAGATAAGATATTCCAATATAACGGTGAGCCGGTAATTGTGCCGACTATCAAGCATTATCCGCCTGACACAACAGCAGCAATCTTCTGGTTGAAGAATAGGCAGCGGGATAAGTGGCGTGATAAGCAGGATGTGGAGGTATCTGGCAATCTCCAATTTAGCATCAAAAAGCCGGATGACCTAACTTAACTGTAGTAAACTCCCACACGGGGTATCCAGGCGGTGGGCGAGGCAGACTCCCGCCTACTCCTGCAACGGTGCAATTTCAGCCAAACCTTAACAGAGTTAAGCCAAACTAAGCTCTAGGATGCGCTGTAAGGCGTCCAAATTTGGGTGGTAAGGTGTTTGTATGGGGGGATAGCATGGCAACAGTCAACATAGACCTGACGCATCTGCCGGACATAACCAACGATAAATACTATCCACTGTACAACAGCCGGGATAGGTATTTGGTACTTTACGGCGGTGGCTCCAGTGGCAAGTCGGTATTCGCAGCGCAAAAAATCATATACCGGATGCTGACCGAGACTGGGCATAGGTTTTTGGTGGTGCGCAAGGTTGGCAGGACCCTACGGGAGAGTTGCTTCGCCCTGCTCAAGAGTACCATAGCAGACTGGGGCATGACTGAGCTATTCACGGTCAACAAGTCAGATTTGCATATCACCTGCAAAAACGGCAATGAGATACTGTTCAGCGGACTGGATGATGTGGAAAAACTCAAATCTATCCACAAAGTCACGTCAATGTGGATAGAGGAAGCGTCCGAAGTAACAGCCGAGGATTTTAGGCAGTTGGACATCAGGATGCGTGGCAAGAGTAAACTGTATAAACAAATCATGCTCACGTTTAACCCTGTCAGTGTTACACACTGGCTCAAGAGTGACCTGGTGGACGCAAACAAGGCCGGGAGCAAGGTAATCCATAGCACCTACCGGGACAACAAATTCCTGGACCAAGCATCTATAGATGTCCTGGAGGGGTTTAGGGATACTGATGAGTATTACTACCAAGTCTACTGCCTGGGGCAATGGGGAGTGTTGGGCAAGACAATCTTCCCGGCGCAGGTAGTCAATGGACGGATACACATTATCAAAGGCACGAGTCCCGTCATGCGGGGCTTTTTTGCATTTGACTATGAGGGCGAGCAGATACTAGACGACACAATCAAGTGGATAGATGATGACGCTGGCTATATCTCCATCTATGAGCAGCCAATGCCTGGTTATCCATACGTCCTGGGCGGAGATACGGCAGGAGAGGGCTCAGACTACTTTACCGGCCATGTGCTTAACAATGTCACAGGCAATCAAGTGGCAGTGTTGCATAATCCTTTTGATGAGGATTTATATGCCCGGCAGATATACTGCCTTGGCAAGCACTACAATACTGCACTGGTGGGCATTGAGTCCAATTTTAGCACCCACCCGATTAAAGAGTTAAGGCGGCTAGGCTATCATAGGCAATTCACCCGCAAAAAAGAGGATACATTTACCGGCAATATTACCAAGGCATACGGATTTCAAACCACTAAAGTAACAAGGCCATTGGTTATAGCCGCATTGGTGCAGGTAGTGAGGGAGTCTCCAGAGCTTATCAATGACATTGCCACGCTCAATGAGATGCTGACATTTGTCCGCAACGAGCAGGGCAGACCGGAGGCACAGTCTGGCGCACATGATGACTTAATCATGGGCTTAGCAATAGCAAACTACCTGCGTGACCATCAATCACACGAGATAGAGGCACCCATGAGCAAGCCAAGGGCGAAACGCTGGGAGGATGATGACGACGAGGATTGCACGGCAGGGTGGGGATTTTACTAGCGAGGTATCTGGGTGGTGGGCGAAGTGTTCATTCAAAGTGCCCGCAGGATTTTATAGTCCTCCTGGGATGGTTGACAAGTTGAGCGATACAGCCTGTCGGAGTTACAAAGGTAGCGGGATAGTATGGAGTCCAATGGACCAAATTAAGCCCGACACGTTGCTAGGTTGGATTGTGAATTGTGCTAACGCTTAACGGCTCACGGTTTCGCCGTAGTGTAGTCTCACGCAAACTTACCTATTTCCAACGGTTTCAACTGCTAAAGTGTACGTTGACATGACAACCAAACGACAGTCAAACGTACAGGGTAGCGTATATACGTTTATTTGTACGCCAGCACCCGTCCTACTCCCCCAGGACGGTGCATAAAGGGGTGGCTTCGGCTGCCCCCCTCATATCTGTTGGCATGGAAGGATATGAAGGCTTTCATAGGGAGGTAGTGGCATGGATGAAACGAAACAATTCTACGAACTAGCAGACTGGGCAGCGGGAGCATGGGTGAATGGTGAGATTGAAAAGTCACGACGGATATATGGGGTGTTGATGAGAAGGGCATATCCGCACCGCACCCCTGACTATTGGGACAGAACCGTGAAAAGGAAAATACGGTATCACCGGGTAATGGGGGAATAGAGTTGCTAGCAGGGATATTCATAGCACTAGCGGCCTGCGGTAGTGTCAGCGTTTCGCCAGATTTAGCAGGCATTATCTTTTCTACGGGACTAATCATGGTCATCATCGGCGGTGCGGAACTGTTTACCGGCAACTGCCTGACCATTACGGATTGGATAGATGGAAAGACTTCCCTTGGCTCGCTCATGTCAAGGTGGACAAAGGTTTACATAGCAAACTTTATAGGTGCCATGCTGGTAGTTTTGACCAGCGGTATCCATGCAGACGTAACGCAAAAGCTAAACTTAACCTTCACCCAAGCCTTCTTCGAGGGCGTGTGGTGCAATGTCTTGGTGTGTATGGCGGTCATCATGGCAAGGAAGGCAGACTCAACGGCGGGCAAAGTGCTTGTTACAATCTTTCCAGTATGGCTATTCGTGGCCTGTGGCTTTGAACACTCCATAGCGAATATGTTCTTCATTCCGAGTGCGATAATGGCTGGTACGGCAACATGGTCGGGATTTATTATAAATATCGTTCCTGTAACAATGGGCAATATGTTCGGTGGTGTGTTGGTAGCGTATACATATTGGAGGGGGAGTAGGTAAATTGAGTACAGAAGGATATGCCACGTTAATTTTTCTGATAGCACTAGCCATTGTTGTTTATATTGGTGTTTTTATGTTGGGAATAACCTTTGGCATGAAGTATGAGCGCAACTGCCTTTTGAAGGCAATAGATAACGCAGTAAAGTCTGAAGTTAAGGTAGCCGTCCCTTCAAAAGATGCGTTATTCGGTGAAGGTGTAGAGGATGATACCCCTGAGCCTGAACCTGATGATTTTGAAACAAGGAAACAGCAACCAATCCAGATGAATGACTATCAATGGTAGGAGGTGGCAATATGAACTTTGGACAAGCGTTGGAGTTACTAAAAGATGGCAAGAAGGCTGCTCGTAAGGGTTGGAATGGTAAAGGGATATTCATAGAATTGCAAGTCCCAGACGAATACAGCAAAATGACCTTTCCGTATATTTTTATTGATACGACAGGATTGCGGACAGAAAATGAATTTGCACCTAGAGATAGGGTCCCGTGGCTGGCAAGTCAAACAGATATGCTGTCTGAGGATTGGGTGGAGGTAACAGATGAAAAAGTGTAGCCACAAAGATAAGCCTGAAGCAAAGTGTTGCAAGGTGATCAATGAGAAGCCTATAGCGGTTGAGATAGGCGACGAAGCATATATGCTTACAAAAGCAGACGAGTATATCCCGCCTGAATGTATTGCCAAGGAAATAGAAATGAGGGAGAAGAAGATACACTCCCTTGCTCAAAAGCTAAGCGAGGCAAAGAAAATAGACGCAGAAGTAAACGGTGAGATTTACTGGCCGTTGTCTAGGCTGCCAAAAGAAGTATCTCTGTTGGGCGAAGGGCAATACTTGCTTCTCAAGTGCTCCGGCAGGGTGCAGGGGAACAAAGTGATTATTGAAGATGTAAACTTGTAATGCTAAATGGGTACATGAGTGCAGTATCTTATGTACCTTTTTGTATAATAAATTTTTTATCGGAGGGTGTCCCAATGAGCATGGATGAGTTTATCGTAAACTTAATAGGTGACGAAGCACCACAAGAAGAAGCATTAGAGGAAGAAGAAATGTTGGTGCTTGATATAGCCGAGGAAGAAGCCGAGCAGGATAATAACCATTGGGATGCTATTCACAAGGTATATAATTGGTTCACAATAGATGAGGATGCGCATCAATCGTATACGGATGAAATGGAAGAAGCATACAAGCTATGGACAGGTAGGCATTGGGACCTAAAAGGGTACAACGGCAACCCTTTGCGTAATGAGGAAGTAAAGCGGTCAAGGCCAAACAGTGTAGAAAATATCACCTTTTCTTTGGTTGAAGGGTTTGTGAGTGAATTTGCACAGGAGATGGATATTGTTGACTTCCCGGTAGACGAAAATGACGACGATGTGGCAACGGTGATGACGGACTTAAAGAAATTCATTGCCACAAAGAACCATATCAAAAACGAGAAGCCAAAGTTTCTAAGGTGGTTTTTTTTATACGGAACAGGTATATGGCATACATATTGGGACGACAACTGGGCAGGTGGAAGAGGGCCTAACAGGTGGAAGGGTGACATCCGATGGAGAGCCTTGCACCCTAATATGTTCTTTCCTGATGCGAGATGTCGTGAGTCCGTTGATGACGGTATCAGAGTCCACAAGGCAATTTGGAAGCCTATTGAGCATGTCAAGGAGCGTTATCCTGGTGCTGATATTTTAGCGGATACAGTAGACCCTTCGGACTTTATCGGAGATGAAGTCGAAGGCGGCACAAGCGACGAATTAACCGATCAGGTAAGGGTTATAGAAACCTGGTATATCGGTGAGCCTTTGATTACAACGGGACATGAAGAAAACGAGGGAAACGGATTACACATCATTTGGTGGCTAGAGGGGCAGAACCTTTACCTCGACCATGCTAACTACATCAACCATGACCCCGGCGAAACGCCGACATTTTCTTCGGCATTTGTTGTCAAACAATGCTACCCAAGAGAAGGCTCAATCTTCGGTTATGGTGAGCCGCACTTTTTCAAGGAAGTACAGATTAACCGCAACAAGACGGCTGAGATTATAATGGAAGGACATGTGCACCAATCGGTAGGGCAGACATTCTATTCAGAGGGTTCATTGTCTGCATCACAAGAAAAAGTAATCAAGCAATATGGTACAGTACCAGGGATGTGGTTCAAGGTACTAGATATAAATGGTATCAGGAGAGAGTTTGGCGCAAACATTCCACCATCTCTATTTCAGGAAGCAGACCGTTTACAGAATGTAGCGGAAAACATAGCCGGAAGGTTTGACATATCCCAAGGCAGGACACCGGGAAGCGTGACAGCCTTTAGGGCGTTAGACTTACTTAACACAAGGGCTCAAGTAAGACTAAGAAGCAAAGAAGAAGCTATTGCAAGTGGGTACGAAGAAGTCGGCATGAACATTAACCGCTTGATTGATAGAAATTATGATACCGTGAGAAGTTACCGTATCATAGGCGAAAATGATGACCGCAGATGGGGCAGATACGACCCGGATGACACAAAAAAAGCGTACCTCTTTGACACTAACGACACTATGCCATTGAAGCAGTTTACAGAAACATTCCCTAGTGCGGGTGAAGAAGGGCAATATCCGCAAGAAGGACAGGACTTTGAAATCTATGCACCTGAATTAGACGTTACCTGTAAGGTGTCAACAACCCTGCCAAGTGATAGATTGTTCTACATGGAGATGGCCAAAGAGTTACTGGCAGGACAGTTGATAGATGAGGAAACATTCTGGTACGTTATGGAGCACGGAAAATTCCCGCCTTTCGAGGAAATCCGTGAGAAAATAGAAGAAAAGAAAATCATGGAAGAACAGATGCAACAGCAAATGATGATGATGCAGATGATGGGGCAAGGTAATCAACAGATGCCGCCACAGGAACAGTATCAAGGAAATCAGCAGATGCCTATTCCGCAACAGAACGCTCCACAGGTCGGTCAAATGCAGGGGCAAGGGCAATTGCCTCAACTAGCACAACAGAACGCTCTACAGCCTAATATAGACGATATTGTGGCACAGGCACAGTCGATTCCAGAACCAACGGCAGATGACGTTATTGAGATGCTTCCTGACGAAGCAAAGAAATGGTACGCTATCCAGCAGCCTGAAATCCAACAGGCATTCATAGAGGAAATCAAAGTAGCAATGAAGGGTGGTGAGCAACAGCAAAGTTAACTGTATAATAATGCAACACTTATACATGGGCAAAGGCCCGCCGACACCTTCCTGGTGTCTTTTTCTTTACCCTGACGAGGGAAAACGGCACATACGTTGGCAGCGGTAACAGCCAAGTCTGACGGGACTATAAAAGCGGAATAGCCGAGGGGCGTAAACCAGGAGGAAACAATGATTGAGTATTTAAGAATGGATTTGCAACTATTCGCTGACGGACTAATTGGTGACGGCGAAGAAGAGGATACAGTTGAAGAAGAAATCGACGGCGATATCGAGGATGACGAAGATACCGACCTGCAAGCACTACTAGATGCAGTTGATGAAGAAGAAGAGGATAAGGAAGATGATGAAGAGGACGATGAGGAAGAAGTAGAGGAAGACAAGCCACCTGCAAACGGGAAGTTCTATACCCAAGATGAATTAGATGCCCTTATTTCCAGCCGAGTACAGCGGGAACAGGCAAAATTTGCTAATTTAGATGTTCAATCTGTACGCAAGCTAGAGAAAGCAGCTGGTATGCCAATAAGCGACATATTAGAGCAAGTCAAAAACAACAGGGTTCAATCCTATGTTGATAATGGCATGGATGAAGATTTGGCAGCACGTCAAGTTGAGCAAGACTTGACATTTGAAGAGCTTCAAGAAAGGGTGCAACGGTCAGAAGGTTACATCCAGAATATGACCCGTTCCGTCAATTATGAACGTGAAAAAAACGCTGTTATTAACAAAAACCCACTTTACAAGAAATTCGAGTCCGAAATTGATGCGTTCTCGGCATACGGAAGCAATCTTGGCTTTGAAGATGCCGCTAAGTATATCATTGGAGAAAAAATAGCCAATGACAGCAGTCTGTTGGATGACATCCGCAGGGGTGCGGCCAACAAGGCTCTTGCAAAGAAGTCCAAGACCCCGGAGTCCGGCTCTCAGCCTGGTGGTAAGGTGAAAGGACAATTAACCTCTTATGAGCGAAATGCAGCTAAAGCATTAGGCATAAGTGAAAAAGAATGGCTGCAAAGCAAAAAGCAGCTTAACAAACGCAGCAAGAGATAACCCCGAAATGGGGATTTTTTATTAAGGAGATGGTCTGCAATGGCTTATACAGCCCCTAGAACTACCCAAGGGTTTGAGCTAATTGGCAATATGTTTGGCCCTGCGCCTAACCCTAACGCATACATTCTGACCCCCAACACCGACTTTGCAAAAGGCGACATGGTTGTACTGACTAACGGCATGGTAGCCAAAGCCGCCGCTAATGCGACCAATGTCTTGGGCGTAATGGCTATGAGTTACTCAAAAACCGCCAATCCTTCCGCTAAGCAAACTATGGGATTGGTGTACGACAACCCGTACAATATCTACCGTTGCTCCTTCGCCGACCATAGAGACGCAGCAGCAACAAGTGGAACTACTACTACACTAATTGACACTCAGCTTGCAACTTCAGCCGATGATGTATGGAACGGTGCTATGCTCTGGATTTACGAAGGCCCAGGCGCAGGAGATGTCCGTATCGTCAAAGACTATACCGGTGCAACTGACATCTTGACTGTCGAGGAACCTTTTACTGCCACACCTACTACTTCTTCCAAGTACATTCTTCTTGGCGAAGCCGGAGCAGCAGGAGATGTTATTTTCCCAGGTGCAGCTGGCGTTGACTTGAAAGACGAAAACACCATTGATGCTAACGCCGCCAACAAAGATGGTGACGGCCCTCTGGCGGTGCTTTCAATTGACTTCCCTAACTTGATGATGACCGTAATCGTTAGAGAACATCTATACAATGCTTAAACCCCTTGTGGGTTATTTTATTTTAAGGAGTGACTTGCTATGATGATTCCCGATAACTGGGGAGAACTACTAGAGCCAGGCTTGAGGAAAATCTTTGACCAGCATAAACGTGATTTAGCTGACTATACGGCGCAACTATATAACGTTCAATCCTCTACCAAGGCACAGGAAACTAACCTTGGTGTAGGTGCACTAGGAACTATGGACGAATGGGAGTCCACAAACAAAAGGGTATCTTATGAAGATATTGATCCTGGCTTTAGACCGACTTACATTCACAGGAAGTATTCTAAAGGTGTCCAGGTAGAGCGTGAACTGGTTGATGATGACCAATACAATGAGATTAAAAAGCGTGTTAAAAGGTTGTCAAGAGTTGTATATTACACTCGTCAACAGCATGGCTTGAGTATTTTTAACAACGCTTTTAATAGCGCATTCAAAGGGCCAGACGGACAGCCCCTGTGTTCCAATGCACATCCGTTAAGTCCTGGCAATTCAGCAACGCAAGATAACCTTGGTACTGACCCGCTGTCTGCGCCAGCCGTTGAAGCTGCAAGAACAGCAATGATGGGTTGGAAAGATGACAAGGGCAATCCTATTGATGTCTTGCCGGATACCCTTCTTGTACCTCCGGCACTTAGAAAAGCAGCTTTGATTATTGCTGATTCTGACGGTGAACCTGATACCTCAGATAATAATGTGAACGTATGGAAAGGCTCTGTAAATGTTATCGAATGCCCTTTCCTACTTTCTTCTACCGCATGGTTTTTGATTGATAAAACCAGAATGGACGATTTCCTAAACTGGTATGACCGCAGGAAGCCCGACTTTAAGTATGAGGAAGAATTTGATACTGAAGTTGCTAAATACAAGACAGTTGGCCGGTGGAGCTATGGCTTTGACGACTGGTCTTGGGCTTATGGAAATATTCCTGCGTAGTAATAACATCTGCGGGGGCTTAATCGCCCCCGACTTTATTTTTAAGGAGATGTGGGTATGGCAAGAAACAGACATTTTGGATATGGACACTCAACCTTTGGCGAGGATGGCAAAGGGCATGACGTTAAAGCGCATGGTGATACAGCAGGGAAATATGTTGAATGGGATGCGTCTGCTGATAAACTTAACGTGGTCGGCAAACTGTCCGTAACAGGCGGAATCGCAGGTGGGATGACTGGCTCCGTTTCTATTGCCAAAGCTGCCGACTATGCCTTGACCGAAGCGGAACGAAATAACCTGTTTATCTCGCTTAATACAAGCGTAGCAGACAAAACCTTTACTTTGGGACTTCCGGCAGG
>ENA-UOOR01003736-UOOR01003736.1-fermentation-metagenome-genome-assembly--contig:-NODE-3736-length-12968-cov-2.963757_pt1 | contig 12968 bp, 24 predicted proteins | sample MGYA00245780_ERZ724029 | MGnify/ENA primary metagenome ERZ724029 (study PRJEB28704, sample SAMN03018315) | fermentation metagenome | biome: anthropogenic terrestrial biome; feature: soil; material... | reverse complement strand
GATAAAGTAAGAAGGAAAAAGCGTGAAATTAAGGATGGATTAGTACCAACTATAACTTTAAATGAAAATGGAGTGCTTATAGATGGATATATAACTTATTTAATATTAAAAGAATATAATGCTAAAAATGTAGCAGTAAAAATTATAGCTTAAATTAAAGGTTTTATCTAGACAAGAATGGCTATTTTAGTGGGTTGTATCAATTGAAAAAATATAAAAAGAGGTGATTTTATAATTAGATTAGATGATATAAAAGAAATGTTAAATATGACAAATAAAATAAATTATCTTAATCAAAGAATAATGTTGAAGATAATGGATAAGTTGCAAGCTAAAAACTCAGTGTGTTTAGGTAAACGATTAAGATATTATTTTAGAGCCTTAGAATATCTTATGTCATTAGAAGAAGATAGTAAAATTGCGTTTTATGAAAATAAAGAATATAAAGAAATAACAAGAGATGAAGCTATACAATATATTTTAAAAAAAATAAAATTATAAACAAGACGATTAGTTTATTGAATGATATGTTGTTTATGTGTAATGAAAAGGGGGAGAAAAACAAAATGCTTTCTAATTTAATTTATGACAAAAATAGGAAAATAGACAGAGTAGTTAGAGACACTGCAAATGAAATACAAAAAATAATTCAAAGGGAACTTAGCGAGTATCAGGTTAAAGTAAATTGTTGTGCCTCTTTATCTGAACATGATAGTGTTGAAATTATGAGAGGTAACAAGAGAGTTGTATTTTATATATCTAATATTGAAGGTTCACATGTAAGAAAGCAAAATAAAAACTATAATTTTTTATATGATTATTTTGCAAATAATGAAATAAAAGAAATTAGAGAAAGATTAGAAAAATTATTTATTTAATGAACATTACAAGTAAAATATTCAATATAAGAGACGTTATAATATAAATATGAAATATAAAAAGAATAGAGGTGATTATATGGGGAATAGTGTAGGAGTTATATTTCATGAAGATTGGGAAAATTTTAGTCCGTTACTATACTCTCATTATGGGGCAGACTTAATACCATTTCAAATTAAAGAGTATATTGTAAAATATTATAATCAGTATGATATTAACGATAATGATGGTCATAAATATGAACCAAGTCATATGATGGCGAGTTTTATAAAATTTTTAGATGAAGACATTCATATAAGAATAGAAAATTTAGCAGATTTTCAAATAAACAAATTAAAAAACGAACATGAATATCCAAATTATTTTGATGGAGGATGTTGGATAGTCAATATATCAAGGAATAATTATGGCGAAGTTATTAAAGGAGATACTGCTGGATTGATGTTGGGAATATAATAAGAATAATAAATATAAAAGCAGATTTCTTACCATTAACATTTGAAATTGAAACTATTGTTGAACAGTTTAATATAGGTAATATGATTGAATTTTTTCACAACAAAGGTATTAAAATCACATTGGATAATTGTATTCCAGCTTCAGTTAAGGTTTGGCAAAAAGGAAAAGAGGTAAAAGAGTATTGTGAAATGCAATTATGTGATGCATTATTAAAAGCAATAGAAAAAACATTTTAGTAAGGAGGTTGTATATGAACAAAATACCATAGATAAACTAAATAATGTTTTAGACGAAGGAGAATATATCATTAGATATTATAGGGTGATATAATTATATCAGATATATTATCAAAGAACGAATTGTTAGAATGTCTAAAATATAATATAAACACAAACGAAAAATTTTCAATATACAAATTAGATATTCCAATTTATACTAATAAAAAATAGGAGGTTAATATTATGATAGGGAAATATAATGAAAATCGAGCTGAAGCGTTATTTAAAGATAATATCAATGAAGAAATATTGGTGGAATTATGCACGGGTCTTATATTTAAAGGTAGGTTAGTAGCTATAAGTTGTAATACTTTTATCACTGAAACAAAAGAAGGTTTAAATGAGATGTTCAGATATGAAGATGTTAGACTTTTACAATGTAGAAAATATAAAAAGGATGTTGAATGATGAATAAAGATAGTTTAGGTAATAGAATGAAAGGTTATGAAAATATATCAAGAAGTTATTTAATAAGAAGAATACCAGTAATAATAAGATTAGATGGGAAGGCATTTCACACATTCACTAGAGGGCTTAAAAAACCATTTGATGAAATACTAATGAACACAATGTGGGAGACAGCTAAGTATCTATGCGAAAATATACAAGGTTGCAAGATAGCCTATACACAATCAGATGAAATAAGTTTATTGCTAACAGACTACGAGAATATAGATACATCAGCATGGTTCGACAATAACGTACAGAAGATGGTAAGCATATCAGCTAGTATGGCAACATTGGCTTTCAATAAGTGCTTCGAAGAGGTATACTAAAGACATATAGATGAGGATTTAATCAGTTTATCAGAGCAACAGATATACGAGGACAAAGTGATGCAGGCAATGTTCGACAGTAGGGTATTTGCACTTCCAAAAGAAGAAGTAGTAAATTATTTCATTTGGAGACAACAAGACGCAACAAGAAACTCAATACAAATGGTAGGACAAACAAACTTTAGTCATAAACAATTGCATAAAAAATCATGTGATGATATACAAGAAATGTTATTTCAAGAAAAGGGTATTAATTGGGATGATATCCCAACAAGCCAAAAAAGAGGAGTGTGTGTGATAAAAGAACAATATAAACTAAACAATGAACAAAATACGTTTAGAACCAGATGGGTAGTAGACCCAGACATTCCTATTTTCACACAAGATAGAAATTATATTGAAAAATATCTTTAGATTCACCGTTTTAATCAAATGAATAATAAAAAATAATAGGAGGTATATTATGAAATTAATTGATTTACTAGGTTCTGCAAAGAAAACACAAGACATATTAGTTAGAGATGATTGGGAATTAGGGATTATTTATAGCGAAAAGTTTGATTGTTATCTTTGGTGTGATAAGTCAGGGAAAGTTATAGAGGATGAATTAGATTCAACTGGCTATAAAAAAGTAATTCTTTCTCCAAAGTTACTAGAAGATGGAGATTGGTATTTAGATATAAATAGAAATAAAAAAATAGAGAATATTTATGAACTTCATAATAAATTTAAGGAAAAGAGTTATGTAGAAAAACGTGCTGAAGAAATTGCGAATGAATACAATATTAATAAAACACTAGAAAAATATTATAATTTGGGATTATCAACAGCTTATGGATATGTCATGTATATGTTAGACCAAGATTTTGACAAAAAAGATATTAAGAAAGTCATTATGGATGCTTGTAAAGATAATGTTCAATTTAGAAGCGATGTTTATGGTGTATGGGGAGAATTGATGGATAAAAACTAGATAAGTTGTATCTTTTATTACAATAATAAAATATAAAATAAGAGGTGATATGTTTTGTTAGAATGGTCATTAGAGCATCCATGGATGGTATTCTTTATTATATTATCAGCAATTGAAACAATTGGGTACATAGTTAAATATATAACTGGATATAAAGATGATGAGGTAGATGAGGATGAAATAAAGTTGTAAAACTGATTTTAAATAATAAATATAAAATTAAGGAGGAATATGTTAATGGGTAAAGTTATAGAATTAAAAACTAATGGTGTAGTAAAAACAAATGATGATAGGGAATTTACTAGATTAATAGGTGGATTTGGTGAGGATAAACCAATGTTTTTGGTTTGGCAAGCTGGGGAATTATTGGGATTAAGAACAGGAGATATTAGAGCCAACTTTGAAAATAATGAAGATGAATTTGAATTAGGTATTGATTTTATTGATTTAAAATTAGCTAACGATGAGAACGTTAGCAATAAAACTATTGATATTACAAGCTTTTTAAAGAATAACGGATATTCACAAAGTAAATTAAATGCAACAAAAAGATGGCTAGCATTTAGTTTTTCTGGAATGATGAAATTAGTTAAAATTGCTACTACAAAAGAGTCATGGGAAATATATGATAGATTTTTAGAAGATTATTTTCAAACTAAAGCAGAAAATCATGAACTTAAAAAAGAATTAAAGCAAACATTAGAAGAACAATTAGAAGTATTGCAAAAACATAAGAAATTCATATTAGGTAGTATGTTTATGGAACAAGATAATAATAAAAAGATGGAATTATTTAATGAATCAGAAAAGTTAACAATTGAAATAAGTAAAATAGAACAGCAATTAGAAAGAAGAAAAACTATAGAAGATTTACAGCCTAAAATACATATAGCAAATACAATATTAGACACACAAAGTGCATATGACGTTGGCAGTTTTGCTAAGATATTAGGAATAGATGATATGGGGAGAAATAATATGTTTAAATGGATGAGAGGCCAAGGGTTGCTCATGAAAGGAAATGAACCATATCAAAAATACATGAAATATTTTAAAGTTATACCAGTAGTTAACGCTCAAGGATATACTAACAATAAAACTTTATTAAATCCTAAAGGCGTTGAGTATATAGTAAAAAGATTAATTGATGATGGAAAAGCAGTAACTAAATCAGTAGATGAGATTTTAGAAGAATTAGAGAAAAGTGCATAATTCCAAATGGTGCTTGCAAGATGAAAAAACTCAATCAAAAGTGAATTTTAAAGCAATAAATGATAAATATAAAATAAGGGGGGAGTTTGGTGCAATACGTAGGAAGTAAAGATAGATTATCAAAAGAATTGGCACCTATTATTCAATCATACATTACTGCAGATACAAAAGGATATTTAGAACCATTTGTAGGTGGTGCTAATATGATTGATAAAATACATAGTGAAATAAAAATAGGGTGTGATTCTCATGAAGAGCTTATACAATTATTAAAATATGCACAAGAAAATGAATTGCCAGAAACAATTTCAGAGGAAGAATATCAATTAAACTTTTCAGGTGCAAAAGGTGGAATTAGTGGAGAAAAGAAAAGCAAAAATGAAGAATGGCTAAACATTTTCATATAACCAAGAATTGAGAACTCACAAACGGCTTGAGATAACCATTAATGAGTCATTAAAACTCGTATTTTAAAAATACAGAATAAGTCTATAAGAGACAAGTTTTAAACGAAAGGAGGTAAATTATGAATATATTTCAAAAATTAAAATTATGGATAATGATTCAATATTATAATATTAAAAATCATTTTCAAATTAAAAAATATAGAAAGTCATATCCTGATTATGTAGACGATGAGTATAATTGTGGTGCTTTAAAATTCATTTGGGGAGTCAAGGCTTATGATGATTTATCTAATAATAAAGCGAATCTATATACTATGAACGATATTGATATTATATATGATAGAGATAGCAAGAAATATTATTTAAGCATAGAAACAGCTTATATGTTTGACGAAAACAGAAAAGAAAATGAATGTAAATATTTAAAATATTTATTAAAAATGTTTATTAAATTTATGGATGATAATGGCTATTCTAAGGATTATGATATGTGTCTATTTATGAATGATATAAGTATTAGTTTGTCAGCAGACTCAATAGAAGAATTATATGCTAATTTTAAAATATATGTAGAGGGATATTGTAGTTTTTATGGATATTAAAAATAAAACTATAAAGGAGGTAAGTCATGGATAAAAGGATAGTAGAAGTATATTCAAATGGAACATGGATACAGACTGAATTTGAAAATTTGAGAAAAGATGATAGATTTAGACTATTTGAATCAGATGGAGAAAGAGTAGTAGATGATAAAGATAAAAGTGAATGGGTAGCCTCAAGTGATTCATTTATGAAACATGGAGATTGGATTGTAAATATATATTAGTAAGCTTGTAAGTAATAAATATAAAAATACTTGACAAAGTATATTAACTCTGATAATATTATATATAGGGAGATGGTCATTTGGTAAATAAGATAATGCTAAATTCTAGAGGTGGAGCTGGAAAAGACATATTCGCAGACTACTTAGTAGATAACTATGGATTTAAAAAGATAGCATTTGCAGATGGGATATACGAAATAGCATATAAATATTTTGGTATGACAGTTAAAGACAGGGAGTTATTACAGCTGATAGGGGAACATATGAGAGCAATAGACCCTTTAGTATGGGTAAGACGTGCATTTGATGAAGCAGAAAATTATGATAAAGTAGTAATCTCAGATGTTAGAAGAGCGAATGAATATGCCTGGGGAATAGAAAAAGGGTATTTGCCAATTCATATTGAAGCTGATTTAGGTACAAGGATAAAAAGACTATATAAAAGAGATGACATCCAACCTGATTTAGATTTACTAGAAAATGAATGTGAAACTGGTGCTGACGGATTAGGATTTATAGATATAGATAATAATGGGACAATAAGAGAACTATGTAAGCAAATCGACAATATTATGGATAAAGATTGGAGTGAGGTGATTGAACAAGTACAAATGGAATATCAGCTAAAACAAATGTACTAAATAATAAATATAAAAATACTTGACAAAGTATATTCATGTATGATAATATTATATATATAGAGATGTGGTCATTTGACAAATAACTATATAATAGTTATTACTATGATAGTATATATAGGGAATATATCCCCTATATATACCAACAAGGAGGAGTAAAACATGAAAAGATTTAATAAAGGTGATATAGTTTACTGGTGTCATCAGAAAGGTCATAAATATTCAGTACATTGGGGTATGGTAGATGAACAATTTAGTAGGTCAGTGGTATATGTGGATTATTTAGCACCAAAAGAAAGACGATTGGTTAATGGTATACCTATAGATGATTTTAAAAGTGAAAGTAAATATAAAAAATTGCCTAAAGGTTGGACTTATAATACTAGACTGTTTGAAATTACAAGTGAAGATATAGATGAGGATAGAAAAATTTATAAATTTGATATTCACAATTCTGATGATATTAAAGATTTATATGATAAAGGTTTGTTAGTTAAGAAAAGTACAATTTTTGATGGTGAGATAGATGCTGAAATAACAAAAGAAGGTTATAAAATAGTAAAAAAATATCCACCTTATCGTAATAATATAACTAGTATTAGTATTAGACCAGATAAACTATATATTACTTATAAAGAAGCAGAAAAAGAGGTCAATGACAATATAGCTGAATTTATAAGACAAAGTGAATTGTCCGATTATGACTGGTCAATTGAACAAATAGATAAAACATTAAAAAGATGTTATGGTAAAACTGATATTGAAAAGAAACAATATAGGGACTGGTTATTAAAAATGGATGATATTGAAGATATTGAAGTAAGGATAATAGGCGGAGAAATACAATGGAAATATTGGAATAAAAAAAGGTGGGCTAATATAGAATTATAGGATGCTACTATCCTGATAATAAATATAAAAGGAATGATAAATTATGGCAGATGAAGAAATAAAAGAGCTTATACTAAGAAGACGTAGACAAATATTAGTCAATTCATGTATATATTATAGATTTGGTAAGGCGGTAATAACTGATAAGCAATTTGATAAATGGGCATATGAATTGACAGATTTACAAAAGAAATATCCAGATTTAGCTATAGAATGTGGGGAATTTAATGAAGAATTTAAGGATTGGGATGGGACAACAGGATATCATCTACCATTATGGGGAAATTGGGTAGAAAGACAGGCTCAACAAATATTAGATTATGTAGAAGAAAAAGGATTGTTGTTGTAAATGGGGTGAATATTATGAGTGAATATGGTATTAAATCTTATACAGTAAACATTAAAGGTCAAAAGGCTAGTAATGTTATGTATCCAATTGATACGATTATAAGAGCATTAAACTTATATGAAGAAAAATATTCTGGAATTGTTAGTTCTTTAAGTGGTAAGAAAACAATACAAGAAATTATTGATGAAATGATTGAATAATTATATACAAAATAAGAATGGCTAAAAATACACGTTTGTAGATGGCAAAATCAACATAAAGGTTTGTTTTATTCAGATAAGTAATAAATATAAAATATGAGGGGGGAGCTGTAAGGTATGGAAAAAATAAAATTATTTACTCATACTGATCTTGACGGAATTGGCTGTGCAATTTTAGGAAAATTAGCTTTTAATGATATAGATATTGAATATTGTAATTATGATGACATAAATAAAAAAGTTAAAGATTTTATATTATCTAAACAATATGATGATTATAACCATATTTATATAACCGATATATCTATAAATGAAGAAGTAGCAGAATTAATAGAAAATACACAGCCCGATACATTCAAAGATGGTTTTCATTTAAACGAATGTTTTTCATTAATAGATCATCATCCAACTGCTTTATGGTTGAATAAATATTTTTGGACTAACGTAGAAGAAGAAACAATCCTACTTCATTTTAATGATGAAACAGAAATAAAAGAAAAAGTATCAGGAACATATTTGTTCTTTATGGAATTGCTTTCAAATAATTACTTAACACCATCTAAACATGAATATTTAATTTTGAAAGAGTTCGTTGATATAGTGAGGAAATATGATACATGGTTATGGAAGGAAAAATATAATGACATAATACCTAAACAATGGAATGACTTATTTTATATTTTAGGTAGAGATAGATTTATAGAAGAAACTCTATACAAAATTCAGATTAGAGATTTGGAGTTTAGCCATACGGATACTTTATTATTAGAATTGGAACAAGAAAAGATTAATAAATATATTGATGATAAGTCTAAAAGGATAGCAATTACAAATATTCAAGGATATGCTGTTGGAATAGTATTTGCTGAACAATATCATAGCGAATTAGGTAATAGATTATCGGAAAGATATCAAGGACTAGATTTTATAGTTATTATTAATATGGATAAATCAATAAGTTATAGGACAGTTAAAGACTATGTTCACTTGGGAAATGATGTAGCTAAGGTTTATGGTGGTGGAGGTCATGCAAAAGCTGCTGGAAGCCCGATTAGTAATGAAATTAGAGAAGAATTAATTGATATACTTTTTGAGTAAATTAGAATTGCTATTTTAAGCCATTCTATAAGCATAAAAACAAGATAAAAGATTTAATTTAATCAGACATAAATAATAAATATAAAAAAGGGGGAATTTCATGAATTTTAAAAAATATCAACACGTTGAACGATATGGTAATACAGAAGTTAATGGTATAGAGATAGGTGAATGTGTTATTTTTCCAAAAATTGATGGAACAAATTCACAAGTTTATTTAGATGATAATAGCAACATTAAAGCTGGTAGTAGAAATAGAGAGTTGACTTTAGAAAAAGATAATGCAGGATTTTATGCTTGGGTATTAGAGAATGAAAATATAAAAGATTATCTACAAAAACATCCTACTCACAGATTATATGGTGAATGGCTTGTACCCCATTCTTTGCGAACATATAGGGATGATGCATGGAGAAGATTTTATATATTTGATGTATGTATAGATAAAGAAGATGGAGAAATTGAATACATACCATATAATATATATCAGCCTATGTTAGAAGAATTTAATTTAGATTATATTCCGCCATTAGCAATAGTTAAAAATGGTTCTTATGACCAATTTATTCATTACTTAAACAAGAATAATTTTCTTATTAAAGACGGTGAAGGTAATGGAGAGGGAATTGTAATTAAAAACTATAGTTTTGTAAATAAATTCGGTAGAACCACATGGGCAAAAATAGTGACAAGTGAATTTAAAGAAAAACATACTAAAGTTATGGGAGCACCTGTCATTAGTAATGAATATATAATAGAAGAAACAATATTAAAAGAATTTTGTACAGAGGCATTTATAGAAAAAGAGTTTGCTAAAATAGTTAACGAAAAAGATGGTTGGAGTAGTAAATATATACCTGAATTATTTGGTAGAGTATGGTATGAACTAATAAATGAAGAAAGTTGGAATATAATTAAGAAATATAAAACCCCAACTATAAATTATAAACTATTGAAAAATTTGATGATAAAGAAGATAAAAGAGGTAAAAACAGAAATCTTTTCTTAGGGACTAGTGTTTTCAATGGATACAGAGGTTAAAATAGCTTTAAATCTATTATTTTAATCCAATAAGTAACAAATATAAAAGGAGAGGATATTATCGAAAATCAATACATAAAATTATCAGATTTGAGAAAGGTGACGGGTATAGGTGATAAGACGATAGAAAGAATAAAAGATATGATAAGAGAAGAACAAAATGATACATATAAAAGTGAATATGATGAAAATATAAAATTAGATATTAACAATATTTATCGTGGTGACTGTTTGGAATTAATGAATGGGATAGAGGACAAATCAATTGATATGATATTGTGTGATTTACCGTATGGGACAACTCAAAATAAATGGGATAGTATAATTGATTTAAATAAATTATGGCAACAGTATGGAAGGATTATAAAAAATAATGGAGCAATAGTCTTAACTTCAGCACCACCATTTACATATGAATTAGCTAATAGCAATAGTAAATTTTTTAAATATGAAATAATATGGGATAAAAAATTATCAACAGGGTTTTTAAACGCTAAAAAGCAAGTATTACGAAGACACGAAAATATTCTTGTTTTTTATAAAGAACAATGTACATATAATCCACAAATGACAAGCGGTATTCCATACGATAAAGGAATTTCATTTGATAAAAGTACAAATTATGGTAAACAAGTGCCAGTAAGAGCATTAAATACAAGTGGTGATAGATATCCGACATCGATACTTGAAATTTCAAATGCTAACAGAAGAAATAAAGTCCATCCTACAGAAAAACCTGTTGCATTATGTGAATATCTTATCAAAACTTATACAAACGAAGGTGACTTAGTACTTGATAACTGTATAGGTTCAGGTACAACAGCCATTTCAGCAATTAATACAAATAGAAATTTCATAGGTATAGAATTGCAAGATGAGTATTACAAACTTGCAAAAAATAGGGGGAATAAGAACATTATAGCCCATAATTTGCAAGATAAGTATGATATACTTGTATAAAATAGCTATAAAATCAGGTTTTTATCAAGATAAATATAAAAATATAATGAAAGGATAGTGATATTATTTGAGTAGTACAAATAGAAGTGATGCAAGGAATACATATATATCAGATTTTTATGTAACGCCATAAGAAAAAATAATTGCTTTTATAGATGCTTTTGTGGAAGCCGAAGGTGACTTAGAGGGGAAAATATTAGATCCTTGTGCTGGCGGTGATGTTAATCATTTTATGTCTTATCCTGAGTCTTTGAAAAAATGTGGAAATGAAAATATTGAATCATTAGATAATACTTTCATATTGTTTAAAATATTGCGATAATTTTTGTTTATATAAAACAACAATTTGATAAATTATTAATATAAAAATTATATTAAGGAGGACAGTTATTGAATATTATAAAATCTATATCTTATGACCAAACCGAAATCATAAAAAACATATTACATCTACATGTACCTACAAAAATAATAGATTGTGACCCTACATATAGTATTGGAAACTTTTATAAAAACACAGGAATTCAAGAACCACAATATAAATTTGATATAATTCCGCAAACGAAAGATACAATACAAGCCGATGCAAGAAACTTACCTTTAGAAAATGAAAGTTTAAACTGTATAATGTTTGACCCGCCTTTTCTTGCAACAAAAGGTAAAAGTTTAAAAGAAAATAATTATAATAATATAATAAATAAACGTTTTGGAGTATATCCTACAGAAGAAGAACTACATCAATTTTACGTTGATGCTATGAAAGAGTTTTATCGAATTTTGAAACCTAAAGGTATATTAATTTTTAAATGTCAAGATAAAGTAAGTAGTGGCAAACAATATATGACACATTGTTTTGTATGGCAAGAGGCAATTAAAATCGGCTTTTATCCTAAAGATTTATTCATATTGCTTGCTAAAAACCGAATTGTAGCAGATTGGCAATTAAAAAATCAAAAGAACGCAAGAAAATTTCATAGTTACTTTTGGGTTTTTCAAAAGATTAATAAAAAAATCCAATATATATAAGAAAGGATGATGCTGTGAAAATCGAAAACACTCAAGTATTTGGTTTTGAAGCAGCTATTAGAGCAATGAGGAATCCCCTCAATAGTTGGGACAAAAGCGATAGCAGAATTAAAAGTTGTGGTGACCCATTAATTAAAAAATCTACTAATTTTAATAATACATCAATGGTATATAAATATGGAACAAATTACAAGTTGGAAGATGTGTTATTAGAATGTGGGAATTACTCCAAATGTAAGGCTAAACATTTATTTACATCAAATAGACAAGAAGGATGTACTACTGTTAGTGATTTTTATAAAAAACGATTTGATAGAAGTACATCACCAATGTCGCCCAAATTTTTATATGTAAATAAACAATCTAAGCAATAAATATAAAAGCACTTGACAATATAAATTATATTTGATAATATTATATATAGAGGGTACAAATAATAAATATAAAAAGGAGGAATATTTAATGCCAACAAAGGGGCTAGATGACCATACAGCGAAATTTGTAATCAATGGTATTATCAATGATATTGATTTAGAGGTATTAAAACAAATTTTTAGGTTGTCCGATAAAGAAAAACTTAATCCATATAACATTGAGAAAGTTATATTTAATCCACCAGCGACAGTAATAATATTTAAAGATGGCACAAAAGAAGTTGTAAAATGCAGTAAGGATGATGAATTTGATGCCGAAAATGGTTTTGCTCAAGCAATGATGAATATTATGTTTGGAAGTAGAAGTAATTTTAAAAGATTTATTGAAAAACATGAAGAAATCTAACTAAGTCATAAATATAAAAACATTTGACAAAGTAATACGAACTATGTTATACTTAATATATAGGGTAGAAAGGAGAGGATAGTATTAAGTTTAAGAAAAATATATTAAAGCCAATTAAGCGTTTTCGTAGTCCACCTATTATATAAATATGAATATAATGATTAATATAAAATAT
>ENA-UOOR01003735-UOOR01003735.1-fermentation-metagenome-genome-assembly--contig:-NODE-3735-length-12970-cov-5.141696_pt1 | contig 12970 bp, 10 predicted proteins | sample MGYA00245780_ERZ724029 | MGnify/ENA primary metagenome ERZ724029 (study PRJEB28704, sample SAMN03018315) | fermentation metagenome | biome: anthropogenic terrestrial biome; feature: soil; material... | reverse complement strand
AACCTCGCCGACACCAGTTCTCAATCTGTCAGCTTTAGACATATCGAGGTTAACACCAAATAAATCATTTAGCTTATATAGATTAGTATCTAAATAACCGGTTTTGCGGTTCATTTGCCGTAAAACATCATTACCAAACCAAACAGCTTCACCATCTTTTAGTTGGCTAACAGTTGCAGAAGATAAATATTCCATCGGAACGTTTAAAAGCTTGATCTTGTATGAACCTTCAACATTATCTTCAAATGGCAGACCATATAACTTATTGTATTCATGGTCAGGTGCATTTGTTAAGACAACGTAATCATCAAAGTCAACGTCACCTAAATATTTGTGTAAGAATTCCAGTGGGGTTAAATCTTTATCGAGATGATATTTCTTGTCATCATCGCGGTATTCAAGGTCGAACTTCTTAGGTGGTTCACCAACGGCAATAGCTGTCATACGGTAAACCTCGTTTAAAAACTTTTCCCGGGTCTTTTCGATTTCGTCATCTTTGCCATCTTGTTTTAATTTTCGTAAAACAAGTGCATCTTTTTTCATTTTGTCGCCCAATGCAGTTGCAAAACCGGTAGTGTTATTTGCATTAAAGCTTTCCGGCATTGCATATGAAGGGATAACACCATATTTAGCAACTAAAGCAGCAGCCATTTGGAATTGACCACCATCACCACCTGCGTCATCTAAATATGCTTTAACAGTACGTGAATCAATTGGTTGATCAGCAGTAGCTAAGATATTGTCATAGAAAATATTAGCACGTTCAATTTTATCCCAGAAAAAATTATAAGATTGTGAGAAAGTGAATTTTTTTGCCTTATATTTTTTACCAAAAATATGCCGTAAAATGTTTAAAGTTGCAAATTCCCAACAACGGCCAGAATGTTTTTGGTTAGTAACATTATCGGTCTTTAATTCCGTTGAAAATACCCGGTTTAAATTACTTTCAACCCGGTCATTATAGGAAGCTTCAAGGACACCGTTATGTTGGGCGGCACGAGCAACGACTTTATTTTGTGGGTTAGAGTTAAAATTGGCAGAGAACTTTTCCAGTTCCTGCACAGTTAATTTATGAGCCATTTTTAAAATTCTCCTTTTTTAATCTTTTTTTAAATTACTTACTATTTTATTCCAAAAGAAAAACGAGTTCAATTACTGAACTCGTCTTAGAGAATTATTTGTATTGGCAACTTATCTTTGAACTTCTTGCGATTTGTATAATAAGTTAATCAATTTGAATTGAATTGTCGCCATTACCTGCACTTTGTTTTGGTAAGGTGATAGTCAATACACCATTATCATACTTTGCATGGCTGTTACTTGCAACCACATTTGGTAATCTAAAGCTCCGAGAAATGTGACCTTCCATTCTTTCTTTGTGGATAATGCTATTGTCTTTCTTGCTGTTATCCTTGAAGGATTTTCTTGAGCCTGATATGCTAAGAACACCATCATTGTAGTTTATATTGATCTTGCTCTTGTCCATCCCTGGCATATCAACTTTAACGGTGTATTCCTTGTCATTTTCTGCAACATCGGATTGCATCATCTTTGACATCTCCCTGTTATCGAAGAAATTTCTTGGAAAATCAAGCCAATCATTCATTGCATCAAAAATATCATTGTTATTACGGTTCATCATATCGTTTGCCATAATTTAAAGCTTCCCTTCAAAATTTTATTTTATTTAATTTAATTTATAAGGAATATTGTTTGTATCTCTTATTCCTTACACTTATTATTATAGTACCTTTATAAGGAAAATAAACCATTTAGCACTCAAAAGTGTATAGTGCTAAAAAATGCAGTTAATTACTGCTATAATAGCATTTATAGCTTGTGGATAACTGCAGCGTATAGTTTATTTAGAGGTGGAAGGTGTAAATTTAAGATGGTTTACTTTCAAAAAATGACCCCAGAAGGTTATAAAAAAATTGAAGATGAAATTGCTAAGTTAAAAAAGGATCGTCCCCGTAGAATTAAAATTTTACAAGAAGCACGATCTATGGGTGATTTGTCAGAAAACACTGAGTATACAACGGCTAAACGTGAATTGGGTCACCTGCAAAGTCGTTTACGTTATTTAGGTAAACAATTAAAGTATGCTCAAATTATTAGGACTAAAGATGATGGAAAAGTTAATTTAGGTAAAACGGTAGTACTTAAATTTACTAACGACGAAAAAACTGAGAAATATACGATGGTTGGTCGAATGGAAGCTGATTTGGCACATGGTAAGATTGCATTTGATTCACCTTTAGGGCAGGCAATTATGAAACAAAAAGCAGGGACGACCGTTGAAGTATCTGCTCCTGCCGGTAATTACAAGGTGAAGATCATATCTGTTAAATAAGTTATATAAGTGAATGCAATTAGCAAATGCTGACAAATACGTAAATTCCTAAAATATCGGTAAGTGCTTTCCCTTGAAAATGCTATTATGGGGTTGAGAAGAGGGGGGAGCAATATGTTTAAATGGATTTTAGAACAGCCTGATTCTAAAAAATTAGTTCCTAAAGATAAAATTGCAAGTACGTATAAATGGCACCAACTAGGTGTTTTGCTTGCTACTTGTATTGGTTATATTGGTTACTACATTATTCGTTTAGTTTTTACGACTGAGCAAAACGATATAATGAAGGATTATCATTTTACTACGGCTGATATTGGTTTAATTCTCTCGTGTTTCGGTATTGGCTATGGTATTGCCAAATTATTTATGGGTGCCTTAGCCGATAAATGTGATTCCAACCGTTATCTAATGCTGGGATTACTTTTATCCGCTATCTTAAATATTTTCTTAGGTTCAACCCGTAACCTTTACTTAATGATGTTTCTAATGTTTTTGATTGCTGTTACTCAAGGAATGGGTGCTGCTGCTTGTCAAAGGATGATCCAATTATGGTGGGGCCCAAGAATGCGTGGAACCATGTATTCAATTTGGTCATCTGCCCATAATGCTGGTTCTTTCATTTGTGTTGCGGTTGTTCAACTTGCAACTTTCTTGTTCGCTGGCTCTATTTCGGCTGTCTTTTACACAGCGTCAGTTGTTTCCTTTGTTATTTGTATTTTGATTCTAGTTTTAGGTGCTGATCGACCGAAAGTAGTTGGCCTGCCCGACATTTCCACTTACACTGGCGATAAAGTTATTCTGGGAAATGGGAAAACATCAACGTCAGATTCAACTAATTTAAGCATTAGTCAAATTTTTATTAAATATATTTTAAAAAATAAGTTAGTTTGGGCAGTTACCCTAACATCGATGTCTTTGTACTTGGTTCGTTATGGTATCCAAAGTTGGATTCCGTCATACTTAGTTCAAAATAAAGGCTTTGATCCTGCTTTTGCTAAGTGGGTAATTGGAATTTTTGAATTAGCTTCAGTACCTGGTGTCATTATCATTGGAGCCATTTCTGATGCCTTAAAGGGTCGCAGAGCTTTGGTATCTATTGCTTGTGTAATTGGTGTATTGATTTGTTTGACCGTTTATTTCTTTACTGATAACCATACTCTAATCATTGCTGCATTAATTATTATGGGCAATTTAATCTATGCACCACTTACTCTTGTAGGATTAATGATTAACGAGGTTGTACCTAAGTTTGCGGTAGGTGCTTCAACTGGATTTATGGGCTTCTTTCAATATATATTTGGGGAGACCCTTGCCACAGCTTTAATTGGTGTTTTGGTTAATAAATTTGGTTGGTTCGCAAGTAATGCTGTCTTATATATTGCCTCTGGTTTAGCCATTTTATTCCTTATTTATACCGCAATTAGTGAAAATAAGATGCGGAAAGAAGCAATGGCAAAAAATAAATAAAAATAGTAATTTATGTAGATATATAGATAAGAAGTAGGGTTAATAGCCAATGTCATTAAGTTAAGACATTGACGAAAGTTTAGCTTTATGAACCGAATCATTTTGATTCGGTTCTTTTTCTTTTTAAAATAAAAAGTGAGCAGAGTTCATTCACCCCTCTGCTCACTCTTTATCTCTTATTCGGTCTTTCATAGAAAGGTTGCGTCTCTCATGAAATCCCTTCACTCAAATATTTTAAAACTGATGGATAGTATTATCAATAAAATCGCTGCCAACATTCATGATTTTTCTGTTTCAGATCAGGCTTTTACCCGCTGTCGCAAGCTTAATCCGACTGATTTGATTAAGCTGATTCTCAACATGGGAGCGGGCAGCTTAAACTCGGAAATTTTTCATGCTTTTCCTGATGTGAATTCTAGAATGACGGCTTCAGCTTTCGAACAACAAAAAGCTAAATTAAAGCCCGAGTGTTTTAAAGAAATTATGGCTGAGTTTAGTCAGGCAAACGATTCATTGCAATTACTGGATGATAAGTATTTGGTTGTAGCGATTGATGGTTCCGATTTTGATCAGCCCTTTAATCCTAAGTCGGAAAATATTTTTCAAGGCAAAGATGGTCGAAGATATTGTCAGATTCATGTAAATGCTCTCTATGATGTTCTAAACAAGTTATATTTGGATTTAGTTTTTCAGCCGCGACAAAAGATGAATGAACGTGACGCGGCTCTTGCAATGTTAAAAAACTTAGCGCAACGAGAAAAAGATTTTATAGTTCTAATGGATCGTGGCTACAGCAGCTTTAATCTAATTGAAAACTGCAATCGGCTAAAGCATTGTCACTATGTTATCAGAACTAAAGCTGGATATGGCGCTATCAAAGAAATTGCTGGTATGTCAGAACAAGAATATGATATTGACCTGTCTTGCAGAGTAACCTCGTCACATCATTATTACGTTACTCATAAAGACAAGGAAAAATTTCTGCACCTGATTCTACACAAAAAACATCACTATAAAGCTATCCGTTCAAAAAATACCAAAGACTGGCGCTGGGATTTCGAAGGCCTATGCAATGTCAAGTTTCGGGTTTGCAAGTTTAGAATTAATCCGCCAGGTTCAGCTGATGAATGGGAAGTTCTTATCACTAACTTGGACCGTGATGAATTTCCTTTAGCCAGAATGAAAGAGATCTATCATCTTCGCTGGGGAATAGAAACGTCTTTTAGAGAGCTTAAATATGATTTAAGCGGAGTGCAGTTTCATTCTAAACAAGATCAGTTTGTCTATATGGAAATATACGCTCACTTTGCAATGTATAACGCCGTGAGTTTATCAGCTGCCGCTGGCTCAAAACCTTATTCTCAGAAAAAATATCAATATCAAATAGACTTTAAAATGGCCTGCTGTGTTTGGCGGCGGTATTTTGGTATAAGCGATAATTCAGATAAAGCCTTCACGCAATTATTGCTGGATATGGCATTTTATTTAACTCCGATCAGACCGGGAAGAAAAGATAAGCGGAGCTTAAAAGCTAAATTAGTGATTGGCTTTCCTTATCGTTTAGCAGCTTAAACTAATCTGAAATGGCTATCTTGTGATGGCTTATTTGTGCTATCAAAAAAGACATTTAACGAATAAAACAATTCGATAAATGTCTTAAAAAGTATCATCAGCTTTGTCAATGTCTTAACTTAATGACATTGCTTTACTGCCGCGTTTATTTAAAATAATACCCCGTTCACGATCAATCAGCACACTCTGATATTTTCCCAAGAGCGGCTCTTTCTTAAAGTCATACACGGCCAGCAGATCTGGGTTAATTCGATACTTTGAGTCCACTGAAGTATATGGTGTTAACTCCTTATCCCTCCCTACTTTTTTTCTAAGCAATTCCTTGGAAAAATGGCGGTATTCAGTTTGCTTAGGCAAGCCCGGATCAAGGTGCAAGTCTAAACCTATGCTGTTAGTCATATTACGATCCTCCGTAAAAAACACTCAATTGTTATTCAACAACCAAGCATAAAATAATATTATGCTTTGGATTATACCTAAACAAAATTCTTTTGCAAAATCAAAATCGAGAATTCAATACAAATTAACTGCTAAATAGTATTAAGAAACGTGCCAGAGCAAAGAAAAACACCCAGAAAATAATTTCTTATTTCTGAGCGCTTTTAATTATTAGAGTAATTTTACCTATATTATTAAATTACTTTACAATTTAAATCATTTTAATAATATTTTTATAAGGTATTTTATAACGAAATAAAGTCTCTTTTTTATTTCTTTCTTACATCATATTTTTCTATTGTCCAACCATCAAAATCAATTTGGACAGCTTCAGTTGGTACCCTCAACCCTGTTAATAACATGATTGCATTATAACTAACTAAGCCAGCGGCCATATAAGTAACGGGGGCGATTATTGCAGCTGGAAAATGATAATCAATTAAGTGATCATCTGCTATTTGTTCTTTACCTAGAAAATCCATATAATCTACCGTTACCCCAGGTATTTTTACAAATACATTTGAACTCGTAGAAGCGTAACTACCAAAAATTACCGGTTTATTAACTTTATTAGAAATCCTATCAAACCATTCATTATCATTAGTTTTATCCATACTATCAATAATCAAATCCACATCACTATCTAAGTATTTTTCAACCTCGTTAGAACTATTAATCTCACAATCTACAGCCTTGATCTGCACCTTAGAATTAATGGCCAGTAAATATTGCTTACAAACATTTACCTTCTTTTTGCCAATATCTTTTTCAGTATAAATACTTTGGTTTGCAAGGTTAGCTTCTTTAACTACAGCAGAATCAACTAGCTTTAATCTCCCAACTCCAGCTCTTACTAGTTGTTCAGCTACAGTAGTCCCTATTTTATCAATACCAAATATAACAACATACGAATCAGCCAATTTTCTTTGATAACTCTGTGGATCAATATTACTAGATTTATCAACCCATTCAAAGTAACTATAGTTGTTTGCGTATCTAAGTTCAGGATCATAATCGTTGCTAGACAATAAACCTAATTCCTTAAATTTTTCTATTTTTGTATTTAACTCGTCGTCCGTTAAATGCAAACTTTTTCTATCCATTTCGCCAGCTAAATACTTGATTAAATTAACATTCTCAGTTGTATTGGCTATTTTTCTAGTTAGACCTGCATTGCCATTGCCAAACAAAATATTGTCACCGTCTATAAATGGTTGCAGTGTCTTTTTTATATGTACTTGCATTAATTTCTCCTTTTATTCCTCAGAAGCACCAGATAATGCATCGACTTCTTCTTGTTGTTCAACCGGATAAAAATTGCAATTATCTGCCGCTTCCGTTCCCGCAACAAATCCCGATGCGTAAGCCCACGAGTTCATCATACTAGGCATCGGATCACGTCCATTAGCACCACCAATAACTTCACCAGCAGCAAAGAAGTTAGCTACTGGTTTAATGCTTTTATCTAATAATTGCATTCGGTTATTAGTTACATAACCACCTAAAGTTGTGCAGAAGCGTAATTTCTGTTCGATTACATAATAAGTATTGCCTTCATATGCGTGCATAAATTTAGCAGGACGCCCAAACTCAGGATCATACCCGGCTTCTACATCTTCATTATAATTATCCATTGTTTCTTTCAGGGTTTTATAATCAATCCCGGCTTTTTGAGCAACTGTTTGTAAGTCCCCTTTAACTAAAATTGGGCTCTTTTTACCGTCTAAAGCAAAGAAACTTTGAATTTCTTCTTTATTAAAATTATATTTGAGCAACAATGCGTAGAACTGTTTCCATATTTTCTGGTCCATGACGACAAAAGCAACCTTATCCTTTTGTGCGGCAATTGCATCCCTAAAATGGGTATATGGCGCTGATTCATTCACAATTCTTTTACCACTTTTATTGACAAAAATCGCCCCCATATCCGTAGCTTTTTTCGTAGAATAGGTCGTCAACTTAGCAATTCCCGGTTTAACTTCTAAACCATGCGGATAAACCTTATACCAATCAAGGTTACGGGTTACCAAGTTCATATTTTTAGCGAAATCAAAGTAATCACCAGTTGAGGTCATCGGTCCATAATACAGAATATTACTTTTATGCTCTTGATACATCTTGGCTCCCCAGCCACCTGCAGATAATACCAATGATTTAAACTTCACCTTTGTTGTTTGGCCTTTACCTTCAGCAACTAATGAAATTAATTTCCCATCAGAATTTTTATTTAACTTTTCAACACGAGCGTTAAGCAGAATTTTACCGCCCTTTTCTTCAAATGCTCGTGCTACCTTAGTAATCAATTCATACGATCCCGCTGGCAGCTCAATTTGCCGCTTAACCGTATGTTCAACCGTTTGCGTCTCAGCCTTTTGGTATGTTAAACCAGCAAATTCCGCAATGAAATCAACTGCCTTGCCAATATTATTAGCGAGTAATTCAGAGAGTTGTGCATAATTACTAGCCCCACTTTCACGAGTAATATCACTTACCAAAAGTGCCGACGAATCTTTCTCAGACTCTTTACCGAACAATTTCTCTGCTACTTTTGAAGCAGTAGCCACAACATTCGAACCATTCAAAATAGTGGCACCACCAAGATAGCCATTCTTTTCTAAAACAAGGACACTCTTACCCATAGATAAAGCCCGGGCGGCAGCCATCAGGCCCGCTATTCCCGAATCAATTACCGCAACATCAACGTTCAAAACCACATCTCTATGAATACCCGCATCATTTTTAGCGTCAGGAGTAATGTTGTTCTTTTTAAGTGCTTTCTTACCCGCATCCAATACTGCTTGGGTCATAACCGACGCACCGGAAACCGCGTCAACGGCAAAACTCTGCTTGGCAATAATTTCATTCTTTAATTTACTAAAAGTCTGCTTAAAAATAGCCGGTGTTTCTGAACTTTTAGTTACGTTAATATCATCAATATGATTGCCATTAACGGCAATATCAAAATCTATCTTTCCGTTATAGCCATTTGCCTGTACTTTAATGGTCCTTTTAGACATTCAAGTTACCCTCTTACAATTCTCTTAATTTGCATACTAAATTTACTTTACCGTTAATTAAAATAATTACTAGCAATAGGCTTCTTTAAGTTTAATTTTTTAAAATTAATAAATAGGATAAAATAGAATTAAACTTTAAAAAATTAGCAAAATAGAAATTTGAGAAATAAAAATTATGACAGACGCAATCACCCAAAACGCAATCCGCGCTCTTTTATACGAGGCAGTAACCAACCCAAAACCTGGATTAGTTGATCCCATATCGCAGGGGCCTCATCCCGATATGGATATATACATGTTCATTGACAGCAGTTTAAGCCTTCAACCGTACTTTGAAGACGCCGTAAAAATTGGCAAAACTTTTAGCGATAATGATTTAACTAAAATGTTTTCTACTTTACGAAGCAAGGGTGTCCTTGCAGAAAAGGCTATGTTTACTGCTACGCATAATACCAATACCCATAAAGGTGCAATTTTTGCATTAGGAATATTTACCTGTGCCGAAAGTTATAGCAAAACAAAGCAAACCGATTTATTTGCCACTATTCGCAAAATGAGCAAAGGATTGGTTGAACACGACCTAATTAAAGATAACCAGCAACAGACTGCCGGTGAAAAAGAATACCAAAAATATGGCAAAAGTGGTGCACGTGGCGAAGCTGAGGATGGTTATCCCATAGTTAAGGACATTGCGCTGCCTTTTCTTAAAAATAGCACGGGTGATACTCAAACTCGATTATTAGATACACTAATGAAAATCGCCACGATTGCTTCTGACAGTAATTTAATTAAGAGAGCGGGAAATATCAATGTCATCCCGTGGTTAAGACAGCACGCAAAGCAATACTTACAGCTAGGCGGATACGGTACCACCCAAGGCAAAGAATATCTGCTCAACCTTAATAAAGAAATGACTAAGCGAAATTACAGTTTAGGTGGCTGTGCCGATTTACTAATCGTGACTATCTTCATAGGACTAGAACGCGGTTACCTTTAATTCTTTATAAGAACAAAAAAGATCTAACTTTATTCAAATTGAAGTTAGATCTTATTTTTTTCATCAAAATTAATTTTGTGACGCGCCAGAGGTGACATCTGCACTCGCATCTTTTTTACAAATAGAATCCGCGGCGATTCTACCGAAGGTGAAAATATCAGCAAGCGAGTTACCGCCTAAACGGTTACCGGCATGAATGCCGCCCGCAACCTCACCAGCTGCATATAAACTTGGGATAACTTTCCCATTTTTAGCAATAACCTGAGCATTGGTATTAATCTTCAGACCACCCATGGTGTGGTGAATTGCCGGTTTACGCGGTGTTGCATAAAATGGTCCCTGCTCACACTTTAAGTTAAATGCACTCTTGCCAAAGTCAGGATCTTTTCCAGCATCAACATACGAATTATATTTTTTAATGGTTGTAATTAAAGTACCCGGATCCATATGGATTTGTTTAGCCAAGTCCGCCAGGGTATCAGCTTTAAATAAAGTACCCGCTTTTACTTGTGCATCGATCGCAGCCTGGCTTGTATTATATGCGGTATCTTTCATCTTATCATCGGCAATCAAATAGAATAATCCACCGTTGGCAATTGCGGCTTTAGCCAAAGTATCACGCTCCGCAAACTCATTGACGAAGCGTTTACCCTTCTGGTTAACCATAATAAAATTTTCAGGCGGCGTTTGAATGCCCGTAAATATTTCACCCGTCTTAGGATCAGAAACAGGCATCAATTGAATAAAGCCCATACCAACTAAATCAGCGCCAGCTTCTTGCCCTAACCTAATTCCGTCACCAGTAATTGCTGGAGAATTAGTTGTGGCAATATCATCATCAATATGCTTCCAGTAAGTATTATACTTTTTTACCATTGGAGTATTGGCACCAAATCCACCAGAAGTCATAATAACGTTATTTGCATGAACAATGACCTTACTACCAGCACTATTTTTCGCAATGATCCCTGCTATTTTTCCATTTTTAAAAAGAAAATGTTCAGCACGGGTATCAGTCAAAATTGTTGCTCCGTGTGCCTTTACCCAATCGCCTAACACGTGAATAAATGCATAGCCCATTGGTTCGACTGGTTTATGACCTCTTCGCCACAATGCGCCAACGGGCATCGTCACCTGACTACGATCGAATTTCACACCTAAATCAGTTAACCATTTTACAGAATCTAAAACGTTATTTACCAATTCATTAACTAAAGAATAATTACCATGAATTTCATTACCATTTAAATCGATTCTTTTACCGCCTAAATAAGTCTGAATTTCATGAAGTAAAGTCGAATCAAAGAGGTAATTTTCACCAGAAGCAAGATATTTTTGAATTTGTTCCTGTAATTTCTTAAAATCTGCACGATATTCAGGGTCGATATGTTCAATTGGAGTTACAGCTAACTTCTTTAAACTCTGCTTTTCACCCGGAAGTGCTTTAAATTGCTTTTGCCAATCGGGCTCTGCCGCATTCATTGGACCACCGGCACGGGTGGTATTACCGCCAATCTGGGGATATTTTTCAAGCACAATTACTTTCTTATTATTCTGAATTAATCGTGCCGCAGCAGTAAGCCCGGCACCACCAGCACCGACAACTACTACATCGGTAGAATATTCCTTATTTTGACCATTGCGCTTAACAGGCTTAGAACGCTTCTTCCATTCATCAGCGTTTCCACCAGCTTGCGTAATCGCCTCAGCAATCCCATCTACAACACCATGACTAGAAATAGTGGCACCACTAACCGCATCCACGTTTAATGTTTGTCCGCCAATAATTTCTTTAGGAAGCCGCTTAAAAACTTCATCTGCAACTCCTTTAGTTTCACCACTTGAATCAATTTTTATATTTTTAATTTTATCTTCTGAAAGTGTAACCTTCATCGGCATATAGCTAGAGTCATGTCCCTTAGCTCTCACATTATAAGTACCTGCTCGCATCGTCATATTTATTCTTCCTTTCACATTAGAAGTCTTAATACTTAAATTTTACTAATTCTAAAATCCAACGTGAAATACTTTTTTAACTAGTGCGTTATAATATTTTTGTTATTAGGAGAATAATTATGAACGATCCAGAAACATTATTACATTACATCGACGTGCTACTAAAAGAGAGTAACTTTACGCAAGCAGCACACGAATTATATATTTCACAACCATATTTAACGCAGTTAATTAAAAGAATTGAGAAGAAATTAGGAGTACAAATTATTAATCGCAAACGTACACCATTTTCATTAACAAAGGCTGGAACAATTTATTATAAATACCTTGAAAACATTGTCTACAATGATCAAAAATTAACTCAACAACTAATACCCTTTGTTCATCCAGATAAAGAAGTTATCAGAATTGGTATTTTAGAAAGCCTAGGGACATTTTTATTACCTGAACTTTTACCACATTTTCTAAGAGAAAATCCAGACATTAAGATTCAATTAGTTGAATCCTTTCCACGCAAAAGTGAGGCCCACCTACTAAACAAACAAATAGATTGTTATATAGGACAAACTCCAGAAACAGTTACCGAAGGAATAGACTTTTATATAAATGGCGGCGAAAAATATTTTGTAGTAATTTCACCCGCTTCAAAGTATTTTCAAAGAGGACGCTTTATCTTACAACCCGGAGAGTATGATTTGAAAAAAGTATTGCAAGAACCTTTTGTTTTGAGTACATCTGAATCAGCCATACGCCATCAAATCAATGGTATATTTCAAAAGTTTCATGTGAAACCAAATATTGTATTAGAGAGTAACAGCATCATTACCGTAACTAACTTAGCTATTCAAGGTTTAGGATTAACCATTTCTTCCGCAAGTATTATTAAAAGAATGGCACAAACACCGATTAACCTTTTACCATTAGATCCTAAACTAATGCAGATCAAATATTTTATAGCCGTTAAACACGGAAGAAAGCTTCCACCAGCTGTTACTAAGTTAATTAAAGCATTCAAGCAATTGAAAATAAAACCAGATATAAAATAAAATGAAAACAAAAAAATACCACCATAGCTATTCAACTATGATGGTATTTTAATATTTATAATAACTCGGCTCCGGCTGTCAGGCTCGAACTGACGACATCTTGATTAACAGTCAAGCGCTCTAC
>ENA-UOOR01003731-UOOR01003731.1-fermentation-metagenome-genome-assembly--contig:-NODE-3731-length-13000-cov-2.486829_pt1 | contig 13000 bp, 9 predicted proteins | sample MGYA00245780_ERZ724029 | MGnify/ENA primary metagenome ERZ724029 (study PRJEB28704, sample SAMN03018315) | fermentation metagenome | biome: anthropogenic terrestrial biome; feature: soil; material... | reverse complement strand
GATAAAAACGAGCTTTACTCGGAAAGCCGCTATTAGTATAAATTTATCTTAAAAAATGAATTTAAAAGGATATTTAATTCAGATAACTTTCAACCAAGGAATGGTGGCATGAATTTCGCTTTATATTAATTGTTATATTAAATTCTAAGTTTAAAACTTAATTTAAACTGGGTAGATTTATTTTAGTAAAGGTGGCTTTGTTTAAAGTCAGCTTACGGCTTTGTATTATTAAAAAATCATCGGAAAGGAAAAGGTTTGGAAACTAGAAAATTTAAAATAGCGATCCTTGCATTATTAATTTCAACAGGGATGATTGGGGAGGTTAATGCTTCTGCACAATCAAACAAAGTTTTAAATGTTGCTTTCGAAGCTCCAGATGATGGCTTTGATATGGTTAAAACGTATAATTACTACAGCGGTAATATCGCTGAGGCGATTTTTGAGCCTTTACTTAAATATGACTATCTTGCTAGACCTGTGGTTCTTGTGCCAAATACCATTGAGGCTATGCCAAAAATTGAGCAGGAAGGTAAGGTCTATACCTTTAAAATTAAGCGTGGCATATACTTTTCTAATGATGCGGCATTCAAAGGTAGGAAACGCGAGCTAGTTGCACAAGACTATATTTATTCAATTCAACGTATACTTGATCCAGCTAATCGATCACCGACTTACTCATTCATTGATGGCAAAATTTTAGGTGGTGATGAAGCTGTTGCTAATGCCAAAAAAACTGGAAAGTTTAACTATGATGCTCAGATCGCTGGGCTTAAAGCGATAGATCCATATACTTTACAAATAACACTCACACGACCTGATTATAATTTTCAATATATCTTAGCTTATGTCACTTTTGGTGCGACAGCGAAAGAAGTCGTTGCATTTTATGGCAGTAAAATTGCGCAGCATCCTGTAGGTACTGGGCCTTATCAAATCAGTAAATATGTACCACGTAGCAAAATTGAGCTGATTGCCAATCCAAATTATCGTGGTTTTGTTTGGAATTTTAAGTCTACGGGTACTGCATGGGATAACCAATTAGTCAAAGAAATGTCAGGCAAAAAAATGCCACAAATTGGTAAAGTCTCGGTCAGTATCATTGAAGAAGAGCAATCACGTTGGCTGGCGTTTAAAACTGGTCAACTGAATTTTGATAAATTGACATCAAATGCAGTACCTCAGGCTTTAGATGGAAATAAGCTTAAACCTGATATGCAAAAGCAGGGAATCAAACTTTATCCAAACAAAGATGCAGAAATCACCTATACCATGTTCAATATGCAAGATCCTATTGTAGGTGGGACAAGTTTGGAAAAAATTGCTTTGCGTCGTGCAATTAGCATGTCTTATAACCAAGCAGAATCTATTAAACAGTTATATCAAGGACAAGCAGTAAAAGCTGAAATGTTTTTACCTGAAGGGGTCAGTGGATTTAATCCAAATTATAAGAGCAGTATTGGTTATAACCCATTGTTAGCGAATAAGTTACTGGATCGGTTTGGTTACAAGAAGGCCGCAGATGGATACCGAAATTTGCCAAATGGCAAGCCTTTAACCCTCAAAATTAATACTGAAAATAGCTCAAAGTCTGTAATCCAGTCTGAGTTGTGGAAAAAGAATTTAGATGCGATAGGGATTCGAGTTGAATTTAAAGTAAGTAATTTTGCAGATAATTTAAAAGAAGCGATGCAATGTAAATATATGATGTGGGGTGGTGCTTGGATAGCAGATTATCCTGAGGGTGAAAATTTCGCCCAATTGTTATATGGGCCGAACTCAGGGCAAGGTAATTTAAGTTGTTATCAATCTAAGGCTTATGATGCCTTATATAAGCAAGCGACAGTACTACAGCCAAAGCAGCGAACACATCTTTATGAAAAGATGAATCGACAAATTGAAGCAGATAATCCTTGGATTATTCATTCAACCCGTTTACGCAATTGGCTTATTCATGCTGAAGTACAAGGCTATAAAACACATCCTATGATGAATACGAGCTGGCAATATCTAGATATTCAGCCAACTAAATAATAATTTTTCGGGATAAAAATGAAGCAAAATTTGAAACTTAATTTAAAAGCGTTCGGTACGACATTTTTAGTTGGGGGGATGTTGCTTGCAGCGACCAGTTTTACTCAAGCAAAAAATCCTGCTGATCCAAATAAAGTTCTGCGCTATATCTTTCCGGTTGCAGAAACAGGTTTTGACCCAGTAGGCGTACATGACCTGTATTCGGCGCACGTTAATACTTCAATTTTTGAAACTTTATTTACGTATGACTATTTAGCATCGCCTGCAAAATTAGTTCCCAAAACTGCTACAGCTATGCCACAAGTCAGTGCAGATGGCCTGACCTATACCATTCGCTTACAAAAAGGGATCTATTTTGCTGACGATCCAGTTTTTAAGGGTAAAAAACGTGAATTAACAGCCGCAGACTACGCATACTCATTTAAGCGTTTACTAGATCCTAATCTACGTTCTCCAAACAGTTGGTTGTTGGATGGGCGTATTGAGGGGATGGATGCAGTCCTCGAACAAGCAAAAAAAACAGGAAAGTTTAACTATGATGCTCCGGTTTCTGGGCTTCAAACCCCTGATCGTTATACATTGGTTATTCGTTTAAAGGCGCCAGATCAAAACTTTCCAATGTTGCTAGCGCATCAACCTGCATCGGCTATGGCACGTGAAGTTATTGAAAAATATCGAGACAAAGCGGGCTTTGTAATGGGGAGACCAGTTGGAACAGGCCCTTATATTTTAACGCGTTGGACACCCGGTTCACGGATCATTTTAAAAGCGAACCCGAACTATCGTGGTTTTGTTTGGAACTTTAAAGCATCAACTGCACAAGACCAAAAAATTGTCGATGCAATGAAAGGCAAGCAAATGCCTCAAATTGGTGTCGTTGATATACAAGTCATGGAAGAATCCCAGTCTCGATGGTTAACCTTTGCAAAAAACGAGGCAGACCTACTTGTTTTAGATGGTGATTTATCCGTTCAAGCCTTAAAGGATGGGCAGTTGAAGCCTGAGTTAGAGAAGAAAGGCATCCAGATGTCACGAATCTCTGATCCATCCATTGATTACCATTATTGGAATATGCAAAACCCAGTTGTTGGTGGTTTTAGCAAAGAAAAAATTGCCTTACGTCGTGCCATGGCAATGGCCTATTCGGCAGATAATCAAATTAAAGTATTGATGAATGGTGATGCACAAAAATTACAAGCGCCAATTCCTTTAGGCGTTGCTGGTTTTGATCCACACTATAAGTCGAGCATTCCTTATTCTGTTAAAGCCGCAAATTTATTGTTGGACCGTTATAACTACAAAGTTGGTGCTGATGGATGGCGGACATTGCCGAATGGTAAACCATTGATTATCGAGATGACGCTGTCAGGAAATAGTAGTCGTAGTCAGCAACTTGGTGAGTTTTGGAAGAAAACATTAGATGGCATTAACATCAAAATGACCACAAAATCTATGCCTTTTGCCGAAGCATTAAAAGCCGAAAAACAATGTAAAACGATGTTTAAAGCCTCAGCTTGGATTGCAGATTATCCTGATGCTGACAACTTTATGCAGTTGTTCTATGGCAAAAATATCAACGTGACAAACAATGGTTGTTCAAAAATACCTGAATACGATCGTTTATATGAACAAACACAGCGCATGAAGCCCGGCCCTGAAAGGGATGCTGTTTATCGCAAAATGGCTCGAATTTTAGAAGTATACATGCCTGTACAAATTAACTATGCACGTTACAGAACAGTTTTGTCTCAACCGCGTGTTATTGGCTATAAAAAGCATCCTGTTCTAGCAACAGAATGGATGTACATCGATATTGACCCTAAGAAATAAAATGGAATAAAACTGGAGAAATTATGAAAAGCAACTTTATGCAATTGACCACGCTGAGTGTGTTAATGATGGGTGGTAGTCAGCTCGTTCATGCAGCAGATACAACACGTAGCACTTTGCCAAAATTCCAAGCCAAAGATATTCCTGCTTTATGTGATGCAAATATTAAAAAAATTCAAAATGACTTAAGTGCTTTTGAACAAAAAAATATTAAGAAAAATGCAAAAGCGGCTCCAGTTCTTGCCGAATGGGATCAAGTCTTTTCAAAATTTGAAGATTTTTACGGATCGATTGGACTTTATAGTAATGTTGATCCTGATGAAGCTTTACGTAAGGCCGCTGAAGATTGCGAAATTAAAATCAGTGAATTCCAAACATCAGTTTTTCAAAATCCAAAGCTTTATGAGCAAATTAAAAAATTAAAAACAAATGATGAAATTGAAAAAAAATATCGTCAGGATATTTTAGATAGTTTTGAAAATACTGGCGTTCAGTTAACAGCAGAAAAGCGTGCTCGCTTAAAAGCGATTTTTGATGAATTAGCGAAAATTGAACAAGAATATGCGCGTAATGTACGTGATAATGCTGAAAAACTTGAATTTACACCTGCCGAATTAAAGGGTTTACCTGACAGTTATATCTCAGGTTTAAAGAAAAATGAAAAAGGCAATTACTTATTAGGATTTGAGTATCCTGAATACCGTCCTTTTATGGAACTGGCTGAAAGTGATGATGCGCGTAAGCGTTATCAAACAGCATTTACACGCCGTGGTACTGAAAAAAATCTTGGCTTATTAAAACAAGCGATGGATTTACGCTATGAAATTGCACAATTATTCGGTAAGAAAAGCTATGCAGAGTGGGTGTTACAACATCGCATGGCCAAAGACCCTGCAACGGTAAATAAATTCCTTTCTGAAGTACATGCAACGGTTGCTCCACTTGAGAAAAAAGAAGTACAAACCTTACGTGAATTCAAAGCGAAGACTTTAAAAATACCTGTAGAAAAGGCTGAAATTAATCGTTGGAGCGAAGCATATTGGAGTGAAAAGCTTCGCAAAGAAAAGTATGAAGTAGATCAAGAGAAACTTCGTGACTATTTCCCAACACAAGCTTCACAGGAATGGATTTTTGCAATTTCATCTGACTTATATGGTATTGATTTCCAACCGGCGAAAGTCGATGTCTGGCAAGATGAAGTTGAATATTATGATGTAAAAGACAAAAAAACGGGTGAAATGCTAGGTGGGTTGTATATCGATAAATATCCACGCAAAGGCAAATATGGTCATGCTGCAGTTTGGGGTGTTAAAGGTGGCAGTACACTAACCAATCGTAAACCAATTTCTGCATTGGTAACCAACTTTAACCGTAAAGGGTTAAATAGTGATGAGTTGGAAACTTTTGTACATGAATTTGGGCACGCACTGCATGGCATCTTGTCAAATACACGTTTTGCATCTCAATCAGGCACCTCTGTAGAGCGTGATTTTGTTGAAGCACCATCTCAGATGTATGAAGAGTGGGCACGCCGCAAAGAAACATTATCGACATTGGCAAACTACTGTAAACCCGCATGTCCTCGTGTTGATGACGCTTTAATCAGTAAATTAAATGCAGTGCATAGTTATGGTCGTGGTTTGCATTATGCCCGTCAAACTTTATACGCACAGTTTGATATGGCTTTACATTCTACCGATGCTTTAAAAGTTCAACCTTTAGAAGTTTGGAAAAAGATGGAAGGTGCAACTGCTTTAGGATACGTGCCTACGACTGAATTCCCTGGGCAATTTAACCACATTATGGGCGGCTATCAGGTGGGTTACTACGGTTATATGTGGTCTGAGGTGATGGCTCTAGACATGCTTTCTGCATTTGGTGACAACCTCAATAATCCAGAAGTTGGTCAGCGTTATCGCAAGACGATTTTATCCCAAGGTGGCCAATATGAAGCTGAAAAAATCGTACATGACTTCTTAGGTCGTAAACCCGATAACAAAGCTTTCTTTGACGAAATTACAGGTCAACGAGTTAAGTAGGGACGACGCTTATGCTGGCATATATTATTCGACGGATATGGCAGATGATCCCAACAATGTTGGGTGTCGTTCTGCTTATATTCTTCCTATTTAACTGGGTTGGGGGCGATCCTGCATATATTTTGGCAGGTAAAATGTCGAACCCCGAACAAATTGAAAATATCCGTCAACAATTGGGCGTCGATCAACCCTATTACGTGCAATTGTGGATTTTTATTAAGCAAATTTTGACTTTTGACTATGGTTTAAGTTGGAGTACAGGCGAGTCTGTGTCAGATATTATTCTGACCCGATTGGGTCCTTCACTGACGATTCTTATTCCACTTACTATTTTACAAACTATTATTTCAATTGGCTTAGCTTTAGCTGTGGCATCGGTACGAGGCAGTTTGACTGACCGTATGATCATGATGCTTTGCACCATTGGTATGTCCATTAGTATTTTGGTTTATATCATTGTTTTTCAATATGTATTTGCATATCAATTGAGTTGGTTTCCGGTACAGGGTTGGAGCGATAATTTTGGTGAAAACCTCTTTAAGTACGCCTTGCTGCCAATTTTAATTATGTTGGTCGTGAGTATTGCGCCAACCTTACGTTTGTACCGTAGTTTTGTTTTGGATGAAGTAAATCAAGATTATGTACGGACAGCGCGTGCCAAAGGTGTCGGTGAAAGTCGCATCTTGGGTGTACATGTCTTAAGAAATGCCTCAATTCCAATTATCACTGATGTGATGTCTAGTTTGCCTGCATTATTGATTGGTGCTTTTCTTATTGAACGTTTTTTTGGTATTCCTGGAATTGGTCGTGAAGTCATTATTGCGGTAGAGCGTAGTGATTTCCCAGTGATTAAAGCGATCACGGTTTATGTTGCAGCAGCCACCATGATTTTTAACTTACTAGCGGATTTGATTTATAAAATTGTCGATCCACGCGTTCAGTTGAAGTAGGTGACATATGCTAGGGACTTTAATTAAAAGAAAAGAAGAATCTAAACCTTCATCATCTACGGGCTTGTGGAAATTGGCAATGCGTCGCTTAAAAGCGGATCGAATTGCCATGATTTCACTATTTGTTGTGCTGTGCTATTTCGTTGTTTTGGTTTTGTCGATGACAGGTTTAGTTGCATCGAACTGGAATAAAGAAGTTGCTGAGAGTTACGCACCACCAACATTTATGGGAGCACCGCAAGAAGCTGCAAAAAAAGTTGAAACAACAGCAGCACAGGCATTACCTGAAAACCCTGTAGATCCATTGAAAGATGTGATTGCCGAATTGAATGCTGAAATCGCTGCGGGAAAGGGTGAATCATCAGCAATTGATTATTATGGTGTTGTAGACCCGTTAGCTGAAGATATGAAAGCGATAGATCAGCAACTGGGTGGGCATTTATTAGATCAACAAAGTGAGTTGAAGCAGACGTTACCTTTTGGTGCAGATAAGTGGGGACAAGACGTTCTACAAAAGACCATTAAAGGAGCTGAAACCTCGATTATTGTTGGGGTTGTTGCTGCGTTATTGGCAGTCGTGATTGGGACGATACTTGGTGCAATTTCCGGTTATTTTGGTGGTTGGGTCGACGACATATTGAACTGGTTTTACAACATTTTCACGTCTATTCCATATTTACTGTTGGTGTTGGCTATTGCAGCTGTCCTACAACAGAAGGGCATTATGTCGATTGTGTTGATTTTGGGACTCACTGGATGGACTGGGGTGTATCGTTTAATTCGCGCTGAGTACATGAAACATACTTCGCGTGAATATGTACTTGCCGCGAAAGCTATTGGGGTAAGTCATTTTAGGCGTATCTTTGTGCATATTTTCCCGAACGTTAGTCATATTGCATTAGTACAAATTTCAATTTTGGTTGTGGCATTTATTAAGTCTGAAGTCATTTTAAGCTTCTTGGGTTTTGGTGTTCCTGTAGGCGTAGTGTCTTGGGGGAGTATGCTCAATGAAGCCCAAAGTGAGCTGATTTTAGGTAAGTGGTGGCAATTGATTGCTGCTTCGGTAGCGATGGCTATATTGGTTACCGCTTTTTCAATGTTTACTGATGCATTACGTGATGCATTAGATCCAAAAATAAAATAAGGGGTAGAGGATGACTGAGCAAAATCAATCTGTTAAGCCGACACTCCTGAGTGTAAAAAACCTCAAAGTGAGTTTTAAGGGCGAAAATAAAACCTATATTGAGACTGTAAAAGGAATTTCTTTTGATATTCCTGCCAATACCACAGTAGCGCTCGTTGGCGAGTCAGGTAGTGGTAAATCGGTCACTTCTTTGGCGACAATGGGTCTGTTACCCAAAGAGCAAAGCCGTATTGATGAATCGAGTAAAATTCTGTTTGAGGGAAAAGATTTACTGAGTTTGTCACCACGTGAGATGCGCGCTATCTGTGGTAAGGATATTGCGATGATTTTCCAAGAACCCATGTCTTCATTAAATCCGGTATTTACGGTTGGCGATCAAATTGCAGAGGTTCTACGTTTGCATTTGGGTATGGGGCGTAAGCAGGCACGTACTCGAACTTTAGAACTGTTAAAAGAAGTGGGTATTCCTTCACCTGAAACAAAAATTGATGCTTATCCAAGTCAAATGTCGGGAGGACAGCAACAGCGTGTCATGATTGCAATGGCAATTGCATGTGAACCGAAGTTACTCATTGCAGATGAACCAACCACGGCACTTGATGTGACAATTCAAAAACAAATTTTAGATTTACTTGAAACCCTGCAAAAAAAGCGTGAAATGTCGATGCTGTTCATTACACATGATTTGGCGTTAGTAGGTGAAATTGCAGATCAAGTCATTGTAATGCGGCATGGTGAAATTCGTGAACAAGGCACTGTCACGGAAGTGTTAGAAAATCCACAAGATATTTATACTCGTGCCTTACTCAAGTGCCGCCCACAAATGTCAGAACGACCTTTTAAGTTGCCGATGATTAGTGATTTCATGCGTCAAAATGGTCAGTTGATAGAGGATGTGCATCTTTCAGATGATACTAAACGCCAACGCAGTCGTGGTTTAACAGGAGATGAGCAGATTATTTTAGATGTTAAAGATCTAAAAAAATCGTTTTATAGTCGTAAAGGTCTGTTTGGTAAAGACGAATTTCAAGCAGTCAAAGGCGTTTCTTTTCAGCTTGCGAAAGGTAAAACTCTAGGTTTAGTTGGTGAGTCTGGTTCAGGAAAAACTACGATTGGCTTACTGTTGATGCGTTTGCAAGAAGCAACAGGTGGACAGGCGTTGTTTGAAGGCAAAGATATTTTGTCGATGAGTGAGAAAGAATTTAATCAGTATCAGCGCAAGATACAAATTATCTTCCAAAATCCATATGCATCATTAACCCCTCGCTTTACCGTGGGCCAAATACTGATGGAGCCGATGTTGGTTCATAACATTGGTAAAGATGATGCTGAACGTGAGCGAATGGCTTTTGATTTACTCGAACGTGTGAGTTTACCAGCACAAGCTTTTTATCGTTATCCGCATGAATTTTCAGGTGGGCAACGTCAGCGGATTGCGATTGCGCGTTGTTTAACTTTAAAACCTGAAATTTTGATTTGTGATGAATCTGTCTCTGCACTTGATGTATCAGTACAGGCGCAAGTTTTGAATTTACTGCAAGATTTACAAGATGAATTTGGCTTAAGTTATATATTTATCTCGCATGATTTATCTGTAGTGAAATATATTTCAGATCAAATTATGGTAATGAATCATGGTGATATTGTTGAAATTGCTAACTCTGATGTCTTGTATCAGAGTCCGCAACATGAATATACCAAGCGTTTGTTAAATGCAATTCCACAGGCGACAGAACAATTTTCCTAAATGTCTTAAATAAAAAAACCGCTCAAAAGAGCGGTTTTTTTATGGCTTAAAATTAAAATTTCTTAAAGCCTTTATTTGCACCAAATGCACGGCTTGGTACTGAGTCTTCACGACGTTCACGATTACCAAAATTGTCGTTGCGACGTTCACCACGGTTTGCGCTATTACCTTGGAAGCCATCATTGCGACGTTCACCACGGTTGAAGCTATTACCTTGGAAGCTATCATTACGACGCTCGCTACGGTTAGAACCATTGCCCTGGAAACCTTCACGGCGCTCACCACGATTGAAGCTATTGCCTTGAGCACCATCATTACGGCGTTCACCACGGTTGAACTGTTGACCTGTTACTTGTGGTTGATTTTCATCGGTATCACGACGTTGTTGACGTAAATAACCACCACGGCGAGCAGCCATAGGTTTGTCTTGCATACGTTCTGTACGACGTTTTGCCATACCAAACAGACCTGTACCTTGACGTGGTTTTAGCTCTACAGATTTGGTTAAGTTGTCAATATCTTGTTTATCAAGCTCAATCCAGCGGCCTGTACGAAGTTCACGTGGCAGAATAACCGAACCATAACGAGTACGTAGAAGGCGACTTACTTTTAAACCTTGAGATTCGAAAATACGGCGCACTTCGCGGTTACGACCTTCTTTTACCACGACTTGGAACCAACGGTTAATACCTTCGCCGCCAATTTCAGAGAATGATTCAAACTTCGCTGGGCCATCATCTAACACCACACCTTGTAGCATGTTGTTTTTTAGTTGAGGCGTTACTTCACCCATAACACGAACAGCATATTCACGCTCAATTTCGCTAGAAGGATGCATTAGGCGGTTTGCTAATTCACCATCGTTAGTGAATAACAAAAGACCAGTCGAGTTAATGTCTAGACGACCAACCATCACCCAACGATCACCAGTAATTTGTGGTAATTGTTCAAATACAGTTGGACGATTTTCAGGATCGTTACGCGAGCAGATTTCACCTTCTGGCTTATAGTAAATCAACACACGACGACGAATTTCATCTTCAATTTGGAACTGAACTTTACGACCGTCGATGCGAAGCTCATCAGTTGGTTCGATACGTTCACCCACTTGGGCAACTTGCCCATTTACGCTTACACGACCAGCGGCAATGACTTCTTCCATATAACGGCGAGAACCCAAACCAACGCGTGCAAGCACCTTTTGCAATTTTTCACTCATGACAGCATAACCTTAGAAATTATCATCAACAGTTCACCTATCTATGACTTCGCTGCGTGAGCATCGAGCGCCATAAAAGCTTCCTTGGCATCCTGCAGGGGAGGCAATTGGCCTAAAGTGGTTAGACCAAAAGCATTTAAAAATTGTGACGTTGTGACTAACAACGCGGGTCTTCCTGGGAGTTCACGAAAACCAGACTCTTTAATCCAGTTCCAATCAAATAAAGTACGTAAAATTTGACTGTTATTGGTCACTCCTCGAATTTGCTCAATATCTGCACGTGTTACCGGTTGATGATAAGCAATGACAGAAAGCGTTTCGAGCAAGGATGGCGATAAACGAGTCGGTCGTTCAGGCCAGGTCTGTGCAATAATATTACGATATTTTGCACGTACTTGAAAACGGAAACCTTGAATGGTTTCAACAAGTTCAATTGATCTGCCATGTTGCAACATGGATAGTTGTTGCAAGTATTGGCGTAATTCTGTTTTGGTAAAACGGTCTTGGAAGGCTTCTTTTAAGCGTGCAATGCTTACTGCAGCATCGCTCGCAAAAATAATAGCCTCAAGCTGCATCAAAATTTCATGTAGATTATCTTCAGATGACATGGCTGTCATTTGAGTCGATTCAGTGTTCATGCACGTGCTCCTTGAATTGCAAGCGGTGCTTCTACACCTGATGCGACAATCTGTACTTTTTGTTGGCGTGTCAGTTCTAAAATGGCCATAAACGTCACCACAACACCCATACGACCTTGGCTTGGCTTGAGCAAATCAGCAAAATCTAAAACTTCGCCCGATTCAAGCCTACTTTCAATAAATGCAATACGCTCTTCAAGCAGCACAGGCTCTTGTAAGATTTGATGAGTTACAGGCTCTGGTCGGTTAAACACGCAGAGCATGGCATCACGAAGCAAATTAATGTCATAACCATCATTACTTTCAATGACTGTACCTAAACTGACATTGGTATCAAATGTGTCTCGGTCAAGGACAGACATTTGTCCTAAACGTTCGGCCGCTTGTTTAATCCGTAAATAGGTTTCAAGACGGTCAATCAATTCTTGTTTTGGGTCTTGCTCATGCGCAGAGACAGATTTAGGTTTAGGTAACAGGAGGCGTGATTTTAAATCTGCAAGTAAAGCTGCCATGACCATATAGTCGGCTGTTAGCTCGATATTCAATGACTTCATCGCATCCATATACGATAAATATTGAGCAGCAATTGGCGCTATATCAACTTGTAATAAGTCAAAACCGTTTTTTTGGATTAGATAAATTAGGAAGTCGAGTGGTCCTTCGAAATGCTCAAGCAGGATTTCAAATGCAGAAGGCGGTATGTACAAATCTTCTGGAATAGCTTCTTGCCACTCATCCAAAACACGAATGTGTGGAGCATCTTCCATAGAATTATGGACAGTAGGGTTCATTGCAATTATAGGCCACGCGAATTTTCAAAGGCATGCAGACAGCTTTTGCTTCGATCTCACATCGAAAAGTAAAAGCACACAGTTTATAGGGAATAGTGTAAAGGAAATTTGGCTTTAAAGAAATTACTCAACGGTTGAATTGCTTAAAAAACTAAAAATAATCTGTGAACAGTGACAGGGTTAACATTTGAGGGTTTTTATTGCTTTAAAATTATTCAGTTTTTCTTTGGGATTTATTACAGAGATCTAAATATCTACAGGCTACAATCATTCAAATGGCAAAATGAATAGAAAGAAAAATGATGCAAAGATTTATACAACAAAATCAATTCGGGCAAGAAGTGGGTGCAGCGCTAAATTTTATTGAGCCTTGTCAGCTTACGATTCAGCCTGAAGTTGGGCGAACGGTGCAATTGATTCCAATGTTGCCTAATCAACTTGATAATCAGCTCATCAAGAAATTGTGGCAATCCGTGCAAAAGGAGCCAGATGCAAGTTGCTGGACTTATTTGCCATATGAACAAATGCAAAATTTGCAGCAATTACAAGATTATTTCCAAAACGCATTTTGTTTTGAAGGGGCGATTCATTACGTCATTCAGATTAATGAT
>ENA-UOOR01003730-UOOR01003730.1-fermentation-metagenome-genome-assembly--contig:-NODE-3730-length-13001-cov-23.880967_pt1 | contig 13001 bp, 9 predicted proteins | sample MGYA00245780_ERZ724029 | MGnify/ENA primary metagenome ERZ724029 (study PRJEB28704, sample SAMN03018315) | fermentation metagenome | biome: anthropogenic terrestrial biome; feature: soil; material... | reverse complement strand
CTTCCCTCCAAGCCAGATCGCCAAGGAATTCGTTGGCTGGATGAAAAGCGGACCAAAAGACATTGGAACTGCCAACATTTGAAACCTTGAGGATCTGCGAGAAGAGTATGAATTACTGGGATGGAGGATTATCCTTCCGGAGGCAACGACCCGACACGCCGCTAACGATCTCTCAACCGTTAGAGAAAAAGAGACCCACAGGAAAAGTGATAAATGGTTGCAGCGCTAAAATCATCGAAAATAGGAGAACTCGTATGACTATGAAAGTAGAAATCAAGGATAACAAGCTCTTTATAGAAATTGACCTGGAAGAACCAACCCCATCGTCATCCGGTAAAACCCTTGTTGTTGCAAGTACACATGGGAATCTCGTTACTACCGCTAAAGTTAATGATAAGCCGATCACCATCGGCTTGAATGCTTATATTAAGCCTTGAGCAACCGCAGAGCTGCTCTATACCATGTGGCTGGCTCAGGTCGAGATGAAGGTAGGGGTGGGTTATGTTTCTCGACCATCGGCCCTCGTTTGTGACCTTTGAGAAGGGCTTTTACTATCTCATTCGAGCATATGCCTGAGGGCAGCTGTGCTCGGCCAGTCCGTCCCATGGGAGTCTTTCTTGGCCCTTGTGGCTTTTTGCTGGCGTTTTCACTTGGAAGCGTGGCAGTTCTTAGAAAGCTCAGTGTGAAGAGAGACTGGAGTGAATCCTCTGGATGGACAAAAAGCATCTCAGAAATGCACGAGTGCATTAGAATTTCACGCCGTGCGTTTACCGTGCATTTTCTCCGATTCTTCTCTCGTACTTCACGCTTCGTCCCTTTGTCCCAATCGGAGTGAGGTGCCCTTCCCGCTCCAGCTTCTTCAGCAGTCTGTAGGCCTGCGGCCCAGATATATGGCACAGCTCAGCAACTTCAGCCCGTGATATTTCTCCGTGCTTTTCCACATATTGAAGAACCATCTGCCCCCACTGCAAAGGCTCGAATCCATGAGTACGAATATAAGCCGCCCTCTCGCCAAGCCTTCTGTAGGTGGATGCGCATAGATGATATGCTCTTGCTTTTCCTTCACCCGAAGCTTCCAGTAAGCCGCCTTCAACCAGGCGCTCCAGCGCGGCACGAGCCTCGTTCTCAGGCTTTTGAATAATCTTTGCCGCCTCCTTTGCCGTGGTTCTTCGTTCGAGATACACATGATTTAAGAGAAGCAAATCATCCAGCCGGAAGGGCTGGCCTGCCTGGTTCTCTTCCACCACCAGCCGCACGAAATCCCGGTTTGCTTTCCCTCCTGGCAGGACCAGAATAACATCTGTTTCAGAGCTCCGCTCATAAGATGGAGCGGGACGGCCATTCCGAAGCTGCTCAAAGAAGATTGTATCTATCCCTCTGGCAGTACGCTCCACGATTCCGGCTCTCTTGAAGGCATCCGCAAGAGAGGGATTGCGAGGTCTCGGTGGTGTGACCAGCAAATTATCCAGCCGGACGCCTTCCGGAAAGCCGCCCGGATTGGAGATCTCAATCCTGTCCTCGTGCCACTGCACATGCACAGCCCCTAGTCTGGAATAATCGCGGTGAATCAGGGCATTGGCCAGCCCTTCACGAAAAGCCCGCTCTGAGTAATCAGGAATTCCGATGCGAAAGATGTTCACCATCAGCTCTTCTTCTCGGTTCCTGGCCTGCAGCCTGGACAATAGCTCCTCCATTATCCTCAAAAGGGGCCATCGGAAGAATTCGTTGACTACAATCCTGGTGTCGGAAAGAACCTGGAAGGCCACCTCATGAGTGGGGAGGTAGCGATGGACTGCGTCCTCTCTTCCGAAGAGCAAAAGGCCGAGGACCCTAACTGCAGACACCTCGTGGTTCGCCTCCACTGCGCCAAGGGCCTTAGCTATCTCCTGGTCGGGAAGCTCGGCCAGGGCGGCATCGCTTCTTCCCCGGCTCTCGCGTATCATTCTCCGAAACCGTTCGAACTCCAGAGGGTCCAGATCCTCCCAACGAGCATCGGGCACCACCAGAGCGGAGTAATCCTGTATCCCCCGGTCTGCCTGGCGGGCGAGCATTTCGGGGAAGAGATAGGGCATGCACTCAGGCTTTCCCTTGCCCCCTATCGCCCGGCGCTGATACTTGCCTTCCGGAGTGCTCACCGGTGTTCGGGATGTGGGCACCTCGACAACGAGAACATACCGACCATCAATCTCGATGATCTCTACACGGCAAGCCAGAGACGGACGGGTGCGATTTGCAATGAGAGCTGAAACACGATATGTATCGGTCTTTTCTCCAGAGTGGCGCGGCCTGGAGCCTGTGATGCGGCCATCGTCTTCCACGCCGACCAAGAGCCATCCTGGCTCCACTCCCGATCGGTTGGCAAGGCATATGACCGATTCCACCAGTGCTGAATCTGACAGGGATGCCTTCTCCTCGCCCTTGAACTCTACATTCAGGCTTTCGCCTTTGGCTATAATTTCGCGTAAGAGTTCTGGTATCATGCTTTTTGCTCGCACCTAATTCCGGCTGATATGGAGTGGTATCTCACAGAAAGGTGATAAAGGCTTCTGCCTGGCTTGAGCCGTTTTCGAGATATATGAACAAGATGAAGCCTGTAAGGAGGAGGAGCTGGTTAAGATCCTGTGGATCGTGACCATCAACAAAGCGCATAAACTCTACAAACATTTTGAGGTGTGAGTTATGAGCATAAAATAGGTTCAATTTGTGGAAAAATCAGGCCATTTTACCGGTAAAAATAAGCTGAAGTCTCACCCTCAGCGCTATTTTACAGGTTGAGAAAGCAGCACCCTAAAAGAGATTAAAGCCGGAAAATCATACACAATCATATGCAAGGACCACGGAGAATGACATCGGCTCTGTACGTCACCAGCGACAGCGCCTTTAGGCGGGCTCATCCCATTAATCCAATCCATGAGATTGCCCTTTTCGGCCATACCTGAACCGAGCTAATGTCTCGGGTCCCCATAAGAACACCACGATCATGGCCGTGATCGTTATGAGCCCATAGGCAATAGCTGCATCGCCCAGCTCTAATGCTGAACGACTGCCGGGAAACACACTCCTCCCTGTATTGGTCACAGCATGAAAGAGTATGGCCGCAAATACGCTATTACCAGTGTTGTTATAGAGCCAGACGGTCAGGATCCGGAAGCTAACGGTCAGTATGCTACCCCATATGAACAATCCCGGAGCCATGCCCATCGAAATCATCGATGGCCAATGCCATATCGCATGGATCGACCCTATGATGAGACAGGCTGCCAGTGCGCTGTACAGGGCTTGCATGGGATCGGTGACATACCCCGTATAGCCAATCTCTTCTAAAGCCGCGGCGAGGAAAAAAAGCCCAAAGATGAACGGCGTCAGAAGGGGCAGATGCCAAACGGTGGGGACCGGCAGCCCCACAAGACGCATTATCCAGTAGGTCAACACGTAGATGAGCGGCATCAAAAAAATGATGGGAATATACCAGATCTTTCGTGTGATCCTCTTATAATCGAAGGTTCTCCTCAAGAGCTTCCGCACCCCAAAAAGCTTCTCCTCCCTGTACACAAGGATCAAGGCAGCTATCGTCGGGGCAAAAGTGGCTGCAATGTCTGTCACGGGAAGGTTATCCACGGGAAGCTTAATTGGAAAGATGGTATTGAGCACCCAAAAGGGGATGGAAATGGCGTAAACCAATACAAAGAATAGATAAGGTGACCCTTTTAATGCCGTACTATTATTCATAGCTGAAATCTCCTAAATGGATTAAATTAGTTTTGATTGTATAAAGAAATATCCTTTTGGATTGCGCAAATGAGCATTTTCATCTCGCTTGCTCAGCGTGCTCCCTAAGCGCCTGGTTCATCTCCTGAAAGCTTTGTTCAGTATCGTTGAGTATAGCTCCCGAAAACGGCACCAGAATCCCTCTGAAAGTCTCGCTCTGAATGAAACGCACCCTGTTCGCACCAAGAGGCTCGATGTTGAGGCTATGCTCACCGTCGAATATCCCGGGGATGGAAAAGCGGCCGAGCCAGCGCAACTCCCTTTCGGGCTGCATAACAAGGACGGTTGGATTGATGGTCATTGTGCGACCGCTTAAGTTCAGTTCAATTATCAGTTGCTGCCCTGGTTGGATTGCTCCATCTATCTGACGGATAAAGGGGTTCCATTGAGGATATGCCTCAAAGTCCGTCAGCACCTGCCAGACTTTAGAGGCTGTTGCATTGATGGTGACCTCGGTTTGGATGGTCCTCTGGGTGATTGATGTGTTTGCAGCAACAAGCATCGCTATGTAGAGAATTACCAGGAGGATAAGCACTCCCAACGCCGCACGAGCAATGAGTTTCGACATAGTATGATCCTTTTATAGGACTTAATTTTTTATATACTTTTTCTATCTGTAATTGCTGCTTTGAATTGCTCTTTTGCCCTGATGCTCAGCTGCGGTAAGCCGCCCTGCCGTTACAGCAATCAAGACAATCAGGAACTCGGCAACATCGACTTGAAGCTGAGCGAGCATACCTGAACCGAGCTAGTGTCGTAGGACCCCACAAGAACACTACGATCACAGCCGTGATAGCAATGAGCCCATACCCGATAGCCCCATCCCACAGTTCGAAGGTTAAACGACTGCCGGGAAATATGCTCCTTCCAGTATTGTTCACGGCATGAAAGACTATGGCTGCAAAGACGCTTTTTCCAGTGTTGTTATAGAGCCAGACGGTCAGAATCCGGAAGCTAACTGCCAGCATAACTCCTCCTAATATAATTAATGGCTCCTCGCTATTTTGCATGGGTGAACTTGAATCGGAGATTCTCTGTGTCTCTGTTTCTCTGTGGTGAACCGCTATGCTCTGACCCAACCACAGAGGCACAGAGGAACAGAGGCCATATTCCCAGCCTCAACTCACCCACATAATTCAGCAAAGAGCCGAAAAAATTGAAGGGTTTATTTCTCCATCACTTCGCCCAATATCTTCATGCCTTTGGTGAAGGGCGGCATTCCCGACGTGAGGAGAACGACCCTCAGTACATCCACTATCTCATCCTTGGTTACGCCAAACTCCTTTATGGCGCTTATCATCTGCTTCTTTGTAGCCCTTTCGTCGGAAGCAGCTGCATTGATCCCCATGGCGATGAGCTTCTGGGTCCTATAATCCAGGACCTTGCCGGTGTAAGCTGCCTCGTTCAGGGCTACTATGGCCTCATACAGATCCGGATAATCTCTCTTTACCATGGCCATGCCTTCGCCGAAGAATACCTGTTCTTTCATGCAATTCACCAATTAATTTACTACCTGCCTGAAGTTATAGATTGCTGTTAAGAGGATGTCTCTTTGCAGCCGTTGACCTTCAGACTCGCTTGGTCGAGAAAATGCAAGTCAGTTGCATGTACCATGTACCCCGCTAAGTCGAACTTGGATTGGGCAACAGCGTAGTAGTCGCGGACTGCGTCGAATTCAAGCCTGTGGAGAACTCGAAGGTGCTCGATGAAGCAGGAAGCCCCTGCCCCTTCAGGGACAAGGGAAGAAGTCACCGCACTTTTTGTCCATGCTACTTTGTAGCCTCGTCCTGGCTTCTTTTCATCTCCCTCTCATAAGCCCTGATCACATCCGAGCGGGTGATGATGCCAATCAGCTTCTGCGCATTGTCTTTTTCCACCACTGCCAGCCTTCCAACGTCATTTTCATACATGAGATCCATGGCCATCTTGGCCGACTGGTGGGGATTAATGGTGATAGGAGCCCTGACCGCCACCTCCTTTACTGTCATCTTTTCCTGCTCATGCGGGGGAATTCTCCTGATATCGTCAAAGGTTATCATCCCCACCAGACGGCCTTCATCCACCACAGGGAAACCGGTATAGTTGCAGCGGTAGATGCCATCTCTCACCTCCGAGATCCTGCAGAGGGGGCTGACGGTGATCACCTCTTTGTGCATCGCCTCCCCCACCGATACTTCGGAGAGCACCGGCTGGGGAAGATCGAGATAAATGCCCTTTCTCATCAGCTTGATAGTGTAAATGGACCCACCCTTCAACAGAATTCGAGCCACGGTATAGCTGGTGATGCAACAAATAATCAGAGACGGCAAGCCACTATAGTTGCCGGTCATCTCCGTGATCATGAATATACAGGTGAGAGGTGCCCCGGCTGTCCCGGCGAAAAGAGCCCCCATGCCCAGGAGCCCGTAGTCCAGAGGATTGGCAATCTGATCGGGCGCCAGGATCTCAGCCAGCATGCCCGCCGCCAGGCCGAACATGGTTCCAATGTAGAGCGTGGGCGCAAACACCCCGCCGCTCCCTCCGGATCCGACGGTGGAGGATGTTGCCAGCATCTTCAGCAAGCCCAAAGCTAGGAGCAGAAGGAGCAGATCAGTGGCTGGTGCTCTCGCTGCCAGCATGAAGATGTTATTGATGCCCTCATAGCCCACTCCCATTATGCCGAACTCGAAGAAGAATATGCCGCATACTCCTGCTGTTAGCCCGCCGACCGCCGGCTTCAGAATGTCAGGCAGAGGCAGATCCTGGAATCGGTCCTCAAAGAAGTAGTAGCCTTTCACCCATAGGAAGGAGAGAAATCCAAACAGGGGCCCGATGAAAAAGCAGAGAACCATATCGAAGGTGGTAAAGTAAAAGTTGGGATTCACGAACTCCGGCACGGGATCGATCAACTCCGTTGCTACCGCTTTTCCCACCACCGCCGCCAGCAGAATGGGTACAGCATCAAGTGATGTGAACTTCTTGCTGATCACCTCCATGCTGAATATCGCCCCGCCCATTGGTGCATTGAAGGTGGCGGCAATCCCCGAGGCCACGCCGCAGCAGGTGAGCACCTTTAAATCGCGTGCAGATAGCTTTATGGCTTTTCCGATAGCCGAGCCCGCCGAGGCTCCAATCAGGGCAATGGGCCCCTCTCGCCCGGCGCTGCCCCCGCTGCCCAGGGTTATTGCGGAGGTGAAGATGAGAACCAGACCGGCTCGCTTTCTGATGTTGCCGGTAAACCTCTGCAGAGCGATCATGATATGGGATATGCCGTCGCCCTTCGCCTCCGGCGCCAGCTTGTAGATCAGAGGTCCGACGATGAGGCCGCCAAGGACCGGCAGCAGAACGACGAAGTAGCTATTCGGCAGGAGAGGGAGGAGAAAGCCGAAGAAGAAATCGTGGCTAAGCTCCACCAGCTTTCGGAAGGCCACTGCCCCCAGGCCCCCGCTTATCCCTACCACAATAGAGAGAAGGTCCAGGTAGATCCATCGCAGATCTTCTGTGAGCTTCAGATGGTTATTCATCTACTCGCCATAGGCTAACACATATTCAGATGGTGATAAAAAAGCTTTTCTTTTGGAGGTGACTACACCGAACTTAAGGAAGGCTTGATCAGAGGGATGGAATGGATTTGAATTTATCGATTATCTTCGTTCTTTTGGCTGCGAGTGCTGCAATCTCGACTGCTGCTCCGGGCGGAGAATCAACGATTGCTGATCTGACCATGATTCATGCCATCCAGGGAGATGGACAGTCAAGCCCATTTCAGGGGATGAAAGTCTCGATAGAGGCTATTGTTACCGCTGATTTCCAGGGAACAGATAAGCTGGAAGGATTCTTTGTCCAGGAAGAGGACAGCGATATAGATGACAATATTGAGACCTCAGAGGGCATCTATATCTATGATCCTGGACGGCTGGGAGTGAAAGAGAATGTCACCAGAGGTGATCTGGTCATAGCCAGGGGGCATATCGAAGAGTTCCATGGCCTGACCCAGATGAATTTAGAGGAGATAAAAAAGAAAAAGGCTGGCAAAAATGAGAATAAGAGCACTTTGACCGCCCACCAGCTCATCCTGCCGCTAAAGGAGGATTCGCTGGAAAGATACGAGGGAATGCTCTTGATGCTTCCTCAAGATCTGGTCATCACCGATATTGAGAACTTCTCCGCATATGGGGAACTGGCCATATCTCCCCAATCCCGGCTGCCTGTTCCCACCAACGTTGCCAAGCCCGGAGCCCCAGCCGCGCAGGTCCAGGAATTGAACAGTCGCAGCATGATCATACTTGATGATGGCAGCGGCCGAAGATTCCCCCAGTCTTATCCATTCCCAAGAACCATTCGCTGTGCAGACACCATTCAGGGAATTATGGGGATAATGAGCTATGGCTACGGAAATTATAGATTGGAGCCTTTGAATATCTCTAAAATCATGATATCCAATCCCCGGCCGACGAATCCCGAACCCGTGGGCGGCAGATTAAGGATTGCCAGCCTGAATCTGGAAAACTACTTCAACGGCAATGGAGCAGGCCGCGGTTTTCCCAGTGCAAGAGGAGCCAGGTCGTATGACGAGTTCGAGCTGCAGAGAGCTAAGATCATTCAGGCTATCACTGATATGAAGGCGGATGTGATCGGTCTCATCGAGATAGAGAATGATGGCTATGGAAACATGAGCGCAATTCATGATCTATGTCACGGGCTGAATGCTCGTGAAGATGGGATTGGATTGGGGGATTATTCGTTTGTAGACCCGGGATCACCAAAGCTAGGCGATGACCTCATATCAGTGGGATTGATCTACAACAGAACAACGATCAGACCCATAGGCAGGGCAATAACGACATCCATGGGCGCTTTCTCATCGGGCAACCGCCAGCCTCTGGCCCAGACCTTCGAGGAGATCAGCACTCTTGAGCGGTTTACAATCGTGGTCGTTCATCTGAAATCCAAGAATCCGCCAGGTGGAGATGAGGTGGCGGATGGAGATAATAGGGATTGTGGAGATGGTCAAGGATACTGGAATGGTGACCGCACACGGGCCGCAAATGAGCTGATAGATTGGTTGTCTTCCGATCCTACTGGAAGCCATGATCCCGACTATCTGATCCTGGGGGATATGAACTCGTACCGAAACGAGGATCCCATCATGGCTTTGAGGAGGGCCGGATATGTTAACCAGATTTCCTCTCAGCTCGCCTCTAATTCTTACTCATATGTGTTTCAGGGTAGATGGGGGGAGCTGGATCATATCCTGGCAAGCCCAAGCTTGACCGGACAGGTAACTGGGGCGAGCATCTGGCATATAAATTCCGATGAATCCCCTGACTTCGGCTACGATGGCATTTGGAGCCGCCCAGACAAATATCGCTGCTCAGATCACGATCCATTGATCGCGGGAATCAGTCTATCATGAGCCCTGGGCTCTCAGGATCAAAGCGGCATTGGTCTGCCAGATGGCCCCAAAAGCGACCAGACAGAATCTCAAAGCCTCCCATCTGCTCCCGTGAAAGCCGTCCCGCTTGATTGCAGCCGCTTTCCTCAGTAGCTCCAGCTTCTGCTCGCTTGATAGGCCAAGGTTCTTCTCTAAAAGAAAGCGCAACCGGTCGAAGACAGCATTCTCGAATTGCGATGCTTCGGCAAAGCTTCTCATCTTCTCCTGATGGGGAGGAATCACGCTTTTCTGGTAGATGTTCACCGAATCCACCTCATAGAAGAGGGCTTTGACCGCATAGCCAGTTGCCTTCTGGGGAAGGATCAGGGCGAGGACAAAAGAGGCAAAAGCAATGCTTTGAGGCACCATTATAGCTTTCAGTCTTTCCCAGCAGGTGAAGCGCGGATTTATCTCCGGGCGAACGTCCCGGCCGAAGAGAATCTTGCCCTCATATTTCATTTTGTACAGCAAAGTGAGCTGGCTGGCGACGAGAACAGCACCCGGCAAAAGGTCTGGCCTCTTGATCAATCCTTCATTCCAATCGATATCATTCGGTCCAAATACCTCAAAAGGCTTGTAGAGCCTGACATGCTTTTCCAGAAACTTGATCGATCCTTCCAGGATGCTTTCACTCACGCCGGTTGATAGAACCTTCTCAAACTGCATGCCGTGCTTCTCATCCAGCCGCCAGAAGAGAGATTCGGCAAACCTTTCCACCCTGCGGACAGCTGCATCGCTCTTTGTCTGAATGATGAGATCTACATCGCTCTTTCCCAGGATGAACTCGCCTCGGGCTGCACTTCCGAAGAGAAGGATAAAATCCATATCATCCCCCATCGATCCCACAAGGCCAGAGACGAACTCCTCCAGGAATAATTCAGCTCTCTGCTGATCCGCTGTCTTCAGGTTATTTGTCATCTTTTCACTCATTATTATTTATCTTAATTTGTTCTTCAGGGAAAAAAGCCTTGTCATATCAGCTAAATTGGTCCATTATCGCTCGAGCATTTCAGAAATTTCATTTAAAAATAGAAATGTTATTTAAAAAATTTCAGTGACTCAATCCAGTGAAATAAGTGCGATTTTCCTGTTTTCATGCCCGCTACATCCCGTAAAATAACAAATATATATTAAATAAGCCTAAAGCTATTTATACGATCAATAAGAAAATATGCTAAAAAATATGTTAATCTCTGCTGTGTCAAAGACCAGGATCCTCCGGTGTTTTAGAGTCAGGGTCTCATATGATTAAGTGCTGCATGATAAAGGGCTAGATGATCAAGGGCTGGATGATTTGGGGCGGGATAATCGAGGGCATTGGGGATAATCCATATGAAAAATTATAGCTGCAATAAATGGTTGATTTTGGTGATATTTTTGGCCGCGTTAACGATTCTGAGCTGTCAGAGCGCTTATTGCAGCCAACCCTGTATCGCGATGGATTTGAATGCATCCTTTGGGGGATCTTATGACGACGAGCTATATTCCATTCAGCGAACCAGCGATGCAGGATATATAGCCACTGGCAGAACAAAGTCATATGGCGAGAACAATTATGATTTGTTTTTAATAAAAGCCGATAAAACCGGAAATATTTTATGGCAAAAAAATTATGGCGGGGCCAGAGAGGATGAGGGATATTCAGTAGAAGAGACCGCTGATGGTGGCTATATTGTAGCCGGAAGAACCAGATCCTATGGCAGCGGAATGTACGATGTTTGGCTGATGAAGGTAGATCCGTCCGGAGAGAAGACATGGGACAAAGCCTTCGGAGGAGCACTGGATGATGAAGCAAGCAGCATAAAACAGACTATTGATGGCGGATTTATCATCGTGGGCAATACAAAATCCTTTGGCAGCGGAATGTATGACGTCTGGTTGCTCAAGATCGACCAGTTCGGTGGCAAAATCTGGGATAAGACCATTGGCGGATCCCGAGATGATATGGGGGATTCGATCCAGGAGACTCGTGATGGAGGATTCGTCGTCGCGGGCACAACCGGCTCCTGGGGAAATGGCGATGCTGATGCCCTGCTGATTAAAATTGATTCGAATGGGAATGAACAATGGAAAAAGACTTTCGGAGGGCCCAGAAGCGAGCGGAATCCCTGGAGCAGAGGATGGTCGGCCCAGCAGACTGCTGATGGCGGCTTTGCCATGCTCGGCTCCACCAACTCCTTTGGCTCTGGGGGATATGATATCTGGTTTATCAAGACTGATGCCAATGGAGATAAAATTGCAGATAAAATATATGGCGGCGCATACGATGAGGAAGGAGGCTACCTGGTCGAGACAAGAGAAGGACACCATATTCTCATAGGCTCGACAAGATCCTTTGGCTCCGGGGGCTTTGATGCCTGGCTGATCATGACCGATCAGAATGGCGAAAGGATATGGGATCAGACATTTGGCAGCAAACTGGATGATAAGGGCTATTCCGTCATTCAAACGGATGATGGCAGCTCTGTCTTTGCTGGAAAGACAACGCCCTATATCGCTCAAACTACAAGAAGAAAAAGCGCATGCTACGGCGATTGCCAGCAACAAGAGCCAGCTACCTATTATGATGGCTGGCTGGTCGCTATCAGATCAGCTCATCCGATGATCGAGATCCAGCCTGCTGACTATTCAGCCTGCGAAGACCAGGAAGCGAGATTCAATGTGGCCGCCACCGGAAATGGGCCGATATCATACCAGTGGTCGAAGAATGGATCCCAAATCGCTGGCGCTACAACAGACACATACATAATTCCGGCCGCTAAGTTGGCAGATGCTGGAAGCTACCGGGTGAGGGTGAGCAATGCTTGCGGTTCTGTCGAATCGAACCCTGCAGTTCTGGCCGTCAGCTCAAAACCGGTAGTGGAGCTTGAGCCGCTTGATAAGGTCGCATGCGATGGATCAGAAGTGGTATTGAATGCGCAGGCATCTGGAACCGAGCCTTTGAACTACCAATGGAAGAAGAACGGAGAGAATATCACAGGAGCCAATGCAAACCGCTATCTGATCTCCAGTATCCTGCCGGCTGATGAAGGCAATTACAGTCTGGCAGTGAGCAATATCTGCGGTGAGGCAGAATCCGGAGCGGTTCACATATCTGTGAGGTCCAGGCCAAAAATTCTGGTGCAACCAAACAACCAAACCGTCTGCACCGGCTCGCCGGTCTCATTTGAGGTCCAGGTTGCCGGCAATGAGTCATACACCTATCAATGGCAGAAGGATGGCCTGAACATTACCGCAGCCAATGCCGCCGTTTTAAGCATATCAGCGGCCAATAGTACGGACCAGGGCAATTACAGTGTAATCATAGGCAGTGACCTATGCGGCTGGACTCAATCCGATAAGGCTAAATTGAGCATTAGATCAATGCCGATGATCACAGGACTGCATTTACCTGCCAGCAAAAAGATATGTGAGGGATCGGAAATAGCTCTTGTAGCCGATGTGACCGGCAGCGATCCCGCCACCATTCAGTGGATGAAAGACGGATTGCAGATTCCTGGTGCAAACCTTGACTCTTTTGTGATCAAGAATGCGACCCGCAATGATTCCGGTAGCTACAGCCTGATCGTTAGCAACGACTGCGGCCAGATTGAATCAATTGCATCCTATCTAAATATCGCAACCAGACCGGAGATTCTGGTCCAGCCTGCCAGCCTGAGGGTATGCCAGGGTGCGGCAGCAACATTCCATGTGGAAGCATCAAGCTCCGAGCCACTGGAGTATCAATGGCTAAAAGATGGAATCGAGATTTCGGGGGCGACAGAAGATAGGTACACAATCGATCTAGCTGATATTGCCGATATGGGAAGCTATTCCGTTC
>ENA-UOOR01003728-UOOR01003728.1-fermentation-metagenome-genome-assembly--contig:-NODE-3728-length-13007-cov-6.688002_pt1 | contig 13007 bp, 12 predicted proteins | sample MGYA00245780_ERZ724029 | MGnify/ENA primary metagenome ERZ724029 (study PRJEB28704, sample SAMN03018315) | fermentation metagenome | biome: anthropogenic terrestrial biome; feature: soil; material... | reverse complement strand
ACCGACGCGCAGCGGCAGCAAGACGCCGCGGCGCTCGCCGGGGCGACGGTCACCACGCCCGACGCCGAAGCGCTGCGGCGCCGTGAGGAGGAGGCGAAGGTGCGGGCGGCCGCCCACGAGCGGATAGAGATCGCCGAGCTGCAGGCGCGCGCCAAGCGGGCGCCGAGCGGCAGCGCCGCCTAGAGCCGCGCCCCCAAAGCGTCGCCGGATGGGCGGACGGGGGAGAGAAGGCTTGTGGTATCCAGGGGCTCGCGTCTTCGCGGGCCCCAACTTCTTTCGAGAGGAGCTCCGGGTGGGAACCGCCGCCAGCGACAACCCCGAGCCAGCTTCCGGCGAGCGAGCGACCGTCCAGAAATCCGAGCGCGCCATCGGCCACCTGACGCCGATGATGCGCCAGTACCTGGAGGTCAAGGGCCAGCACCCGGACGCGGTGTTGATGTTCCGCCTGGGCGACTTCTACGAGATGTTCTTCGAGGACGCGCTGAAGGCCTCGGAGCTCCTCCAGATCACGCTCACCTCGCGCTCCAAGGGCGACGAGCGCATCCCGATGTGCGGGGTGCCCTTCCACGCGGTCAAGGGCTATGTCGCCAAGCTCGTCGCCGCCGGGCTCAAGGTGGCGCTCTGCGACCAGGTCGAGGAGCCGGGCAAGGGCAACCAGATCGTGCGGCGCGAGGTGACCCGGGTGGTCACCCCGGGGATGCTCGTCGACGACGACCTGCTCGACGCGCGCGCGAACAACTTCCTGTGCGCGGTCGCCTTCGGGGCCGAGGGCGGAGGGCTGGGGCTGCTCGACGCCTCGACCGGCGAGTTCTTCGCCGCCGAGCTCGGCAGCGACGCGGCGCTCTTCGAGGAGATCGCGCGCACGGGCGCCCGGGAGGTCCTCGTGCCGCAGGGCTTTGCCTCGAGCGAGCGCGCCGCGGCGCTGTCGCGGGCCTGTCCCGAGAGCATCGTCAATCCCTATGCCGACGAGGCGTTCGAGGCCGCGCGGGCCGAGGCCTACCTCAACGCGCACTTCGCCACCCGAGGCCTGGACGGCTTTGGCCTCGGCGGGCTGCCCAAGGCGATAGCGGCGGCCGGCGCCGCGCTGCGCTACCTGAAGGAGACGCAGCGCTCGGAGGCGAGCCACGTCGACCGGATCTCGCTGCACGACGTCGCCGGGGCGATGGTGCTCGACGAGGCGACCCGCGGAAACCTCGAGATCCTGCGGACGCTGCGCGACGGCAAGCGCAAGGGCTCGCTGCTTGGGCTGCTCGACCGCAGCGTCACCGCGATGGGCGGACGGCGCCTGGCGCGCTGGCTGTCGTATCCGCTGCTCGACCTCGAGGAGATCGGCCGGCGGCTCGACGCGGTCGGCGAGCTGTGCGAGCGGGCCGTGCTGCGCGAGGAGCTCTCGGCGCTGCTGCGCGAGATCGCCGACCTCGAGCGGCTCACCGCGCGGCTGTCGCTCGGGCAGGGCAACGCGCGGGATTTGCGCGCGCTCGCGAGCTCGCTGCTGCGCCTGCCCGAGGTCGCCGCCAAGCTCGACTCCTGCGGGGCGGCCCTGCTGCGCGGGCTGGCCGCGCCCCTGGGAGGCCTGACCGAGCTTGCCGCGCTGCTCGACCGGGCGGTCGCCCTCGAGCCGCCCGCCACGCTCAAGGAGGGCGGGCTCGTGCGCGAAGGCTACGACCCCGAGCTCGATCGGTTGGTCGAGATAGCCACCCGGGGCAAGGACTTCTTGCTCAAGCTCGAGGCCGACGAGCGGGCGCGCACCGGCATCGGCTCGCTCAAGGTGCGCTACAACCGGGTCTTCGGCTACTACATCGAGATCACCAAGGCCAACCTGCACCTCGTCCCCGCCGACTACGTGCGCAAGCAGACCACCGCGGGCGGCGAGCGGTTCGTCACCGAGGCGCTCAAGAGGTTCGAGGAGCAGGTGCTCACCGCCGAAGAGCGGCGCTACGCGCTCGAGTACCAGCTCTTCGAGGGGCTTCGCGACAAGGTCGTCGAGCAGGCCGTCGGGCTGAGGAGCGCGGCCGACGCGGTCGCCAGCGCCGACGCGCTGCAGGCCTTCGCCCGGGTCGCCTGCGCCCACGGGTACGTGCGGCCGGTGGTCGACGACTCGGGCGTCATCGACCTCGTCGAGGCTCGCCACCCGGTCGTCGAGCGAATGCTCGCGGGCGAGGCCTTCGTGCCCAATGACCTGCAGCTCGACCGGACGAGCCAGCAGGTGCTGGTGATTACCGGGCCCAACATGGCCGGCAAGAGCACCGCGATGCGCCAGGTCGCGCTCATCGTGCTGATGGCCCAGGCCGGCTGCTTCGTCCCCGCGCGCCGGGCGCGCATCGGGCGGGTCGACCGCATCTTCACCAGGGTCGGCGCCGCCGACAACCTGGCGCGCGGCCAGTCGACCTTCATGGTCGAGATGACCGAGACCTCGAGCATCCTGCACAACGCGACCGCCCGCTCGCTGGTGGTGCTCGACGAGATCGGGCGCGGCACCTCGACCTTCGACGGCCTGTCGATCGCCTGGGCGGTCGCCGAGCACCTGCACGACAAGGTCGGGGCGCGCACGCTCTTTGCGACGCACTACCACGAGCTCGTCGACCTCGCGCGCGAGAAGCCGCGGGTCAAGAACCTCACCGTCGCGGTCAAGGAGTGGCAGGGCCGGGTCGTCTTCCTGCGCAAGCTGGTCGCCGGGGGCGCCTCGCGCTCCTACGGAATCGAGGTCGCGCGGCTGGCCGGGTTGCCGGCCGAGGTGGTGTCGCGCGCCCGGCAGATCCTGGCGAACCTCGAGCGCCAGGAGCTCGACGAGGCCGGGCAGCCGGCGCTCACCCGCGCGAAGAAGACGCGCGAGGCGCCCGCGCAGCTCGGCCTGTTCCGGGCCAAGGAAGAGCCGGCCCCCTACGCGCCGCTTCTCGAGGAGCTGCGAAGCCTGGAGCTCGAGCGCACGACCCCGCTCGAGGCGCTCAACTTTCTTGCGAGCCTGCAGTCGAGGCTCAAATAGGCACAAGCTCAAATGGCCAGACCGAAGAAGTCAGACTCTCCCATGCGCCCGTTCCTGAAGTGGGCCGGCGGCAAGACGCAGCTTCTCGACGAGCTGCTCGCCCGTACCCCCGAGACCTTTGGCACCTACCACGAGCCGTTCCTGGGCGGCGGCGCGCTCTTCTTCCGACTCAAGCTGCTCGGGCGGATCAGGCGGGCGCGGCTGAGCGACGTGAACCCCGAGCTCATCAACGCCTGGAAGGCGGTGCGCGACACGCCCTACGACCTCGTCGCCGCGCTCGAGAAGCTCGAGAACAGGCTGGCCGAGGAGGACTACTACGAGATCCGCGGGCTCGACCCTGACGAGATGCTCCCGGCCGAGCGCGCCGCGCGCCTGCTCTACCTGAACAAGACCTGCTTCAACGGTCTGTACCGGGAGAACAGCAAGGGCAGGTTCAACGTGCCCTACGGGCGCTACGCGCGGCCCAAGGTGCTCGATCGCGCGCTGCTGCTCAACGTCTCCAAGGCGCTCGAGGGGGTCGACCTTCAGGCCCAACCGTTCTTGAAGATCGTCAAGAACGCCAGGCCCGGCGATTTCGTCTACTTCGACCCGCCGTATCACCCGGTGAGCACGACGTCTCGCTTCACCAGCTACTCGCGGTCGGGTTTCGGCGAGCAGGAGCAGCGGGTGCTCGCGCAGGTCTTCGCCGAGCTCGCCGAGCGCGGCGTCCACGTGCTGCTGTCGAACTCGGACACTCCGCTGATTCGCGAGCTGTATGAGGGCAAGGGCTTCGAGATCACGCGGATCGAGGCTGCCCGCGCCATCAACAGCAAGGGCGACAAGCGCGGCCCGGTGGGCGAGCTGCTCGTGCGTGCCGCAGGTCAAATCGCTGCGAAAAGCGACGAAACCGGGGCCGCAGAGTCACAGCTCGGCATTGATTTCAAGCAGACAGTCAAGGTAGCGTGAGCGCGCAGCTCAACGCGGTTTCAGGGGGAGGTCCTCGACAACTCCGTCGAGGGGTGCAACACGAGGCGTCAAGCCTCTCGGCAAAAGGAAGAGCGGAAAATGGCACAGGGTAAGGTCAAGTGGTTCAACGATGCCAAAGGATTCGGGTTCATCGCCCAGGATGATGGTGGCGAGGATGTCTTCGTTCACCACACCGCCATTCAGATGGAGGGGTTTCGCTCGCTTGTCGAAGGCGACGCGGTCGAGTTCGACCTGACTCGGGGCCCCAAGGGGCTTCAGGCCGCCAACGTCCGCAAGCTCTAGAAGGCGAAGGCGGCTTCGGGCCGCCGGCCGAAAAACCGGGCGCCTGCCGGGGAAACCGGCGGCGCCCGATGCTTTTGCCGATGCCCGCGTCGGGCGGGTTGAAGCGCTACCTTGGACTCGCACCCATGCTCGATTCTCTGAAGCGTCCCCCCGGAAGCCTGCGCTGGCCGCCGCGCCAGCGCTTCATCGCCACGGAGATGGGGCGCGCCGCGCTCGAGGTGTATCAGCAAGCGATAGCGAGCTATCAGGCCGGAGCACGCCATGAGCGCGAGGAGCTCGAGCGAATCCAGCAGGCGTGGGCGGGCGAGCGCGGAGTAGAGCCCTGCGACGCCTTGGTCCTCGGCGAGACCACCGCCAAGGACCGGCTGCCCCGCGAGATCCACTCCGCGCTGGCCGATTGCGGGCTGAGCCTCCCGGACGTGCAGGCCTCGCTCGACAGGCTCTTCAAGGCGGGGCTCGTCGGGCCCAAGGGCGGCGGGGGCCCGCTCTCGGCGCCGAGGAGCTGATGAGGCTCGGAGCGGCGGACGCGGCCGATTCCCCGGGACGGGAGGCGTTCGGTGCCCGCCTTTCTCGGCGACGGCGTCTGGCCGCGCGAGCGGTTCCGGCCGAAGCGCAGTAGGTGAGCGCAAGCGCGCCCGGCCATCGGCACGTCGAAGGGTGTGTCCGCCGGCCTCTCGGCGCTGCAGTACAGGCAGCGGCGCTGGTGGACCCGAATCGTCCGCCCGCACTCGACGCCGAGAAGTCGCGGTCTTGCTGAAGGTGCCGTCGAGGGCGCCATCCAGCAGGTCGATCTCCCGCATGCGTGCGATGAGCCTCCTTGTCGCTGATGCCGTGCTTCTCTTGGATGAACGACCAGAGCGTCACGTTGATGAGCATCAATCGGAAAAGTTGCTTCTGGGCGGTCCGGCTGCGGGCCTGGGCGTTGATGCGGGCGTCGAGAGGAGGGGTCGAGCTGCTGTGGAAGAGCGAGCGGCGATTTGCAGGGGAGAGGCGAAAGGAGCTCACCTTGCCTCCCGGGCGGCGTGTAGGCCCTCGGGGATCGAGGATCGCGCGGCCCTGGCGCGCCTCGGACTTTTTTTCGTTCTCCCTGGGGTTCGGTGCTAGTTTGCCGCGCCCATGAACGATCTCCCATCCATCCTCACCGAGCCGGCGGTCAGGCCCAACGTCGTCGCCGACTGCGTTCGCGTCATCGACGAAGAGGTGCAGTCGAAGGGCGGACTGACCGGCATCGCTATCAAAGGCGCCTACGCCGTGGTCAAGGCCGTCAAGCCCGGCTTCATCGCCGAGGCGATGAACGACCTGCTCCCAGACTTCGCGGCGAGGCTCGACCGCTTCTACCAGGAGGCGCGTCAGGGCTCGCAGCCGGTCGGCGCGCTGATGAAGGCCCAGGCTGGGGCGGTCGCCGACGCGCTTCTCGGTATCACCGACGACCGGGCCACGCGGGCGAAGAACGTGACGGTCAAGAAGGCCTACGAGAAGCTGCGTCCGACCGCCAAGAAGCATGTCGAGGCCGCTGTGCCGCGCGTGAGCGGGCTCATCGAGAAGTACGCGAAGGGCTAGCGGGTCGCCGGCAGTCGAGACCTCCGGCCATCGCCCGGAACCCAAGCTATCGGTCGCGGGCTGGTAGGGGCGCATGGCGATGCGCCCGTCGACGAGTCCGGCAAATGCGCGGGCGATCCCGGCGGCCGGCACGAAGACCGGCCCTCCGGAAAGAACCCAAAGCGATCTGGGCTTGGCTCAACTGCGACGACCTTCGACCTTCAATGCCTTTGGCGAGGTTGCGGCTTGAACCGGCGACGCGGGTACAGGTCAGCTCGAACAGCGCATCGGGCCCTTGCCCGGTTTGGTCCTGGAACGAACAGGCGGAACGCCGTGTCGGCGCGGGATGATTGGTGAGAGCGGGGCCTTCGGCGCTGCGCCGCCTCTTGCAGGTCCCGCTCTTTCGGCAGGTCGCGGGCCCGGGATGCGGCGACCGGCTTCGGTCCGACCAGCAGCGGCCTAAAGCGGCGCGAGGTCGACGAGTGTCGCCCCCCAACCTCCGCTTCGCTCGTCGCCGCTGCGAAAGGCGCGAACGGCCGGGTGCTGCTCCAATACTTTCTGAACGATGCGCCGCTGGGTGCCGGTGCCCTTGCCATGGATGATCCGCACCTCGAGGATGCCGCGCTCGCGGCATTCGTCGAGGTAGCTCGACACGAGGTCTGCGATTTCGCGCGGGGCGAAGGTATGCAGATCGAGCGTGCCGTCGATGGGCACTTCGACCAGCTCCTCGACCTCTTCGGGCTCGTCCCTGTCGGCCATGGCGCCATTGTCCTCGGGCGGGCGCGCGATGGCCAACTCGAGAGCGCGTCCGTTCGTTCGGTCGGGTCGCGCTCGCGGACGGCGCAGTCTGCGGCCTCTGGCCGGATCAGCGCTTCTGATAGGTCGCCATCAGCTCGGCCTGTTCGAGAACATGGCCCCTCATCGCCTTTTCGAGCTGTGCCTTGGTCGGATGGCCGAGGTCAGGCAGGACCGTGTCGAGCGCGAAGAGCTTGAAGAAGTAGCGGTGCCGGCCGATCGGCGGGTTGGGGCCGTCGTAGTGATGGCCGCCCAAGTCGTTGACACCCTCGTGCGCGCTTCTGGGAAGCTGCCCGTCCCTCACCGCCTCTGGCAGGCCGCGGGTGTCTGGCGGCAGGTTGTAGACGATCCAATGTGTCCAGATGCGCTTCGGCGCTTTGGGGTCGGGGGCGTCGGGGTCGTCGACGATGAGCGCCAGGCTCTTGGTCCCGGCAGGCACGCCGGCCCAGGTCAGGGGGGGCGAGATGTTCTTGCCGTCGTGCGTGAACTTCTTGGGCATCTCGTCGTGGTTCTTGAAGTCCGGTGAGGCGATCGACAGCGGCATTGCAGCCTCCGAGCGCGTCCGCGCGAATCTTGAGGTGTCCGCCGAGGCAGGCGATTGCCGCCAAGGGTGATCGCCTCGCAACCATCGCGCTATCCGCCCGTCGGGCAGGTCGCCCGCGTTGGTCGAGTCGCGGGCTTGGTCGGCAGTGATCAGGCCGTCTTGCTGGCGACGCGCTACCTGCACGTGCCCGGATTCGAGGGGCCGTGCCGGGTCGCTACGAGCTGCCGCAGGGCTGGGGTGCGCACCATCGGTCGGGCGCCAGGCGCCTGGCCGAGAGCGCCTGAGAATACCGGTCGTTTCCGGCGTTGCTCGACACCCCGGTCGTCGCCGGGGCCTTCGAGTCGCGCGTGCGCGCCGGCCTCAGGCGGAGGGCGCCAAGACCACGCCCCGGTTCTCCTTTGCCAGCGATTCGTGATCGGGCGGCAAAGGAGCGTGCACGAAGTCGGGTCTCACAGGGGAAGGGGCTGCCGAGCGCTGACGAGAGCCCCCAAGTGCCGCTGATCAGGAGGCTTTCAGGTCGAGGATCCTTTCGCCTCGCGCGCCGACGGGGCGCGGCAGGGGCTTTTCCAGCCAACGACGGAAGGAGAAGCCGCCGTGGTTGGTGCGGCCCTCGCGCGCGGACGAGATGGTCAGGCGCGCCATCTCGTCGACGACCATGTGGAAATAGCGCGGGTAGATAGACCAGACGTCCATGTCCGGCGCCGGGTTGGTGAAGTCGATGGCGTAGGGCACGCCATCCTGGATGGCGAACTCGACCGAGTTCATGTCGTAGCCCAGCGCGTTGTTGAGCGCCCAGGCTCCGTCGAGCACCCGGTTCTCGACCTGCTTTGGCAGGAAGTCGGCGACCTCCAGGTAGCAGCGGCGGTGCGGGTCCCACTTGATCGGCAAGATGAACTCCTTGCCGATGCAGATGCAGCGGACGTAGTCCTCGAAGTGGACAAACTGCTGCAGCGTCATCACCAGGGTGCCCGAGGCGTTGTAGGCGGCGAGCAGCTCGGCCAGGTCGTGCACCACGGTCACGTTCTTCCAGCCGCCGCCCTCGGCCGGCTTGAGCACCGCGGGGAAGCCGACGTAGTCGACGATGCCCTGCCAGTCGAGCGGGTACTCGAGGTTGCGCAGCGAGCGGTTCGGGTCGACAGAGGGCAGGTACGAGTGTTGGGGCAGCAGCACCGTGCGCGGAACGGCGACGCCGAGCTGCTTGGCCAGCGCGAAGCCGAAGAACTTGTCGTCCGCGTTCCACCAGTGCGGGTCGTTGATGACGAAGGTCCCGGCCAGCGAGGCCTGCTTGAGCGCGATGCGGTAGTAGGGCACCTCGTGGCTGATGCGATCGATAAGGACGCGGTAGGGCGGCTGGTGCGCCTCGCCGATGCCGCCCAGCTTGGCGAGCTCGGCCTTGAAGCCCGGGGTCTGGTTGATCTTCTCGATGAAGGCATGAGGGAAGCTCTCCTCCCAGCCGACGATGACGCCGATGCGCTCGCTCATATACGGATGGCTCTCCTTTTATTGATGCCGAAACCGGCAGCTCTTCTCGGTTGCAGAGGCGAGCGACCGTCCGCCCACGCTCGCGTCCTCGAGCTCCGGGTTGGCCGCGCGCCCCCGCGCCACGACGGCCTCGACGATGCCGCGGAAACAGCGGGTCGCCTGGTTGGCGACCTCGTCGTGTCCACCAGGCAGACTCTCAGGCGGTTGGGATTCATGGCGCGCGGGATTGTAGAAGAACAGCGCATCCGGATGCACTGTCGATACTGGGCCAGCCGGTCGAGCGCTGCTCCCGCCTCCGCGGCGGCCGTGTAGGAACGGGCTTGAGACACCGAAGCGCTCCGACGCACGGATAGCAGCGCAGCCATTTCGAACCCGCTCGCCCAGGCACCGCTGCCCATCGCCGAGCGGATCGGCGCCGCCCGCGCTTTTCGGGCCAGGGGGCGTCGCTGCCTTTCTCGACTCGGGCTTCTTCGCGCACCCCGACCTGACGACGCCGTTCTCGCGCATCCACGCCTGCTACGACCTGGTGAGCCGGCGCATGGGGCCGCAGCACCTGAACGACTCGTCGGACCCCTCGGCCTGGCACGGGATGATGTCGAGCGTCGTGGCCGCCAGCAACGGAGCGCTCTCGGGCGGCCGGTTCAAGGCGCTCGCCCCAGACCTCGGGGTGGTGCTCGTCAAGGTGGGCACCACCCGGCGCATCCATCACGACGACCAGCACCCGCGGCATCGAATGGGCGCTGCTCAGCCGCGGCCGCTTCGACATCCGCATCCTCAACATCTCGTGCGCGGGCGAATTGGGAAGCGAGCTATCCGACCGGACACCCTGTCGCGCTTTGCCGAGGCCGCGGTGCGCGCCGGCATCGCCGTCGTCGCCGCCGTCGTCAACCCGCGGCTCGGGCGGGTCAGCCTGTCTCGCTCCTCTTATGGTCCGACCATCGACGGGCTGCAGAAGCCCGAGGTGGTGACCCTCGCCGACGGGATCGCGGCCCCGCTGCTGCCGTAACACGCCGACTGCCAGGCAAGCCGGGCTGTTGCTCAAGCTCGACAAGGCACCCGACGACGAGCTGCGCGGGCGGATCGAGGCGCGCCCGGGTCTCTACATGCCGCTCGACGAGGTCAAGGACCAACCGGTCTTCCTGATTCGCCAGGTCATCGCCGCCGGGCGGGGCGACGGGCTGGTCATCGACAGGCAGTCACAAGATGGTCGACGGCACCAGCTTCGCCGCGCCCATCGTCACCTCGGTGGTCGCGCAGATGCTCGAGGCGAACCCGGAGCTGACCCCGCAGCAGGTCAAGCTCATCCTCGTGCAGACGGCTCGGCGGTTGCCCAACGTCGAGGTCGACAAGCAAGGCTGGAGCGCTCTCGAGCCGCAGAGCGCCGTGCAACGGGCGCTCGAGCTGCGCCAGAAGCCCAAGGTGGACGCGACCAAGCTGTGGCTGTAGCGCGCTCACCGGGCGCCGCAAAGCAACTCGGCACGGCGGCCCCGCGAGAATGGAGGCGAAGCCCGGCAAACCAAGGAGACTTCCCCATGTCGATCGGCCCCAAGTCCTGCAGCCTTCGCTCCATCGCCACGCTCAACTCCACGGAGATCAGGGCGCTCAAGAAGGTCGGCATCGACAACACCCGCGAGCTGCTCGAGGCGGCGCCGAGCGCAGCGGCCGAGCGCGCGCTCGCCAAGGCCGCGGGGCTGAGCACCGCGGAGATCCGCGAAGCGGTCAACCGCGCCGACCTCCTGCAAATCAAGGGAATCGGCGCCAAGACCGCCGACCTCTTCGAGAACGCGGGCGTCAACTCGGCGCGCGAGCTCGCGCAGCGCAACCCCAACTCGCTGATGGCCATCCTCGCGCGGTTCGAGGCCCAGCACCCCGAGGCGAGCTACCGGCTGCCCAGCCCCAAGACGCTCGCTTCGCTCGTCGAGAAGGCCAAGGCGCTCACCACCGTCGAGCAGCCCGTCGAGGTCGACGCCGCGCAGGCCAAGACCATCGCGCAGGCCGCGCTCCACAAGTACATCGACGAGGTTCTCTTCTCCGACGCGCCCGAGGGCAAGCAGTTCCGCGACGCGGTCCTCGGCTGGCGCCCACAGTCGACCTGGCCCACCGTCCAGCAGCAGTTCCACGACGGCGTCGCCGCCTGGGCCGCCGAGTGCGATGTCGGCACCGACGACGACCTCCCCGGCAGCTTCTGGATGTCGAGCAGCCTGAGCGGCCTCTACACCGAGGTGAAGGTCGACAAGGCGGGCCAGGTGCTGCAGGTCTACGTCGAGATCGACTGAAGAGGCGTCGAGGAAGCCCTCTTCGACTCCGCCCGGTTCCGCTCACCCTGGGCGCAGCTCTTCGACCTGCGGAGTCGAAGGGCCCGACTTCGCTCGAGGTGACCGGCGAGGGGGCGGGCCGAGCTCAGGGAGGTTTCCCGACCACCGACCGGGTTCGAATCCTCCTGACCCCTTGCCCTTCGTGGGCAAGGGGGTTTTTCGTGCGCGGTTCCCCAGACCCCGGCAGACGCGGCCGGCAGGTCTTTGGGCATTGGTAATGGCCAACCCGGCGCCGGCCTTTCCCCTCCAACAGCCCGAGCGGTCGGCGGCGACGGCCGCCTGCACCTCGTGCTTCGAGCCGCGGGTTTCGAGCCGGTGGAGCGCAGCCGCGCTTGTCAGCAAATCGGGCGCCTCCTACAGTCGGCCGCATGCACCGTCTGCTTTCAGCCATCGTCCTTGTCTGTGCCGCTTGCGCCTTCGACGTCGGCCCCGAGCCCGGCACGCCGGGTGACCAGGACGCGGGGTTTCGCCCCGACGCCGGCGCTCTCGACGCCGCGGCCGATTCGGGCGAGCCCGATGCCGCGGTCGAGCCGGATGGCGGGCTCGTCGCAGAGGACGCGGGCGAGGACGCCGGCCTGGGGCCCGATGCGGGCCCGGACGCGGGCGAGCCGGATGCGGGCTCGGCCGACGCGGGCGAGGTCTGCGACAGACGCCCCTCGCCGACCGAGTGGCTCCCGTGCCGCGGGGACGGCTTCGTCCCCGACTCGCCGGAGGAGGACTGGCAGCACACCACGACCAGCCTGTTCGTCGTCACCCAGGGCTCGCCCAGGCATCGCGGCATCGACACCATCGTCAACCCCGGCCAGGAGCAGCTCCTCATCGGCAAGTTCGCCTACGGGGTCGCCGACAAGGACCTGAAGGACGAGAAGGTCGAGGTCTGGATAGAGGTCGCCTGCCGGAGCTGGGCGCGCGTCGGGGTCGACTACACCAGCGACGACGGCGAGCACGGCACCGTCGAGGGTGTCGAGGACGACGGCGGCCGGGTCTTCTTCGCCATCCCCGAGGACCGGCGGCTGCCGGTCGGCTCGTACCGCGTGAAGATGCTGGTCAAGGGCGACCACAGCGAGGCCAACTTCTGGCTGCACGTCTGGGAGCCTGGGATGCGCGTGGTCGTCTCCGACATCGACGGGACGATCACCACCCGCGAGACCGACGGGGTCTGGACCGCGTTCGATCCTTCGTCGCCGACCGCGCGCGAGGGCGCCAACGACACCTTCCGCATCTACGCGGCCAAGGGGTACCGCGTCCTCTTCCTCACCGCGCGGCCCGACTTCACGACCGAGGGCACGCGCGGCTGGTTCGACGCGAACCGCTTCCCGGTCGGCTCCTTCCACCTCTCCCAGCGCACCATCGGCGAGCACGGCGCCGACGCCCAGGCGTACAAGACGGCCTACCTCCAAGCGCTCGTCGAAGACCGCGGCGTCGTCGTCGAGTGGGCCTACGGCAACAAGGAGACCGACCTCGACACCTACCTCGCCGTCGGGGTCGAGCCCGGCCACATCCGGCTCGTCGCCGGCGAGTACACCGGCGACCCCAAGGGCTCGACGATGATCGACGGCTACGTGCCCGAGAGCGAGCGCGTCGCCTGCCTGCCGCCGGTCGAGCAGTAGCGTGAACCTCGACAACGTCCACCTCGTGCTCGTCCAGACCTCCGAGCCGCAGAACCTGGGCGCGGTCGCCCGGGTGATGCGCAACTGCGAGCTGTCGCGCCTGACGCTGGTCGAGCCGCGAACCGACGATCTGGTGACCGCCCGCAGGGTCGCCGTCCACGCCGAGGAGCTGCTCGCCGCGCCGCGCACCGTCTCCACGCTGGCCGAGGCCCTCTCGGACGCGGTGTGGATCGTGGGGACGACCTCGCGGACGGTCCCCGGCATCCCGAGGCTGACCCCGCGCGAGGTCGCGGCGCGCGCCGCCGAGCTGAGCGAGGGGGGCGAGGTCGCCCTCGTCTTCGGCGGCGAGTCGAGCGGACTGACCAACGACCACGCCCTGAGTTGCCACGCGCTCTCGTGCATCCCCGCGGGGCCGATTCAGCCGTCGTACAACCTGGCGCAGGCGGTGCTCGTCTACGCCTACGAGCTGCACGAGGCCGCGCGGCAGGGCA
>ENA-UOOR01003726-UOOR01003726.1-fermentation-metagenome-genome-assembly--contig:-NODE-3726-length-13017-cov-2.452168_pt1 | contig 13017 bp, 10 predicted proteins | sample MGYA00245780_ERZ724029 | MGnify/ENA primary metagenome ERZ724029 (study PRJEB28704, sample SAMN03018315) | fermentation metagenome | biome: anthropogenic terrestrial biome; feature: soil; material... | reverse complement strand
CATGCGCTTTTTCACAAAAGACATTGATCACAATACTATTATAGCCTGAAAAACATGAAACATAAACACTGTAAACCCGCATAATGTGGCATTTACTTCTGCATACCAATACTTTAATATTCAGCGGAATTTACTTTTGCATTCAACCATAAATTTTTCAAAGAAACTTTATAAAAACTTATTATAATTAGAAACGAACAAATTTAGAAAAACCAACCATATTATTACAAGGATTCTCGCTGCTAGCCCTAAGCAGTGAATTGAGCTTATCCAATCGTTCTCCCGATTTCGGAGCTCCATTCTTGGAGATGGGAAGACGTAGCCCTAGAGCCAGATCTGCAACAATATCTCCAACGGTGCCACCTGAACGGCCAGATGGAATCACAAGCAGGCCTTTATTTTGTGCGTAGAGGTTAGCATCCAGAGATTCAGTAATTGTACCGACCTGATTGGGTTTAAGGATGAAACCGTCGATAGCATCCATTTCATATGCTTTCTGTAAGCGCTCCAGATTGGTGACGATGAAGTCATCACCAATAAGATTAGTGTGTTTGAGTTTCCTATGAGCTTTAATAAATCCATCCCAGTCATTTTCGTCTAGTAGGTCTTCAACGAATAGCAGTTTATATTTTTCTGTCAACATTTCTACGTAGTCTATTAACTCGTCAGATGAGACGCGCTGGCCTTTCAACTCATACGTATCGGTTTTGAGGTCATACATTTCGCTGGAAGCACAGTCCAAGCAGTAACAGACTTTGTCTGTATAGCCACATTCTGCGACAGCTTGGCTCAACAGGCCAAGTACAACGTCGGGGTCGCTGCTTGGAGCAACCCAGCCATAGGAACCACCTAGAAGGGGCTTTTTCCCACCCATGTAGTCAGAAATCACATACTCCAGCTTTTGATATACCGCCACAGCGATAGCTACTGCTTCTTCCACCGAGGTGGCATGGTAAGGAGCCAATATAAATTCATTGAAGGCTTGGGTTATATCATTATTACGACCACCATTAATTACGTTAAAAGTGGGCAATGGGATAGCAGACAAAGGCTCCTCAGCCAGATATTGATACACATGCTTGTTTTGGCTAGCTGCCGCGGCTCGCAGACAAGCGACAGACACACTGTAAATGGAATTGCCTCCCAATACATGTTTGTCTGGGGTGCCATCCAGATTGATCATCTTTTGGTCGATGTCATGTTGAGCCAGTACATCCATACCAATAAGTTTCGGCGCGATGGTATTTTCAACTACTTTTGCCGCTTTATGTACACTCAGTCCGTTATATTCCGATTTATCGCCGTCACGAAGGATGAAGGACTCATACTTACCCACAGAAGTTCCTGTTGGTGCGGCGCCCCTGCCTAAGGTTCCTCCTTCAGTGTAAACGTCTACCTCCAGCATGGGGCGGGCTTTACAATCCAGGACTTGTCGCGCGCATATAGATTTGATTCTAGTATTCAAAATTTAATCTTCCTTTCGAAAAATATTAAAAAATAACAATAGAAAAGTTAAACTAATATCACATATGTTTGTACCGGTGTTTCCTGTTATGATGGTGGAGTTTATCGCTTCAAGTGCTTCAAAACTGGCATGACTGCGCAGAGAGGCGTAGATGTCAATCCCTGCTGCGATAGCGTTGTTCAAACTTTGTGAATCAGTGATACCACCGGCTGCCATGGTAGTACCGTCCGTACCTTCGCTATCTATGGAGAGAAAACAGATACCTTTAGCCTTAGCTGCACTGATGGCAAAGCTAAGGGCCATCTCCTGAGAAGGACCACCGTGACCTTTGATCGAAGCGTTATCTGTAATGGTTGTCACAGCTTCACCTGCACTTAGTACTAGACAGGGTGGTGAAATGGGATGACGATATTTCTGAATCTCTCTGGCAATGGATGCCATCAGTGTACCTACATCTTTAGCTTCGCCTTCGATGAAAGTACTCAGAATAATACTTGGGATACCCATTTCTTCTGCAGCCTGTTGAGCATAAATGCAGGAATCCGGCAGTGTGTTGATTTGATAGTATGTGTTCTGCGGGAAGGCCTTGGGTGTTTCATTCGCAGATGTACAATCGTATAGATAGCGGATTACACTTTGGGGCAGCCTGTGCATCAAATCGTACTTGATGATGACTTTTCGGGCAGACTCCAAGGTAGATAAGTCAGGTCCCATGGGGGTTCCAGAGAAATTAGGCCAAGGTACTGAAATATCCCCTGTTGGAGGATTGGAAATCGAGTCGCTAATATTGAAGCCGATTAGTTCTGCTCCTTTCTCCGCGATTCTCTGTGCCATCCTCCCGCCATTCATGCGGGAAATGTGACGACGTATGGAGTTGATCTCAGCAATACCGGCACCGGATTTCAGAAGTACATCATTGGTATCGATCTCATCCTGCAGGGTGATGCCCTCAATAGGGTAGCTCATCAATGCAGAGGATCCACCGCTCATCACGCAGATGAACAGATCATCCTTTGTGGCCTTGTCAATCAGGGATAAAACCTCTTTACTAGCCAGTACTCCTTCTTCATTGGGTAAGGGATGACCACCCACGTAGACTCGAGTCTTAATGAAGTTCTTATCTGCTGGTTCAATTAACTTTACGATGGCGATGCCTTCAGTCAGCCAATCGCCCATAGATTTTTCCACAGCAAGAGCCATGGCGTTGCACGCTTTGCCGGCACCGATAAGATAGATATTTTTCTTTTGGGACAGATCCCACTGCTTTTTTCCTATCGTAAGAATGTGACTATCTATAGATAAAATAGAGTGAATGCGGTGGTAGGAATCTAGCCGTTTTAAAGTAGCTTCAGCAACATCTAGAACAATACGCCGGGATTCAATGTCACCAGTTTGTAGCAGAGTATTGCGATTTTTGATTTTGGGATTCATTAAAATGAGCCTCCTTATATTTATGAAAGTTTTAATTGTAGTGAACAATACAAGAAAGATAAACACTAAAAAAAGTATAACATGATACATTTTTATATGTCAATATTCTAAAACAAGATGTATTTGTCTAAAATAGCAGGAAAAACAGCAATAATAGGTAAAATGTGAAGAATAAGAATTAAATTATACAATTTACAGAATTGACAGATACAATTGTTGTGTAATATACTTTATTTATCAAAAACGTGAAAAGAGAGTTTTACACATATTTACTTACAATAAGTGTAAACAGCTTAAAATATCACGTACGGTGACGAATGTCAAAATTAAATCTTTATAGGGGGAAGTTTATATGTACAGGATAGGAATTGACGTTGGTGGTACATTTACAGATGTTACATTATTGAATTCCGAAACTGGCCAATATTATGTGTACAAATTATCTTCCACAGTTCATGATCAGTCCGAAGCTATTACCAAAGGCATTAAAGAGACGCTAGAACTGTATAATGTTTCAGTGGAAAAAATCGAGTATTTTGGCCATGGTACTACTGTTGCTACTAACATGATTATTGAGCGCAAAGGTGCTAAGACTGCGTTAATTACAACCAAAGGTTTTCGTGACTTGCTAGAGATTGGCCGCCAGGTTCGTCCTTCATTATATAATATTTTCGAAGATAAACCGGAAAAATTAGTAGAACGTTCTCTTTGCACAGAAATTAACGAACGCATTATTGCCAATAGCAAAGTACATAAACATGCTGATAAAGCCGAAATTATCCAGTTACTCGAGGATTTAAAAGCAAAAGAAGTAGAGTCAATAGCAGTATGTTTTCTTTTTTCATTTCTCAATCCTACCCATGAACAGTTAGTGGAAGAATGCATCAAAGAGATCTGGCCGGAAGTCTATTATTCCTGTTCCTCCAGCATCCTGCCGGAATTCCGCGAATACGAACGCTTAAGTACTACAGTTATTAACTCCTACCTTGGTCCTCGAATGAAGTTATATATCGACAACCTGCAGCGACGTATCAAGGAAGTGGGCGTAAAGGTGGACCCATTTATCACCCAATCTAATGGCGGTGTTATGTCTATCAACTCTACTATCCAGACACCGGTGAAGACTGCACTGTCTGGTCCCAGTGCTGGTGTAATTGGTGCTATTTATGTAGCTAGATCTGCAGGCTTTGATAATATCATTACTTATGATATGGGTGGTACCAGTACCGATGTTTCTATGGTATGCAACGGCATTGCAGAATACACAACAAAGCGTAAAGTCTGCGGTCTCCCATCCGGCATTCCGATGATCGATGTTAATGCAGTGGGCGCCGGCGGTGGTAGTATTGCTTATATTGACAATGCCGGCGCATTGAAAGTTGGGCCGGAAAGCGCCGGTGCAAATCCCGGTCCTGCTGCTTACGGTCTGGGCAATGACAAGCCCGTGGTCACAGATGCAAATCTGGTACTTGGCCGGATTAATCCCCAATATGTTTTAGGTGGTCGATTAAAGATTGAGGCTGAATTGTCAAAGACTGCGGTAGTAAAAAAAATAGCAGAACCCATGGGAATCGATTTACTGCAAGCTGCTCAGGGTATTATTAGAGTGGCAAATTCCAATATGGCTCGTGCCATCCGCGTTATCACTGTGGAGAAGGGGTACAACCCTTCTGATTTCACTATGGTGGCTTATGGTGGTGCCGGACCGCTTCATGCTGCATATTTGGCTCGGGAAATAGGTATCCGTACAGTTCTAATTCCGCCGACACCCGGCACTTTGTGTGCGTTAGGCTTACTTACGGCAGATATTAAGAATAGTTATGTTCGAACTGTGCTTACTCCCTATGACGATATAACTCCCGAAATGTTGGACAGCTTTATCTCCCCTCTGATGGAACAAGGCAATGAATGGCTGGCAGCCGAAAATGTAGCATCCGAAAACCGTCTATTCCATATTATCGCTGAAATGCGTTATGTGGGGCAAAACTATGAATTGCAGGTAGACATCCCCAGCCGAAGCCTGACGGAAGAAGACATAAAAAATATGAAAACAGACTTTTTCAAAGCTCACGAGATGAACTATGGCTATTATAATCCCAATGCTCCGGTGCAGCTTGTCAATATCCGCTGTGAAGCTGTAGGTATGGTCAAAAAGCCTGAGCTCGCTGAACTGAAAAACACTATGGAAGATCCTGGTGTCGCTCTCATTAATACTCGCGAAGTGTATTTTGAGGAAACAGGCAAAGTTATCTGTCCTGTGTATGATCGTGCGAAATTCGGCCGCTCTGAGCGGGTTAATGGTCCCTGCATAGTGGAGCAAATGGATTGTACGACCGTAATTCCTCCTGACTCTTGGTTCAGAGTGGATATGCACGGTAATCTCATAGTAAATGCATTTGCAAAAGAGAACATCGAAGGGAGAGCGTGATAATATGAAAATTGACGGAATTTTATTAGAAGTCATCGGTAATACATTTATGTCAATAGCTGAGGAAATGGGTGCAGCTCTGGTTAAGTCTGCTTTTTCTACTAACATTAAGGAACGTAAAGACTGTTCCTGTGCTTTGTTCGACGCTGAAGGTCATACTATTGCTCAGGCAGAACATATCCCCATGCATTTAGGTTCTATGTTGGGCATAATAACTGAACTAAAAAAGAGTTTTAAAGAAGAAGACATACATCCCGGTGATATGTTCATCGCTAATGACCCATACAGCGGAGGAGGCACTCATCTGCCTGATATCGCGGTAGCTTCCCCTGTATTCTATGGCGATAAAATCGTTGCTTATGTGGCAAATATCGCCCACCATAACGATGTGGGAGGTCGTGTCCCCGGTTCTAATGCCGCAGATTCGGATTCTATTTATGCAGAAGGCATACGTATTCCTCTGGTTAAGATCTTCACTGAAGGTAAACTTAATGAAGATATCCTTAACTTGATTTTACTCAACTGCCGTGTCAACCATATCCGCCGAGGCGACTTAAATGCTCAGTTTGCCAGCAATAAAAAAGGCATTCAGCGTATGGAGAACGTATGTAAACGTTATGGCAGCGAAATGGTCACCGCCTGCATGAGTGAACTGCTGGATTATTCCGAACGCAAAATCCGTATTGCTTTGCGTAAAATCAAGAATGGTTTCTGCGAATTTTCAGACTATATGGATTCTGATGGAGTGGGCAGCGGTCCGCTGAAGCTGAATGTGAAGATCGAAGTGCAGGATGAAGATATTGTGGTGGACTTCACTGATAACCCCGATCAGGTAAAGGGTGCTGTCAACTTACCATCCACTGCCCTGTACGCTTCTGTTTATTATGGGATCCGCAGTATAATTGATCCTACATTGCCAGCCAACGGTGGTTATTACAGGGCTATACATATTAAAACCCGTCCGGGTTGTATCCTAGGCTGTACTGAACCGGCTGCATGTGCCGGCCGCAGCGATACCGCACAACATGCTGCCGACATGATTTTTGGTGCCATGTCACAACTGGTACCCAAACAAATCATTGCTGGCTGCAACAGCTCGATCACCGGCGTGTATTTTGGCGGGGTCAGTCCTATTGATAACAAGTACTACGTTTATATGGAGACCTTTGGCGGTGGCAGCGGCGCTCGTTTCTGCAAAGACGGCATCAATTGTGTGCAGGTACACATGTCCAACACCTCCAACCTACCAATCGAAAGCATGGAAATTGAGTTTCCCTATATGGTGGAACAATATAAACTGGTGCGGGACTCTGGCGGCCCCGGGAAATACAGAGGCGGACTTTCTATGATGAAGGATATTCGCGTGTTGGGTCATGACAGTCAGTTTACTATCAAAGCCGACCGTCAAAAGATCTCGCCGTGGGGTATTTTTGGTGGTAAGGCTGGTCTGCCCGGTATTATCATCAAGAATCCGGATACGGATCAGGCTCAGATAATTGACTCAAAAAAATCCGGTACTACTCTAGAAGCAAACAATGTCTTGCGCTGCCAGATGCCTGGCGCAGGCGGCTATGGTGACCCGCTGGAGCGTGATCGAGAACTGGTTTTATATGACCTGAAGGAAGGCTACATTTCAAAAGAAAGCGCAATCCGTGATTACGGAATGACAGAAAAAGAACTAGACGGCGCTGAGATACTGGAAGTATAAGTATAGAGCTGTATAAAACCGTAGCTTACTGTGGCCGTATAGGGATATAAATCAAGTTAATAAATCATAAAAAATTTAAAAGGCAAAGGAGTAAAGAGTATGCGTTATAAAGTGTTTGGAAAAACAGGTGAAAAGCTTTCTGTTCTATGCCTGGGTACTTGGGCGCTAGGTGGCAAAAACTTTGGTGCAGTACCGGAAAGTGAAGCTATAGCAGGCGTGCATGCCATGATTGATAACGGTGTCAATTTAATTGATACCGCACCAATCTATGCTGCAGGCGGCTCTGAAGAAGTTCTGGGCAAAGCTCTTAAAGGTGGATACAGACAAAAGGTATTCCTTGTATCTAAATTTGGCAGCGAATTCATCGATCCCAATGATACCTCTAAAGGTACTATCAAAAATAGCAGCCGTGCTAATATGATGAAGTTTATTGACGACACTCTGGCTCGTTTGCAGACGGACTATCTAGACGGTTATCTAATGCACTGGCCTGATGGTATAGGTACTCCTCTGGAAGACCGTCGCCTGTATGAAAGAACTTAAAGCTGCAGGTAAAGTACGCTTTCTGGGCATGTCTAACCTGGAAATGGAACTAGCTGACAAGTTGCTGGCCGCAGGAGTTTTAGATATCGTCCAATATCCTTACTCAATGGTTGATCGTCGCAAAGAGGGTCTGCTGAAACATTACAGTGCTGCTGGCTGCGGAACCATGGGCTATGCCTCTCTAGGAGGCGGTATGCTGACTGGTGCTTTTCGTGAATTGCCCAAGTTCGATCCCACCGACATGCGTAATGCTTTTTATGGTCCCATATTCAAGGAACCCGGTTTCACCCAGATCCAGGCTCTGCTGAAAGTCATGGATGAAATATCTGCTGCTCATGGTACTGTACCATTGGCTCAGATTGCCATCAATTGGTGCTTATCTCATGACTATATGAACTGTTCACTGACCGGTATCCGCAATGTTACTGAAGCAGACGAAAACTGCGCAGCAGCTGATTGGATACTTGAAGCTGATGAAATGTCTGCTCTGGATGCAGCCATTTCTAAGCTCACGATCTACTAATTTATAGAAAGGAGGGAACAAAGCAATGAAATTTACTCTGCCTACCGAAAAATTCAGACATTATATCAATGGTGAGCTGGTAGAAGGGAAAGGCCGTAAGACCACTATCGTTTGCCCTGGCAACGAAGAATTTGTAGCCGAAGTCATACTGGCCAATAAATCTCAAGCAATGGAAGCTATGGAAGCAGCACAGGCCGCTTTTCCGGCGTGGGCTGCCCTTCCACTGGAAAAACGCGGTGAATGGATGCTAAAACTTGCTGATGCTATCGCAGCAGAATCTGATAACATAATCAATCTGTTGCTGCTTGAATCTGGCAAATTGCGCAGCCACAGCGTTTTTGAAACCTCCAGCCTAATTAACTACCTGAAGTTTTTCCTTGAACAGGCCAAAAGCGAACATAGTGAAGGCATACGTGATATGACCGGCGGCAAAGGGATGTTTATGGCAGTTCGTGAGCCGCTGGGAGTTGTATTCGCCGCACTGGCATGGAATTTCCCCATGCACAATATGGCTACTAAGTTGGGTCCAATCCTTGCTTCCGGCTGTACTGCCGTGATTAAACCCGCCACGAAGACTCCGTTGTCAACTATGTACCTGGGTGAAATTATGAAGCGTATTGACTTCCCTAAGGGTGTTATTAACTTTGTAGCTGGCGATGCAAAAGAGATTGGTAAGCCCTTGTGCGAAAGCGCTATCCCAAAGATGCTGACAATGATTGGATCCACTTCCGGTGGTTTGCAGATGATCAAGGATTCTGCCACCTCTATCAAACGTTTTTCCATGGAATTGGGTGGCAATGCTCCTGTTATTGTTGCCCCCAGTGCTGATCTGAAAGCTGCCTCTGCACATGCTGTTGGAAACAAGATGCGCTGTGCCGGACAGACCTGTGTATCTCCACAGCGCGTATTTGTGCACAGGAGTGTTTATGATGAATTCCTAAAACTGGCTGTGGATTTGGGTAACACCGCAAAATGTGGAACTTTAGACGATGAAGCTAACGGAGCCAATACCGGTGCGCTGATTAGCGCAGATGTGGTTTCCAGAATGGAAGCCATTGTGGCCGACGCTGTTGCTAAGGGCGCTAAGGTGGAATGTGGCGGCAGACGTCCAAAGGATAATGAAAAAGGTTATTATTACCTGCCCACAATCCTTACCAATGTTACTGTAAATATGCGTGCTTTCCGCGAAGAGGTCTTCGGTCCGATTCTTACCGTCATGCCTTATGATACTATTGAGGAAGCAGTTACTTTAGCAAATGATACGGAATATGGCCTGTCTTCTTATATCTGGAGTAATGACTATAAAGAGCTGAACAAGATTTCTCGCGGTATCCGGTATGGTATCGTTAATATCAATGGCCCCGGTACCGGCCCCTCTATACCTCACGGTGGCTGCAAAAACAGCGGCATCGGTAAAGATGGTAGCCGCTACTCTCTAGAAGAATACTACTATATCAAGGGTATGCGTATTGCCCTTTAACATCCTACAAAACCACTTAGCACTCGATTTGCTTTATATCTTATTTGGTTTATATATGCTTCTTAATAAGGTATTAACTAAAAATAAACTCAAGGTACAATGTTTCATTTTGTGCCTTGGGCGAAGCGAAAGGAATGTTTATTGATGAAAAAAGCTTGTATATTTATGGTTATACTCAGTTTACTGGTAGTAAGTTCTGGTTGTTCTCCTAGCAACTCCGCAGCTGGTGTTGAACCCTCAAAATCTTCTGATGATACTGTTTATACCTTAAGTTTTGGTACATACAACCCTGAACAAAGTGCAGACGGTGTCGCTGCAGAACGTTTTAAAGAGTATGCTGAAGAGGCTTCAAAAGGTCGCTTGAAGATCAATGTATATCACAACAGCACTCTTGGCAATGCCAACACCCAGATTGAAGGCATAACCATGGGCACACAGGATTTCTTTCTAGTTAGTCCGGAACTTCTCACATCCTGGGAACCTATGTTCAGTGTTGTAGGATTGTATTTTCTGTATGATAATACTGATCACTTGAGAGCTTTCTATAAATCAGATTTATTTTCAGATGCAGTAGCAAACTTGGAAAAACAAAATATGCTGCTGATGGATAAGGAATGGAAGGGAGAGTTAGGTCCTTACCGTGTCTTGGTATCCGCTGACAAATTGAATTCCTATGATGATATAAAGGGCAAACGTGTCCGAATCTATGACAACCCTACACAGCATGCTATTTGGGAAGCTTTTGAAACTTCTAGCTTCGTTGTTTCCTACAGTGAAATTTATCTTGCATTGCAGCAGGGTATGATTAGCGTAGTTGAAGTTCCTATGAATGTCGTTCGAGCTAACAGCTACTGCGATATTGCTAAATATGTTACTAAGTTCCCTTCTTATATTCAGTTGTATAATATTATTGGCAACAAGTCAAAGGTTGATTCTTTACCTGAAGATCTACAACAGATTCTCTATAAAGCTTCTACTGAAGCGGGAAATGCATATACAGCAAGAGTTAAGGGACAGCTTCAGGAGGATCTCGCTTTTCTGGAGGGACAAGGGGTAACCATCAATAATGATATGGACCTTGAACCTTTCCGCAAAAAGATGGAACCGGTCTATGAAATGCTGGCAAAAAATGGCACAATTCCCGAAGGTATCGTTGAAGCTACTCGTGCTCTTAAATATTAATAAATGAATAGAGGAGGAACTTAGTTGGGTACATATAGAAAAATTATAAACTATATAAGCTGGTTTCTTCGGGAATTCGTAATGGTAGTTCTTGGAGCAATGGTTCTTTTTAACTTTTTAGAAATTTTACGCCGGCTCATTTTCATTAAATCTTTTTTATGGGTGCAGGAATTGTCTACTATTCTCGTTGTATGGCTGGTTTTTATCGGAGCCGCCCATTACTATATCGATACAGATCTGTTGTCTGTTGATTTCTTGTACATTAAAGCAAAGGGCATAGTTCGGCTGGTTTGGGGTATATGTATCTATGCTGTGGAACTTTTCGTGTTATATGTGTTCATTATCCAAAGCTACAAGTATGCGTTAAAATTGCTACCTTCTTTGACTAATGCAATGAGAATGTCTATGGCATGGTATGCTATTCCAATGGTGATTAGTTCAATCGTGATGGCCTTGGGTACAGTCATTAAAATCTATGATTTGGTAGTAGAATATAAGAAATATAGTACTGGTAAGAAAGAAGAGGTGTTAATAAATGGTTGAAGCGCAGGCTACTTTCATTATGATTTTGTTTACAATATGCGTCTTTGCCGGTATTCCCATTGCCTTCGCTATTGCACTGCCGGCAATCTGCGTTGTTCTAATGAACGGTGTGGATTTGATGATTGTAGCACAGCAATTCATTAAAGGTCCATCCACCTTTACCTTGCTGGCAGTTCCCTTTTTCATCTGTGCCGGCAATATGATGAACACCTCAGGCGTATCAAAACGAATATTTGATTTCTGCATGTCTATAGTCGGTCATGTAAAAGGTGGTCTCGCTTACGTAAATGTTTTGGCCAGCATGGTATTTGCCGGAATTTCCGGATCTGCCATGGCGGATGCTGCCGGTCTTGGAAAGATAGAGATGAAAGCCATGGGGGATAGAGGGTATGATAGAGAATTCAGTGCCGCTATTACAGCAGCTTCTTCTGTCATTGGACCAATAATTCCGCCCAGCATTATCATGATCATGTATGCAAGTATAGCACAGATTTCTGTGGCTGATATGTTTTTGGGAGGATTTATCCCCGGTGCATGTATAGGCATTGGTTTGATGATTAGTGTTTTTTATTGTGTCAGGAAAGGTGTTAAGGTGGGTGAGCCCGAAAAATTTAGCTGGAAAAATGTAGTCAAAAGCTTCTGCAGTTCTATTCTGTCACTAATTGCACCGATAATCATTCTTGCGGGTATGTTCAGCGGTAAATTTACACCTACCGAGGCCGGAGTAGTAGCTATTGTATATTCTATTCTGGTTGGCTTTATATATGGGGAATTAAAATGGAGGGATATTCCCGGCATAATCCGGGAAAGTGCCACAACCACTGCCAACTGTATGTACATGACAGCTGGTGCTACTCTGTTGGGCTGGATTGTTACCTATACTCGTATTCCGGTCATTCTGTCAGAATTATTGCTTTCTATAACTGATAATAAACATATTTTCATGTTGCTTGTTATTGTTTTCCTATTAATACTCGGTATGTTAATTGAATCCATTGCCGGCTTATTGATCATTGGACCGATCCTTCTGCCGGTAGCAACCCAGTATGGTATTGACCCTGTCCATTTTGGAATGGTGCTATGTGTGGGTATGATAATCGGTGTTGTCACGCCTCCCATGGGGCCCTGCCTTTACGCCGTGTGCGGTATATCCGGTGCAAGATTCGAGGGTACGATCAGATACTTGATACCAATGATTATTATGCTGATTGGTTCTCTACTTTTGATAGCGTACGTACCAGCGCTTACATTGTGGTTGCCAAGCATCTTTAAGTAAATTTTGATATATTGCACCCCTGATAAAACATCAGGGGTTTTATTATTTATGAAACTATTATTACAATTTAAAAACATTGGCATTTTTAAAGGATTTTTCTATATTTTTGTAGAAGTATAAATTGTTTGAGTCGAATATGTGCTATATTTGTATTATCGGTTTTGGTAAGGAGTGTGATGGGTTGATACATTTTAAGGACGTAAGTAAGGAATTTGCAGATGGCAATAAGGTATTAAGGAATATAAATTTAACTATAAACAACGGAGAATTCGTTTTTCTTGTAGGCTCCAGCGGAGCCGGCAAGTCAACTATTATAAAGCTTTTACTCAAGGAGATGGATCCAACCTCAGGTACTATTGTTGTAGGAGATAAGGACATAACCAAATATAAACGGAGAGAAATACCCTTTCACAGGAGAAATATTGGTGTTGTATTCCA
>ENA-UOOR01003724-UOOR01003724.1-fermentation-metagenome-genome-assembly--contig:-NODE-3724-length-13020-cov-4.436946_pt1 | contig 13020 bp, 7 predicted proteins | sample MGYA00245780_ERZ724029 | MGnify/ENA primary metagenome ERZ724029 (study PRJEB28704, sample SAMN03018315) | fermentation metagenome | biome: anthropogenic terrestrial biome; feature: soil; material... | reverse complement strand
GCGGTTCAGACTGCGGTAGTACCCGGACTCGCTGACCTTGAGCACCCGGCACATCGCACGGATGCTGAACTGCTTTTCCCGTAGCGTGATATACTCGTGCAGCCGTTTCACCCCTACCTCTTCCGGTCTTTTGCGAAAAAAACCAGCGCGTTTTTCAGAATCTCGTTGGCTTTCCGCAGCTCGGCGTTTTTCTTCATCAACTGCCGCTCGTGCTTATCCCCGCCGGATGCCGCTGCCGACAAAAGCGTGGTCGCCAAATGCTTTGCGTTTCTGCCGCCAATCTGCCAGCGTGTCATAGGGCAGCCAGCTGCGATGCCGCCTGTTTGACGCCCACCTCATCCGAAAGTTTTACTGCCTCTTCCTTGAATCCTTTATCATACCTTCGCATAACACACCATCCTTGTCTCCTTCGATTCTATCACTTTTTGGTGTGTTCGCCCTCTGCACTTTTATGATAACCCTCCATTCCGCTACATCATGACCTATTACAACCATATCCGCGTGAGTACCGTCAACCCCTGGGGTTTACCGCCCGCCATGTATCGGCAGGCCGCGAAAGGGCTCGCCGCTTAACCCAAACTTTTGGGCATTTACATTCTGCACCGTTCTTGACTTCTCCACAATTATGTAGGAGTCTTCACCCTTTTGTTGAGCTAATTGCAAAATTCTAATCGCATCCGTAACGGAATTGAAAAGGGGAAAATACATCGATTTGTAGTCTGGCATTCAATATCACCCCCATGCTGCTCTAATATGGGAGCAATTATAGCATATAATTTTCTTATAATCAAGATATTATATGCTCCAAATTTAGAACAGATGGTGATATAATGGAACAAAATCTGAAAGCAGACAAGACACTTGGTGAAAATATCCGAAAATGGAGAAATGTTAAGAGCATGACGCAAGAACAGCTTTCCGCTCAATTACAAGTGCGTGGATGTGATATATCAAGAGGGACGCTTGCCAAAATTGAAGCCGGTATCCGGCATGTTTCTATAAAGGAAATTAGTACAATTCGAACAGTGCTGGACGTTTCCTATGAAGACCTGCTTCCATGAAAGAAGAGCAGTTCAAGACTGTCGAAATAAATTAGCAAGAAAATCAGTACAACGGAATTTTTTGGTGCAGTAAGTATATACGCCTTTTTTCTTAATTATGCTATAATATAACAAAATATTGGTTCAGGGGATAAGATATTGACAAAGTTAGAGGATATTCGCGAGGGCAGTATTGTACGGGGGATTGAGGGAGATGCCCCAGTTTCTATTGTGGCTGTAAAATACTATGGAAATATGGCTGCCGATGTTACCTACAAAGACCTGGCTGGCCGGGTACATAATAAACTCATTTATCAGGACGCTGCGAAGACACTGGAACTTTCTGAAAAGGGTCTCCCGTGGCGGTTCGATGGCAACGGAGAAATGATGCGCCTTGTGTCGGAAGCCTACCGAATCCACTTGGCGTATCTCTTTGACCCTTATCTGGCAGTCCATACCTCGGCAATCGAACCGCTGCCACATCAAATTTCTGCCGTATATAAAGAAATGCTTCCCCGTATCCCGCTGCGCTATGTTCTGGCAGACGACCCGGGTGCCGGGAAAACCATTATGACCGGCTTATACTTAAAAGAATTGATTGCACGCGGCGATTTGAGCCGCTGTATGATAGTCTGTCCTGGAAATCTGACTGAGCAGTGGCAGGACGAGCTTTTCAGCAAGTTTAACCTTCGCTTTGAAATTCTGACAAACGATAAAATTGAAAATGCCGTTACCGGCAATGTGTTTTCTGAAACGAACTGGTGTATCGCTTCGATGGATAAGCTCGCCCGGAACGAAGACCTTCAAAACAAAATGAAGGTCGTCAATTATGATCTGATTGTGGTAGATGAAGCGCATAAAATGGCAGCCACGATTTTTGGAAATGAAATCAAATATACAAAACGTTATCAGCTTGGTAAATTGCTTTCCAGCTTGACGCAGAATTTCTTGCTTCTGACAGCCACGCCGCACAATGGGAAAGACGCGGATTTCCAGTTGTTTATGGCGCTGATCGATCCGGACCGTTTTGAAGGGCGAATTCGGAACAGCCATCAGTCCATCGATGTGTCCGACTGTATGCGCCGTCTGGTAAAGGAAGAGCTTTTAAAATTCGATGGCCGCCCTCTTTTCCCGGAGCGGCGCGCCTATACGGTGAATTATACGCTTTCTCCTGCGGAAGCGCAGCTGTATTCTGCGGTTACAGAATATGTTCAGCAAGAGTTTAACCGTGCCGAGGCGTTGGAAAAGGGGCGCAAAGCCACGGTCGGCTTCGCACTGACTATTTTGCAGCGCCGTTTGGCGTCTTCACCAGAGGCTATCTATCAGTCTTTACGCCGCCGCAGGGAAAAAATGGAGGCGCTTCTTTCAGACGAAAAACTTGGACGCCGCGGCAGTGAATATCAAATGGATGTGTCATCCGATGATGACATTGAAGATATCGAAGAAGACTACGACAGCAGCGAGCTGGAAAACACCGAAGAAGAAGTCGTCGATAAAGCAACGGCTGCCCGTACGATAGCGGAGATGGAAGCCGAAATTGCCACGCTGAAGCGTTTGGAACGGATGGCAAACCAAGTTCGTGCCAATGGGGAGGACCGCAAATGGGACGAGCTGTCCCATCTTTTGCAGGAATCCTCTACGATGTTCAACGCAGCCGGGCAACGTGAAAAACTGATTATCTTTACGGAACATAAGGATACTTTGAATTATCTTGCAGGTAAAATTCGTTCCCTTCTGGGAAGTGAAAAAGCTGTCGTTACCATTCATGGTGGGATGCTGCGTGACGAGCGCAAAAAAGTAGAAGCCCTGTTCAAACAGGATAAAGACGTTCAGATTTTGGTAGCCACAGATGCAGCCGGAGAAGGCATTAATCTTCAGCGTGCACATTTGATGATTAACTATGACCTTCCGTGGAATCCGAACCGGTTGGAACAGCGGTTTGGGCGGATTCACAGGATTGGGCAGACAGAAGTCTGCCATGTGTGGAACCTTGTGGCAGGCGAAACCCGCGAGGGTCAGGTTTTCCAACGCCTATTTCAAAAATTGGGAGAAGAGCGGAAAGCCCTTGGCGGAAAAGTCTTTGATATTCTCGGAAAGCTGACCTTTAACGACAAGCCGCTTCGGGAACTGCTGATCCAGGCAATCCGCTACGGCAACCGGCCGGAAGTGCGTGAGCAGCTGAACCGGGTCGTTGACAATTCGCTGGACCGTAAACAACTGCAGGCTTTAATTGAAGAACGCGGCCTGACTCATAACGTGATGGATGTGCATCAGGTAATGGAGATCCGCGAAGATATGGAGCGGATGGAGGCGCATAAGCTTCAGCCTCATTTTGTGGAGGCCTTTTTCCTAAAAGCATTCCGGCTGTTGGGCGGAGAAATACGCCCACGGGAGAAGGGCCGCTACGAGATCCTGCGCGTGCCGTATGCAATCCGCAGCCGCGACCGCATCATCGGAACCGGCCAGCCCGTGCTGCAGCGATATGAGCGCGTATGCTTCGATAAGGACTTGTGCAATCTTGCGGGTACGCCGATCGCTGACCTGCTCTGTCCCGGTCACCCACTGATGGAAGCGACGATTGATTTGATTATGGAACGGCACCGCGACGTATTGAAACGCGGCACCGTCTATGTGGATGAAAATGATTCGGGAACAGAACCACGGCTGCTTTGCTATATCGAGGACACGATTCAGGACGGGTATTCGCTGAAAAGCGGCGAGCACCGCACCATCTCTAAGCAGTTTCACTTTGTGGAGCTGCGTGAGCAGGGCTCCGCTGTTGACGGCGGCTATGCCCCCTATCTGGATTATCGCGGAGCGACTGACGAGGAGCTGAAGGCAATTCGGCCATATGTTGAAAAGCTCGAGTGGCTGCACGGCGATGTGGAGGAACAGGCTTCGCAATACGCCATTACCCATATGATTCCGCCGCACCTTGACAGCGTTCGGGAGAAGCGGCTCAAAATGATTCATAAGACAGAGCGGGCCGTGAAAGAAAGGCTTTCCTCCGAAATTAATTACTGGGACTATCGTTCCGCCCAACTGAAAGAAAAGGAAGACGCCGGGAAACCGAACGCCAAGCTGAATTCGACCAATGCAGCTCGGCGCGCCGAAGAGTTGGCCGGCCGCATGGAAAAACGGCTGAACGAGCTGGAACAGGAGAAGCGGATTTTCCCTTCGCCGCCGGTCATCTCCGGCGGAGCCATTGTGGTTCCGGCCGGGCTGCTCCGGAAGCTTGGCGTGCCTGTCAAAGCAGGGGACCCGGCTTCCGCGTTTGGCGGGGAAGACCGGCAGAGCATGGAACGACAGGGCATGGAAGCCGTGATAAATCTTGAAACTTCGCTTGGCTTCAAGCCGAAAGACGTCAGCGCCGTCAAATGCGGCTACGATGTCGAATCCAGAGTCCCGGAAGCCATGCGAAAGGATGGCCGCTGTCTGCGCCTGATTGAGGTGAAGGCGCGGCGGTCCGATGCCAAGACGGTGACGGTCAGCAAAAACGAGGTGTTGTGTGCGCTGAACAATCCGGAAGATTTTATTCTGGCAGTCGTTCAGGTCGACGGCGGGCAGCGCCATGTGGTCTATTTTAAGCGCCCGTTTCAAAACCCGCTGGATTTCAGCATCACCAGCATCAACGTCAGCCTCGGCGACCTTGTAAAAAATGCGCAGATTATACTGAAACGATAGGGGAAACAAAGAAAATGCCAAAAAAGCTGATTGAAGTCGCGCTTCCGCTCGAAGCCATCAACAAAGCGTCCGCCCGCGAAAAGTCCATCCGGCACGGGCATCCGTCCACGCTGCACCTTTGGTGGGCACGCCGGCCGCTTGCGACTGCGCGGGCCGTGATTTGGGCATCGCTTGTGGACGACCCTTCGGCCCACCCGGACCAGTTCCCGACGGTAGAAGCGCAGAAACAGGAGCGCGACCGGCTTTTCGGTATTCTGACTGACTTGGTCCAGTGGGAAAATTCCAACAATGAAGAAGTGCTGAATGAAGCGAAAGCCGAAATTATGAAATCGACCGGCGGTCACCCGCCGGAGCTGCTGGACCCGTTTGCAGGCGGCGGCTCCATCCCGCTGGAAGCTCAGCGCCTTGGTCTGAAAGCCCATGCTCACGACCTGAACCCCGTGGCCGTGACGATCAACCGCGCGATGATTGAGATTCCGCCGCGCTTTGCCGGAAGGTCGCCGGTGAATCCAGAAGCCCGTGCAAACTGCCTGAACAACGACCACTGGCCGAACGCAGCCGGCCTCGCCGAGGACGTGCGCTATTATGGAGAAAAGCTGAAAGAGCTTGCCTGGCAAAAAATCGGGCATCTGTACCCGAAAGTGAAACTGCCCGCCCGCATGGGTGGCGACGAGGCGACGGTGATTGCGTGGATTTGGGCGCGGACGGTCAGATGCCCGAACCCAGCCTGCGGCTGCGAGATGCCGCTGGTAAGCACATATAACCTTTCGAAAAAGAAAGGGAATGAAGCATATATTATCCCTCATGTAATAAATCACAAAATCAGATTTGAAATAAAATATGGAAAAAACACAGAATCTTTTTCACCAAAAGTGGGACGCGGCGCAATTTTTGTTTGTCCCGCATGTGGAGGAACTACAACAGATGCATATGTAAAAGAGCATGCTAAGGCAGGTCAAATTGGCAATCTGTTAATGGCAATCGTTGCAGAAGGCAAACATGGGCGTGTTTATCTTTCTCCCCAAACTGATCAGGAAAAAATAGCAAAGGTACCAAAGCCGAAGGGCTATCCTGATGGTACGTTGCCGCAGAATCCTCGTTGGTTTAGCCCACCCGCATTTGGTTTCGCAACGTATTCAAGCCTTTTCACGAACCGTCAGCTTACCGCGTTGACAACTTTCTGTGACTGTCTGCCCGAAGTGGAGCGGCAAGCCGAGAGGGACGCGCTTGCCGCCGGCTGCGCAGCGGACGGAAAAGGCTTGGCGGAAGGCGGCAGCGGCGCGAAAGCATACGGAGAAGCTATTAAGGTTTATCTCTCGTTTGTGATCGACAAAATGGCGGATTTAGGCAATGCATTAGATCAATGGGAACCTGTTGCACAGTGTCCACGCCATTTATTTGCTCGTCAAGCAATTCCAATGGTTTGGGATTTTGCAGAATCTAATCCATTCAGTAACAGTTCTGGATCATGGAATATTTTAATGCATAACTTGCATGAATGTTTGGAAAATGGTTTATTTGATTTTAGACGTGACATTGAAGGAAAAGTATGCCAGTCAAATGCGGAAAATGACTGCGGTCTACGCAACGGAATGGTCTCGACCGATCCGCCGTACTACGACAACATCGGCTACGCCGATCTTTCGGATTTCTTTTACATCTGGCTTCGAAAAAATTTAAAAGACGTGTATCCAAAGGATTTTTCCACCATGCTTGTCCCGAAGGCGGAGGAACTGGTCGCGACGCCGTACCGGTTTGATGGCAGTAAAAAAGAAGCAAAAGACTTTTTTGAAGACGGAATGTTCCAAGCCTGCAAGCAGCTTGTTAAATACACAGACCCGGAAATTCCGGTCACAATTTACTATGCGTTCAAGCAAAAAGAGACGGACGGCAAGAATCGTACATCCTCCACCGGCTGGGAGACGATGCTTTCCGCAATTATCCGCGCCGGTTTTTCGATTACCGGCACCTGGCCGATGAGGACGGAAATGGGTTCTCGTGCCGGTGCGCGAAATGCCAATTCCCTTGCGTCTTCGATTGTCCTTGTCTGCCGCAAGCGGCCGGCGGATGCGCCGGTGTGTACAAAGCGCGAATTTATGATGCAGCTTAAAAAAGAGTTGAAAACAGCGCTTGCCGGTCTGAAGAGCGCGAACATCGCACCGGTCGATTTGGCGCAGTCCGCCATTGGCCCCGGCATCGGCGTCTTTTCCCGCTACGGGAAGGTGCTGGAGGCAAACGGCAGCCCCGTGACCGTCCGCACCGCGCTATACCTCATCAACGACGAAATCGACGCCTATTTCCACGAGCAGGACACCGGCCTTGACCGGGAAAGCCGCTTCTGCGTGGATTTATACACACAGTCGGCGTTTAATGAAATTCAGTATGGTGAAGCGGACGTTCTGGCCCGCGCGAAAAACACCTCGGTCGATATCATGGTGCAGGAAGGAATCCTACAGTCGGGGAAAAACCGCGTACGCCTGCTCACGCGGGAGGAACTTCCAAAGTACAGGCCGCAGTCTCAGCCGCTTTGGCTCAGCGCCCAGCAGATGACCCGGGCCATGGAAACGGATGGTGTGGAAGGGGCTGCGGAAATCGTCGCCGGCATGGTCGGCGCGGAACCGGAAGGCGCGCGGGACCTCGTCTACCGCCTGTTCACCATAGCGGACAAGAAAAACTGTGCCAGAGAGGCGCTCGCCTATAACAATCTGATCGTCGCCTGGCAGGATATTATCGGCAAGGCCGCAGAGCTCAAGAAAAATGCAACGGTGAAGCAGCTCAGCTTCGATTTGACAGGGGGGGTACGAAAACCATGAAGAACCAGGAAAAAATAACAGACGCTTTTGGTATTCTTTTAAAAGTGCTGGCACCTTACATCGCGAAAGAGCTGGGCGCCGCCTACGGAAAGGATTGGTGGCGTTTCGGTGTGCTGAACATCCTGCACGACGACCAGAAATTCCGCCTGCCGGAAAGCGGAGACTATGCCACGCTGGTGGATTCGCTGGATATTCAGCGTTGCCTGCTGCTGATTGACCTGAACTGGAATGACGTGTTCCGCCACAAGCTGACATATTCCCATCGGAACTGGGTGAAAGAACTGCAAGAGGTGCGCCGTCAGTGGGCGCATCTCGGCAGCGAAGATTTTACCGACGACGATACCTGGCGCGCGCTGGATACCATGTCGCGCCTCTGTGAGGCGCTCGACCCGGACAGTGCGGCAGAGATCCGCAGCCTGCAGCGGGAACTGCGCTACGGTTCTGCAGCGGGTTCCATGGCGGTCAAGGAAAGTGTCACGGAACAATCCCCAAAAAACAATCTAACACAGGAGCGCGCCAGCATTTTACTTTCATCGCCCTATGCGGGTTTGCCGGGATGGCGGCAGGTGATCCAGCCGCACCCGGACGTGGCTGAAGGTCGCTACCGAAACGCTGAATTCGCCGCAGATCTTGCACAGGTGGCGCGCGGGGAAGGCTCGTTTGAGTACCGCGACCCGGTCGAATTTTTTAACCGGACCTATGTGACAGAGGGAATGAAGGGCCTGCTGAAGCAGGCTATCCTGCGTGTGACCGGCAGGGGAGGAGAACCGGTCATTCAGCTGAAAACCGCTTTTGGCGGTGGAAAAACACATAGCATGCTGGCAATTTACCACATGATGCGCAGCGGAAAAAATGTTGGCAAGCTGCCCGGCATTCAGCCGATTCTGCGGGAGTGCGGCGTCGATTCCCTGCCGCACGTCAATGTAGCGGTTCTGGTGGGCACGGCGCTCGACCCTACGAAAAAGAAAATTCCGGCAAACCTGCCGGGTATTACGGTCAATACGCTCTGGGGCGAAATGACCTATCAGCTGGCGCTGGCTTCCGGAAAATACAATTTATATAACCTGATTAAGAAATCCGATAAAGATAGCGTTTCCCCCGGTTCGGAAACGCTGAAAAAACTGTTTGATGAATGTTCCCCCTGCGTGGTGCTGATTGATGAACTTGTCGCTTATGCGCGCAAGCTGTATGGAAAATCCGGCCTGCCGGCGGGCAGCTTTGAGAACCAGCTTTCTTTTATTCAGGAAATTACTGATGCAGCGAAGGCCAGCAAAAATTGTCTGATTGTCGCTTCAATTCCGGAATCCCATAAAGAAATCGGCGGTGAAGCCGGCCAAAAAACGCTGGAATTTATTGAGCACACGTTTGGTCGGGTAGAATCTATCTGGAAACCGGTCGCGGCCAATGAGGGGTTTGAAGTCGTGCGCCGCCGCCTGTTTCTGGATTGTAAGGATCCGCAGGCGCGCTCTGCAGTCTGCCAGAAATTCAGCAATATGTATTTCGAAAACAGCGACGCTTTCCCCGTTGAATGCCGTGAGGTCGAATACCGCAGGCGCCTGGAATCGTGCTACCCCTTCCATCCAGAGCTTTTTTCGCTTCTGTATAACGACTGGGCTACATTAGAAAATTTTCAGAAGACCCGCGGCGTTCTGCGCCTGATGGCTGCACTGGTTCACAATCTGTGGTTCAATCAGGACAACAGCTTGCTGATTATGCCGGGCTCTCTGACTTTGGATGACCCGGTTGTGCGGGACGAACTGACTCGCTATCTTGAAGACACTTGGAACAGTATTGTAGACAACGAAGTGGATGGAAAAAACTCGATTCCTTATCAGAAAGATAATTCCATCTCACGCTATGGTGCCTGTATGGCTGCTCGCCGCGTAGCCCGGACGATCATGCTTGGCAGTGCCCCGTCCTCGAAAGAGCAGAATCTGCGCGGGATTGAAAAGACGCATATCCTGCTTGGCACGGTTCAGCCTGGGGAAAGTGTTGCCACTTTTAACGACGCGCTGAGCACGCTGTGTTCATCCCTTACTTATTTGTATTCCAATCCAGACGGGAGCCGGTTTTGGTATGACACCCGTCCTACGCTCCGCAAAACGGTGGAAGATCGTGCTTCTCAGATGAATCTGGCAAATGTAGACCTTGAAATTACCAAAGAACTGCGTAAAATCCGGAAAGAAACTCCCTTTGGCGGCATCCATATTTGCCCTTCCAGCAGTCTTGATGTTCCGGATGAACAAACAGTCCGTCTTGTGATTTTACGGCCGGATCAGTCGCGTAGCACTGTTGCAGGTGACAGTAATGCGATACATGCGGCAGAGAATATTTTAAACAGCAGGGGGAACGCTCCGCGCATCTATCGCAATATGCTGGCATTCGTGGCACCGGATAGCGAAAGTGTTATTTCGCTGCGGCAGGCAGTGCGCAGGTATCTTGCTTGGCAAAGCATTCAGGATGACAATATTACCCTGAATCTTGACGCGCAGCAGATGAAAAACGTATCGATCAACCTGATTAGAGCTCAACAAACGGTAGAAACCCAGATTAAGAGCGCCTATTGCTGGCTTCTGGTTCCTCGTATTGATAAGGACGTAGATATCAGAAAAATTGTCTGGGATGAGGAACGTTTATCTGGTAGCGAGGATTCCATTCCGACTAAAGTGCGAAAAAAAATGGTCCAGCAGGAAATGTTGATTACAAACTGGGCTCCGGCTATTCTGAAGCTTCAACTGGACAATCTGCTTTGGAAAGACAAAAACCATATATCCATCAAAAAGTTATGGGCCGACCTGACGACGTATTGCTATCTGCCACGCCTTGCTGACCGGTCTGTGTTGGAAAATGCGATCTGGCGCGGCGTAGATTCTGCGGACTACTTTGCCTATGCCGACAGTTTTGATGGAACACGCTACATAGGCCTTATTTATAATAAGCGAACGGATATCGACTGCAATTATGGCTTAATAGTAAAACTGAAGCCCGCCTTAACGCAGTTAAAAAAAGAAGAACAGCCACCAACAACGCCACCGGTACAGCCGTCGAATCCTCCGCAGGGGGAGAATGATGGAGACATGCCAACCCAGAATGTGCCTCCTGTGGAACAACCTCCGCAGCCGCCAAAACCGGAAATGAAAAAACATTTTGCGGTTACAGCAAAAATCGATAATACCCGCGTCATTAACGATGTCCATAAGGTTTACGATGAAATTATTAGCCAGCTTACTTTGCTGGAGGGAAGTAAGGTGGAAATAACTTTGCACGTTGAGGCCGATGTTGAGCGTGGAATTGATGCTGACACAACCCGCACATTGACGGAAAATTGTAGAACGTTAAAGACAGAACCACCGGAGCTATATTAAGACATTCTTATAATTATTCAAATGGTACAATTTGCTCGGACATGATATGGTTATAGAAAGGTTTCAATGTGCCATAATCAACGTGGCAACGTTTTGGCAACCGGAAATCAGTAAGCCTTTTCAATATGAATATCTGATGGAATCAGAATACGCGAAGCCATATTTATTAATCAAAATTGTTTAAGTTTCGCTTAGGGTGAGCGAGCGGGAATGATTTAAAAAATCCTACAAAACCAGTAGCAAAGAAAATAATTATCAAGTTAGGAGGCAATTGTATGCTGAAATTTCCGAAATTACAAGACATATTTAGAAAAAACTATACTTTAGAAGATACTTTTGGCATACAGGAAAAACCCACTAAGAGGTGTCAGACCTACCTTGTTCGGCCCGTTCATGATACTTTTAAACATGCAATTATGAGTACAAACATTATAGTAGTCTATGGAGAGTCAAAACAAGGAAAAACATGGACTATAGAAAAATACTGTAAAAATCAATTGCGCATCGGTTGTGAATCAAATATGAACCTTAACGCATTAAAAGTGGCAATGCTTTATAAATTAGGAGAAAGAATTTTAAACATTGAGCATACAGTTAGAGAGCAAAGGAGTAAAAAGGCCTCTCACCATTTTTCAATTATAAAATTTTTTAGAAAGACTAATATAAACTCTGGATTTGATCATGAAAAAGGAAAAACTTATGAGAGAGAAGAAGTCTTTAAATCTGTTTATCCAACTATCAATATTAATAATACTACGCAAGTAATAACAACTATCAGTCGAAAGGCTAAAAATAACTGTTTCGTTCTGGATAACTTTCATTATTTGAGCCCAAAAGTTCAACAGGATTTTTGTTCCTTATTAAAAGATTTCAATTATAATAATGTTAAGATAATAATAGTAGGTGTATGGAAGGAAGCATCAAGGATTACCAGTCTCGCACCTGATTTAGCAGGAAGATGCCAGCATATTGATATCGGCTCATGGAAAGATGAGGAACTAAAGCGAGTAGTATCAATGGGCGAAAGGGCGCTTAATATTGAAATTTCAAGTAATATTATCGATAGGTTTGTTCGCTGCTCGGTTGAAAATATTGGAATATTTAAAGACTTATTACAGCGATATTGCATGAATTGTAGTATATATGAAACCAGCAAGACTAAAAAATATTTATCTGATGAAAAAGCGGCAGAATCCGCAATTCAAAGTTCATATCAGGAATACTATCAATCAATAGATGATCGTATTAAAAATTTAGCTTACCCTCTACATGAAAAACGTGGTTCAAGACATATGAGACAAAAAATCGTATGTGCAATTTTAAGAATTATTTGTTTGCGTGAATTAAAAGATATAGTAAAAGGCATAAAACTTGAGGAAATACAACGAGAAGTCAAATCAATCTGTAGCGAAAAAAATGAGTTACCTTTGCCGGAGAGTAATATTACTCAAGAATTAGGAATACTACATACTCGTGAAGAAAATCGTAGCACTAAAAGAAACTTTATACCTTTGTTCTATTATGACAAGCCAAATCGAAAATTATTGATATTAGAACCAGGTATATATATGATACGGCAATATTCATTAAAAGGGTTAAAACAAATTACCAATTCGATATACTAAATATTTATGATTTATGGTTGTAAAACTGTCTATACTTTATAATATAGTTAATGCCAACTGAGCATAGGGCAATTTTTCGGGGAGCACGAGAGAAGCATCCAATTGAAGAAGAACCGATAGCGTACAATAAAGTTTGCAATTTAAAAGAAGGCATAGAAAAGCCATTGGGACTCCGGTAAAATGAATGGTGTCAAGACATTCACAAAAGGAGAGAAACCCAATGGCTCAAAGAAAGAATAGCACAGATCTCACGGAATTGCTACTGAAATGTATGGCGGAACCAGATCCAATGCTCAGCATGCTGGAATGGCTCTGCGCCCAGCTGATGGAGGCGGAGGTATCGGGGCTTGTCGGAGCGGAGAAAAATGCGCGCAATCCATCCCGCAGCGATTACCGCTGCGGATACCGGCCCCGGAGGCTGGATACCTATATGGGTACGATGTATCTCATGATTCCAAAGCTCCGCAGCCGCGGGTATGTTCCTTTCTTCGTC
>ENA-UOOR01003722-UOOR01003722.1-fermentation-metagenome-genome-assembly--contig:-NODE-3722-length-13038-cov-3.133636_pt1 | contig 13038 bp, 6 predicted proteins | sample MGYA00245780_ERZ724029 | MGnify/ENA primary metagenome ERZ724029 (study PRJEB28704, sample SAMN03018315) | fermentation metagenome | biome: anthropogenic terrestrial biome; feature: soil; material... | reverse complement strand
AAACTGTAGATCAATGTTTTAATAAAGGGATAATAGGAAAAAACAAGAATAAATACGCTAATTGGCAACAAAAACAGATATGCCTTTATTATTTCTTTGCGCCGTCGCTTTTTTCTGGACTTTGACAGCGCCACCGACAATGCCACCGGCTTGGTGGCCAATAGAATCGGCATAAGCTCACCGCCCCTTCCAAACACTGCATTTCATCTTCTATCATATACCGATGCGGCTTTACACCGATAAAATTGCTCCGCCCTTTTTCAGCACACCGGCAACCTCCAGCGGATCTACCTGGGAAAGGGGCAGATTCTTTTCGACGGCAAGGGCCGCACAGACCCCCACCCCATGACCAATCGCCATGCAGGTGGGCATGATCCGCATGGAGCCCAGAGCTTTGGCATCCATGGAGATGCAGCGCCCGCTTAGCAGCAAGTTTTCCAGATCGGCGCTGATCATACATCCCAAGGGGATTCCATAGGGCCCATCCAGCTCTTGCAGCAGGGTACCGTCGCCGGTCCCGCTGTGAATGTCCACCTTATACGCACCCAGAGCAACGGTATCCTCCGGGATATGGCCGTTTAGCACATGGTCAATAGTCAGACGGCTGCGTCCCGCAAAGCGCCTGCTTTCTCGCACGCCGATTGCCGGATTAATCACATTGATATAGGCGTTTTCAAAGCCGGGGATGTTTTCCCGCAGCACGCTGACCAGAGCCGTGATCTGTTCTAGACTTTCCAGCTCGCCCCTGGTCAAATCAAAGGAATCGCTGCCATCAAATCGTGGAACCCGGGTGGAGTTTATGTAGATTTCCCCAGGACGAGGGGTGTTGATGTAGATCAGGGTATCACGCTTTAAGGGATTAAGCCCCTGCTCTTGTAGTTTGGCCAGAGTGGAACGCAGGCCCAGAAACACATGGCTGGGATTGGCCCGGAAAAACGCGGAGTTGTACGCTGCAATATCTTCCGCCACGTTTATGGTGTCGGAGGGGATTAAATCTTCGGGATGAGCGTCCAGATACTCATAAAAGCGCTCCGCATCAAAGTTGCACAGGGAGAACATGAGAGTGGGAGGCTGCATCACGCCGTTTCCCTCCATGCCTTTTTCGAATGAGCAGCCGGCCAGGTAGGCGGCATCCCCATCACCGGTGGCATCTACAAAGCAGCTTGCCTCAATCAAAGCCCGGTCTCCTTTGCCGGCGGTAATCACCCGGCGGATTTGCCTGTTTTCGCACTGTACTTCGATCACCTGGCTATGAAGCAGGATGTCCACGCCTGCCTCAAGCAGTTTGTTGGTCATCACCAAGCGCAAAATTTGGGGGTCTACCACGGTGACCGAGTTGTGCAAAGGACACCGAGCATGAGGATAGCTCGCATTTAGAACCAGAAGATCATCAATGAGCTCCTGAGCGATTCCACCAACCACCTGACGGCCGTGCCGATCTAAAAAACCGAGAAACGGCAAACCGGAAACAGCATTCCCACCGATATAGCCGTTTTTTTCAACAACCAGAACCTTTTTGCCCATACGTGCAGCAGCCAGTGCTGCCGGGAATCCCCCGGGACCAGCACCCAACACAACTATATCATAATTGAGTTGTTTTAGTTTCATCAACAATTTCCCCCTTATCTTGTTGGCCATTGCAGATTGCAATTAACCCTTTAATCTTATTAAAACGTTCCTATAGTTAAATTATACTAAAAGATTTCATCTGTCAAGATGCAATTTAAACAATAATTTGATTATATTTGCACAAAACACATTTTTATAACTGCTTAATTAGAATTATTGACCCTAAATAATAAATTACTTTCGTTTACTTCTCATAAAAATTATATATTTGTTGTCTTTTGCATATAATTATATTGACATTAAAGGGATTTTAAGGTAATTTAAATACTAGGAACGGTTTAATTAATTATATTTTAAATTAAATATAAGATCCAATTTTCTTAAAAAGGAGATGCTGAATATGAGTAAGCCCATAACAATGAAGGCTCTTGTAGCCTATGGCAAGGCTGATTATCGGTTGGAGACAGCTTACCCTGTGCCGGAGTGCGGTCCCGAAGATATTCTTATTAAGACCGAAGGCTGCGGAATCTGCGCCGGAGACTTAAAGTGTATGGACGGCGCCGCCATGTTCTGGGGGGACGAGATGCAGCCCGCCTGGGTAAAAGGCCCCTTTATCCCCGGCCACGAGTTTGTAGGAACCATAGCAGAGGCAGGTAAGGCTGTCAAAGGGTTTTCTGTCGGCGATCGGGTAGCCGTGGATCAGATTCTACCTTGCGGGGAGTGCCGCTTTTGTAAAACCGGCCGGTATTGGATGTGCCAGCCCCACAACATCTTTGGATTCCAGAGCGAAAACAATGGCGGAATGGCAGAATATGTGCTGTTGCCCAAGGGTTCGGTGGTGCACAAGGTGCCTGGAGATATGCCCCTTTCCGCCGCTTTGCTCATTGAACCCTATGGCTGTTCCAAGCATTGCGTAGACCGGGCTCAAATCCAATGCGAGGATGTAGTGGTCCTATCGGGTTCCGGAACCTTGGGTCTGGGGATGGTCACCTACGCCAGGCTCAAAAATCCCTCTAAGCTGATTGTGCTGGACATGTCCGACGAACGGTTGGAAAAGGCAAAGGAATTCGGAGCCGATCTGGTATGGAATCCCGGCAAGATGGATGTCGTTGCCGAGATCATGAAGCTGACCGATGGTTACGGCTGCGATATTTACATAGAAGCTACCGGAAATCCCGCATCGGTAGTGCAGGGCATGAGCATGATTCGCAAGCTGGGCCGATTTGTGGAGTTCTCTGTCTTTGGTGCTCCCACTACACTGGACTGGTCGATTATTGGGGACCGGAAGGAGCTGGATGTTCTGGGGGCTCATCTTTCCCCCTACTGTTTCCCCTATGTTATCGAAAAAATTTATGACGGTACCCTTAAGACCAATGGTCTGGTCTCCTCCACCTTTCCCATTGAGGAATGGGAAAAAGCTTTTGAATATGCCGGCGGCAAACATGGAGATTTAAAGGTAGCCATCACCTTCTGATCCAATTGGCATCCACTTGCTTTCCACAGAAAAGACAACTATAAAGATTCAGGAGGGTAACAGATGAACTGCCTCATTGGCACCGATATCGGAACATCCGGTACAAAAAGCATCGTCATGGATACCACAGGAAAGCTTCTGGCATCGGATTTGCAGGAATACGATGTCCTCACCCCCAAGCCTCTTTGGGCGGAGCAGTGGCCACAGGTATGGGTAGAAGCCGTCACAGCTTCTATTCGGGAGGCCGTCAAAAAAGCCGGCGTAAAGCCCACTGACGTAAAAGGCATCTGTATCAGTGGCCTGTACGGCGGCAGCGGAATTCCATTGGATGAAAAGATGGAACCGGTAGGCCCCTGTCTGATCTGGATGGACCGGCGGGCCACCGACGAAGAACAGTGGGTACTGGAGCATGTAGGAGAGGAGCGGCTGCAGAAAATCACCCACAATGGGGCCGATCCCTACTATGGGTTTACCAAAATTCTTTGGATGAAGCATAAACAGCCGGGCAAATGGGCTCAAACAAAGCTCTTTTTGCCTCCCAACGCCTATGCTATCTATAAACTCACCGGTGAAATCGCCATCGATTACTCTTCCGCAGGTAACATTGGCGGAATTTTTGATATGAACACCCGATCATGGTCCCACGAACTGCTGGATGCCATGGGCATTCCCTCCACCATGATGCCCCAGCGATTGGTGGAGTGCACCCAAATCGTTGGGGTGCTCCATCAAGAGGGAGCTGCTCTGCTGGGTTTGCCGGAAGGAATTCCTGTCTTGAATGGAGGGGTTGATTGCGGAGCCGCCACAGTTGGTCTGGGAGTGTTCCAGCCTGGAGTTTACGCAGCGGCAATCGGCACCTCTATGTGCGCCGCCCTCATCCACGAAAAGCCAATCAAAGGGCGCGGCCTGATCGAATGGCCTTATCTGGTGGACTCCAAGCGGCTTTCCTACTCCTTTGGCGGTGGGGCCACGGCAGGAGCCCTGATCAAGTGGTTCCGCGACAACTTTGCCCGATGGGAAAAGCAGGTGGAAGACGAAGGCGGGAAAAACGCCTATGCGGTTTTGGATGAAGAAGCGGAGCAGCTTCCCCCCGGTTCGGAAGGTATATTGGTTTTGCCCTATTTTATGGGGGAACGCAGCCCTGTATGGGATACCCATGCCAAGGGAGTCATTTTTGGTCTTTCCCTCAGTCACACCCGCGCTCATGTGTACCGGGCCTTTTTAGAGGCGGTGGCTTACAGCCTGCGTCACACCATGGAGTGCACCGGTGAAGATCTGGGAGAGCAGATTCTCCTTGCCGGCGGTGTAGCTAAATCCAAGCTTTGGAGGCAGATCTTTGCGGATGTGACGGGTTCCTCCGTGGTCTGTCCCAAAAGCGATGTGGAGGCGAATCTGGGGGACGTCATGCTGGCAGGAGTGGGCACCGGCCTGCTCTCTTGGCAGGATATTTCCGCTTGGCAGGTGCTGGACACAAAGGTATTACCCAACCCAGAGGCCCACGCTGCCTATAACCACTATTATCAGCTATATCATCGCATCTATGGCAATTTAAAAGAAGATATGAAGACATTAACTAAGCTTGGGCAATCACAAACCATGACCCACGCATAGAACCGGGGGTGTACCCTTGGGATAATAAAATAACTTCCCGTTAACTGGCCCATGACAGGGCTGGTTAACAGGAAGTAGTTTTATATCTGCCGCACCGAATCTCGTTCCAGCAGTGCCGGCTGGGTTTTAATACTCACGATTTTTCGGTTGGGCGTTTGAATGCGCTTGAGTAAAATTTCGCACGCCATCAGGCCCATCCTTTCTTTGGCGGCATCAATCACCGTGAGAGCCGGGGATGAGTATTCCGCGAGAATTGAATCCTCGTACCCCAACAGGGAGACCTGTCCCGGAACAGAGGCGCCGACTTCGTTCAAAAAACGTCTGGCCCCTTGGGTAATACCGTCACTGCCGCCAAAAACTGCAGTTGGACGTTCGCGTTCTTCCCAGACCGATCTCATATTTTCGTAGCCGCCCCGGCCGGTATACGGCCCATACCGCAGCAAATGTGCTGGGGGCTCTAAATTGGCTTGAGCAAAGGCGCGGAAAAACCCCTCCTTCTTCTGACGGGAAATTTCACTGTCACGGGGACCGTTTAAAAAGGCAATGCGGCGGTGGCCCTTCTCCAGCAGGTAGCTTGCCGCCAAATATCCCACCTGCTCGGTATCGACAGCCACCGAATCCAGTAACGGCTCCTGCCTGCCTATAATGACCGTGCGAACATCCTGCTCCACAATCTGGTCAATCAGATCCGGGCGATAAAGTCCGCCAATCAGGAAGATTCCATCCACCCTTCTGTTCTTCACAAGTTCGGGCAGTTGGTTGGTATCGGTGGGAAACCGCTCGGTCAACAAGGTGTAATCGGTGTCTTTCAGGCCATCGTAAATGCCCGGGCTGGTATCATACAGCAGTGTCTCTACGATACCGTCAAAAGAATAGGGCTTTACACTAATATTTTGTGTTAGAAATACCAAACCCAGTACATGTTTTTTCTTGGTGCTAAGTTCTCTGGCTGCCATGTTGGGTACATAGCCAAGCTTTTTAACAGCCTCCATCACCCGGTATCTGGTTTCCAACTTTACATTGTCCTTATTGTTGAGAACAAGGGATACCGTTGATTTTGATACGCCTGCTTCCTTTGCAATATCGATAATTGTTGGTCCCATGTCACCCTCCGCTAAACCGTTCCTATAATAAAATATATATTAAGATGATAGCATTTTTACTTGACTAATGTCAAGTATCACTGATTGTTTTATTTGAGCGTTAAGCGGGTTTCAACCAATATTGTTTGCAATATTTAGAGGACTCGTCACAAATCACAGGAAGGCATTAAAACGGTTTAGTTTAATTAGAAAGGATGGTTATGAAACATGAAGCAGCGAACCCGCCAAGTACTCTGTGCCCTATTGACAGGCATACTTATTTGGAGCCAGCTTCCCCTTTCCCCAGCATTTGCATCGGATACCGTTGTAGGCCAAGCCACACAGTCCGTCGATTCCCCTGTTATCAGTTCCAATGAATATTCAGATGATTCGGAAGAGCCTACACCTTCGGAGGACCCACCTTCGGAGGATCCACCTGCGGAGAACACGCCTGCGGAGTTCACGCCTGCAGGGGATACAGTGGAAACAGGCACCACTGGAACGGTTACTTGGGAGCTAAACTTGGAAACTGGAGTCATGACTCTTTCCGGTGAAGGGGCTACTGCCAACTACAAAAGTGGTACAGATAAGGCAAAATCTGCTCCGTGGTTTGATTGGATGGACGATATCAAAACTATTGCGGTGGAAAATGGTGTCACGAGTCTTGGCGAACGCCTATTTTACGGCGCCGACAATCTGGTCTCGGTATCCTTGCCGGAATCACTGAAATCGGTGGCAGAAGGCGTGTTTCGTAGTTGTACCAAACTTGAGACCATTGCGATTCCTAATAGTGTAACAGAGCTGGCTCGGGCCAATTTTTACCAATGCAAGAATCTAAAATTGGTTAGTATCGGCTCCGGCATTACCGTCATTAGGGACATTACCTTTAGTAAGTGTGCCGCTTTGGAAGAAGTTACTTTTGTTGGTGATAACATCTCTTTTGAAAAAGATGCTTTCGCCGAATGCAACAATTTAACCAAGATCAACTTTGGCGGCGAAATCACCCAGTGGAAGGCGCTGCTCAGTGGAGATAATACCGATCTTCTAAAATCTACTGCTATCACGGTTCATTGCACCGACGGGGACTATGTGTTTGGATCGGAGGACCCGCCGTCAGATGATAAGGTGAAAAGTGGCACCTGTGGAGAAAATGTTGCCTGGGAATTGACAGGAGAAGACAACAACTATTGCCTAACTATCACCGCCACTAATGAAAAAAATAAAATAGATAATTACAGCGTTGGTGGCACGCCTTGGAACGAATATCTTACACAAATTACCAGCCTAGTGGTGGAAGATGGCGTGAAAAGCCTTGGCGACCGTCTGCTTTACGGCGCCACGGCCCTCCAAAACATCTCTATCCCCTCCAGCGTAACTGCCACCGGTAACGGCACGTTCCGGGGCTGTACCTCATTGGTCACGGCTGAAATCCCGGGGGCCATTACCACCATGGCAGACAATTTGTTTTACCAATGCACCGCTCTGGAGCAGGTGACATTTGGCGAAGGGACTACTCTGGTAGGGAAAAATGCTTTTAACGGCTGTACTGTCTTACAGGACATCACCCTTCCCGCTACAATAACCACCATTGAGAAGGAGGCCTTCCGAGCCTGCTCCAGCCTAAAGTCGATCACCATTCCGAATGGTGTCACTACCATTGGAGAAGGCGCCTTCCGGGCCTGTGCCAAACTGGAATCCGTAGACATTCCCGACAGTGTTACCACACTGACCCGGGTGGCCTTTTTCGACTGCCCTGTTTTGGATACGGTGATTATCGGCAAGGGGATCACTACCATCCACGACAAGCAGTTTAGCGGATGCACCGCGCTGACTACCATTCATCTGGCCGCCGACACCGTCACTTTTGAGGTGAACTCCCTGTATAACTGTAACAGTTTAACCGAAATCCGTTTTGGCGGCACCATTGCCCAGTGGAAGGAAGTCCTGCAAAAGCCTAGCTCAGCTGATGTACCGCAACTGTTTTCCACCGATATAACGGTGGTTTGTGCCGACGGCAGCTATGTCTACGGCCAAACAAAGTTTGGCACCGAACTTGTTTTTTCTGTTCTGAATGGTATTTTGACTCTTAGCGGTAAGGGCACCATGGGGGATTTTACCTCTGCATCAGAGGTGCCTTGGGCAGAGGATGCCCAGAACATTCACACACTGGTCATTAAAAACGGTGTGGATCGATTGGGTGCCAACGCATTGGGCGGCTGCACCAACTTGAGTTCCGTGCACTACATGGGCTCAGCACAGGAATGGAGTGATTTCTTGGCCAAAAGCGGGGATGGCAACGGCCCCCTCCAATCTGCAGAGCTTGTTCTGGGGTTATCCGGTACCTGTGGCGCTTCCGGTGCCGTCAAATGGACTCTTTCTCCGGACGAGAAGATTTTGACCATCAGCGGATCTGGAGATATGGACGATTACCCAAGCTCTAAAGTCACTCCATGGCGCTACAGTTTGGGAGAGATAAGGTCCTTCCAAGTTGAAAATGGAGTCACCTCGGTGGGAGACTTTTCTCTTCGCTACGCCATCAAACTCAATACGATAGAAGTAGCCGATTCGGTAAAACGGCTTGGCAACTATTGTTTCGGCGGATGTGTCAGCCTAAAAGAAGTTTCCCTGCCGGAAGGCGTTCAAATCATTGGGGCAAAAGCCTTCAGCGCCTGCAGTTCTCTGCACACCATTCATTTGCCCCTTACATTGACGCACATTGACATGAAGGCATTTGATTATGATGCCAGACTATCCGATGTGTATTATGCCGGCAATCAGAATCAGTGGAATCGGGTTATCATAAGCGACGACGCCTTGGGCAATAAGTATCTCCACGCCGCAACATTCCATTATGGAACCCCCGTGGAGGATGCTTCCAACTTTACCGACATCAGTGCCGGCAGCTGGTATCTGCCTGCCGTGCAGTATATGGTGGACCACGCCTATATGAAGGGTGCCGGCAGCCGGTTTGGCGCCATGGACAAGATGACCTGCGCCGAAGCTCTTTCCATTTTACACCGGCTGGCGGGAGGCCAATATCTCACCTCCGAAGAATGGGCACAGGAAAACGGTATCAGCCTTGCCGGACAACATATGACCGCCGCTTCTCTGGCTCTGCTGCTTTATCAGACCGCCGACTACAACGGATATGATCTTGCCTCATCCTCCGCGCCACTGGATGGGCTCACCAACACCGGCAGCCTGTCTTCCAGCCATCTCGAGGCCTTGCGGTGGGCTGTAGAAAATAGCTACCTGGCCGGTCTTTTAGCCCACATGGCACCTGTGGATGCAACTCGAGCCTTAACCCGTGGGGAAGCAGCCGATGTTCTGGCATCCTACTTAAAGAGTGGTTATTCCCAGGCTGACCGTTATGACCGCATCATCCATATTGTTAAGACGGCTTTGCAGGCAGGCGGGGACGGCCAGTTGTATATTCTGGGCCCTGATCTCATGGTCCCCGACCTTACCACAAAACCTGGAGACTGCACCCTGATCGTCTTCCCTGACGGCAAAACCATGATGATCGATTCCGGTGTGTCCCAATGCCAGACGCAGGTGATCAAACTGCTGCAAGACCTGAATCTCACCTCACTGGATTATTTTATGCTCAGCCATCCCCACTCGGACCATGTGGGCGGTGCGCTACCGATGGCGAAATATCTTGACAGCGTCGGTGGAAAGGTTGGTACTTATTATTATACTGGTTACATCGATGGCACGACGGAAACCGATCTGCGCAATTATTTACGCGAAAAGGGAACCGACCTCATCGTTAATGTGAAGGCTGGCGACCAGTGGAACATCGGAGATGTGGGTGTTAAAGTGTTCTGCCCCACAGCAGAAGAGCTGCTAGAGACCGGCTCCGGGGATGAGTTTGTCAACAATCTCTCCATTGCCATGAAGCTCACCTACGGGGATTCCACCTACCTGACCTGTGGAGATATATATGCCAGCATGGAGCAAAAGTTGGTGGCGAAATATGGCGCGGAGCTTCAGGCAGATGTGATGAAATCCAACCATCACGGCCTTTATACCTCCAACCTTCCCATTTGGATCGAAACCGTTTCTCCGTCGATTGTGCTAACCTATTCCGATGATATTGGAAACGCGGCCCTGTCCAATATGCTGAAACATGCAGGCGCTTCCTATTACAGTGTTGGGATGGACGGCCTTATCATGGTGAGTATGGACAATCAGAAAAATTATACGAAGCTGTCCCAACGAGACAGCAGCCTGCGCCAGATTTACCCGGGATATGTAAATCCCGGAGCCAATTCCTATACCATCTCCGTATCAACTAATTCCGCCGTTGGCGGAACGGTATTCGGCAGCGGCACATTTAGCGAGGATACATTCCATACGGTTATGGCCTCAGCTAATCCCGGCTACCGGTTTACCGGCTGGACCGAGCATGGTACACAGGTGAGTTCCAGCGCCAGCTATTCCTTTACGATCACAGGGCACCGGACACTGGTAGCAAACTTTGAACGTATCGGCAACCCATCCGATTCCAACCGCAGCTCGTCCGATGACAGCGGCGATACGACACCATCCGAACAGCCTTCTTTGCCCAAAGAAAGCTGGGTAGAATCCGACTTGTCCTTTCTGAACTCTCAGGGGACGGCAGGCAACGGTGTGGGGCATGTTCGCACCCGCAATAACGGAATCTATGGTATCCGGGCAAAAGTCTTTTCCCAATTGCAGCAAAGCCTTGCTTATGAGCATGACACTGTAAAGGATAACGCGGTTCAGGTGCGTTTGTACATTAAGGAGCCTGCTAAAATTCTGGAAGATATTTACGTATCAGGTTGGGTAACAGGTTCCGAGGTTGAAAAGGCAAGAGATATATTTGAAAAATGGTTCCAAAACAAAGTGCGGGTCATCCATATGGATCACACAAAGCCATGGGGCCAAAGGGTGGAGATTGCCGCAAAGGTAGATTTGGCCAAAATCGATGTGAACAACCTGTACTTCTACAGCTATGACAAAAAGAGCAGCCGCTACTCCATGATCCGGAAACCCAACAGTTGGGTAGACGCCAACGGCTATTTGCATTTCTATACCGACATGGCGGCCGATATTGTTATCAGCGAAGGTCCGCTGGTAAAGAGGTAAGCTTTTGAAAGAGCAACGTTTTTTCCTGTAGCGGTTAAATTTTATGGCGAACCAACATAGTAAACCCATAATCAGTAGCAGACCCAAATAGGCGAGATGGACGTACAACTCTTGCTCTATCTTCTGCTGACATCCCTTTTGGGCTGTAAAGAGAAGCAAAATCAAATACTAGCTCGACTATCACAATAACAATTAAAAGGAAGGTAGCTATGAATTTCATGGCGACCTTCCTTTCATTCTATACAAAGGCTAGGCAGGAATAAGATGATTGCTTATAAAGGGCCTTTTACTACCGAAATATAGTAAATATATAAAAATATGTTATACTAAAAAGTATAAAAAGAAATTTTATATGGGAGGAATCGTGTGACAATTCAACAACTGGAATTCTTTATAGCAGTCTCTGAATATCGTCAATTTACAGCAGCGGCCAACGAGCTTTATATTTCTCAATCCTCCCTTTCCAAGCAAATCATTGCGTTAGAGGAGGAATTGGGGGTTAAGCTGTTTGTGCGGGATACCCGAAATCTTGCCATGACTCCGGTGGGGGAGGAGATACTGGAACGGGCGCAGCGCATGATGGAAGAATACAAGCAAATGAACCAAACGATTTCCGATTTTCGCCGGCCTCATCAAACAGAGGTTGCCATTGGGGCTGTCCCCATTCTGAACCATTATGGCATAACGGAACAACTACTGCAGTTTCACAAAGAAAACCCAAAGATCTCCATTAAAATATCAGAAACGGTGACAGCGGATATTTTTGAAATGCTGGACCGTCAACAAATCGACATTGGTTTAATTCGCACTCCGTATTTAAAGGACAACTGTTATGACATCCTTCCCATACTGAAGGATGAGCATGTGCTGTTGGTCAGTGAGCAACATCGCTTGGCCGAATGCGGAGAAGTGAGTATGGAACAGCTGGCTGATGATAACTTTATGCTGATGGATACGGACCCTTATTACACCCGCTTTTATATGAAAATTCTGCGGGATGGAGGGATCCACCCGGGGATAGAATACACAAAAATGCGTCTGGAGACTATTAAGATTTGCGTCATGGAAAATTCCTGTGTCTCACTAATGATGAGCAAGGTAGCGGGATACCATAAAACTCCGGGTACGCGAATTTTGCGCATCAAAAATCACCCTTCACTCTATTTGGCGCTGGCGACCAAGAAGGGTGTAGAAATGTCACCTCAGTGCCAGCAGCTGCGGGATTTTTTAATGCAGCACGCAACAAAACAAGATCAACCGTCTTAAATTTAGAATGAATTAACTTGGAAATGACAGATTGAAAGAGGCCGCTTCCCAATGATGGGAAGCGGCCTCTTTCTGATATGGAGAGTGGTTAGTTGATGGGGCACTCAAACAGAATTGCACCCTGTTCCACTAACTTTTGCTGTAGCTCGGAAACATCCTGTTCCAGAGCGCGCGGAGTGATTTTCTTTTGAACGCACAGGCCTGCAGCCGTACCGGCGGCCTGTCCGGTGACCATGGTTTGATGCAGGTAGCGGAGATAGGCAGGGCGGTCGGTAGAAACACACTTGCCAGCCGCCAGCAGATTGTCGATCGTTGTAGGTACCAGACACCGGTAAGGAATATCGTAGGAACCGCCGTCCTTAGGCCAGGACATTCGGGGATCATCAACGTTGACATTTAGCGTGTTCACATTGGTTACATGATACCCGCCGGCTTTAAAGGAACTTTTGCCAATGGTGTCGGCAAACTGCCGGCATTCCGCCACATCTTCCTGTGTGAGGATGTAGTCACCCACAATACGTGGCCCCTCCCGCAGGCGCAGCTCGGTGCAAACTTTGGTGATGTAGGCGTTCTTGAATCCGGGCACGTAGTTTTTGAAGAAGCGCCAGGCAATCATGTTTTGCTTGCGGCATTCCACCATGCAGCGGGTCAGATCCCAAGCATCGGTAGGCAGGGCGTGATCCCACTGGGATGAATGCTGGAAATGGGCCTGAACATGTCCGCCTTCCTTGGGAGTGATGAAGAAGCCAACTCCGGAGTAGGGATGCCAATCTCCATTCTTTAAAGCCATATCCCGCAGTTCGTAAAAGCCCATCAATTCGCCCAACTCGGTGATGTCGTGGCACTTGCTGTACACATCCATAACAGCTTCCCGGGTCCCGTCGGTATAGGGGTTGAGCAACTGCTTGTAGGAAAACTGCT
>ENA-UOOR01003719-UOOR01003719.1-fermentation-metagenome-genome-assembly--contig:-NODE-3719-length-13054-cov-5.093930_pt1 | contig 13054 bp, 14 predicted proteins | sample MGYA00245780_ERZ724029 | MGnify/ENA primary metagenome ERZ724029 (study PRJEB28704, sample SAMN03018315) | fermentation metagenome | biome: anthropogenic terrestrial biome; feature: soil; material... | reverse complement strand
GTTTCATAACCCCATTGGTGCCTTTCGCAGAAAGGTGGATTTATAAAAATGAAAACAAAAAAAACACTGTCATTGGTTTCATGTCTGCTGGTAATTGTCATGGTTTTGGCCGCCTGCGGCAATAATCAGGAGAAACCGTCAGATGAGCAGCCTGAACAATCATCAGAAACACCGTCGGGAGATCAGGCGGATGCTCCTGCTCAGGTATTAAAATACGGAGTTGATGCAGAGCCTGTGGGATTAGATCCTCACACAGTATCCTCAAGCTCATCAATCAGAATATTCAGGCAAATTTACAACAGCCTGATAGATGTGGATAAAGATATGAATTTTGTACCCTCACTTGCGGAATCATGGGAACAGCCTGATAACTTAACCTATATATTTAAATTGAAAGAAGGCGTTAAGTTCCATAATGGAAGGGAAATGACGGCAGAAGATGTTAAATACAGCTTCGAAAGGGTTCTAAATCCGGAAACTGCAGCTATAGGAAAATCCTACTATGACAGTATAGATACTATAGATGTTTTGGATGAATATACTGTGAAATTTACATTAAAGGAACCTTTCGCACCATTCATGACAAATCTGACAAGTCTTTACGGAGCAATAGTTCCCAAGGAGGTTGTTGAAAAAAGTGGCAATCTTATGCAGACAGCATGCGGAACAGGTCCGTTTATGCTGAAAGAATGGATACCTGACAACAAAGTAATATTGGTCAAGAATCCTGATTATTTTGTTAAAGGGGAGCCAAAATTAGATGCTGTAGAATATTATATAATGGTTGATGAATCAGCAAGAGTTGCAGCACTTCGTACTGGTAATGTAGATATTATAAAACTTCCTGCATCAAGCATACCTTTAATTGAAGGTAATGCTGATATTAATATATTGGAATATCAGTCAAATGACTACAGTTATGTGGGATTTAACTTAGATTTGGACAAGTATAAAGATGTAAGGGTAAGACAAGCTATAAGTCTTGCAATCAACAGACAGGAAATAATTGACTTGGTGTATGAAGGAAATGCAAAAGTTACCGGATTTGTACCTGAAGCAATGGGTAGATGGTCAATAGATTATAAAAATGAAGAATTATATCAGCAAAATATTGAAAAAGCTAAACAGTTAATGGCGGAAGCAGGTTATGCCGATGGCTTTGAGACTACAATAGCTGTGGGTTTGCTGGATGATATCAATGCAACAGGTGAAATATTACAAAAACAGCTGGAGCAAATTGGGATTAAGGCAACTATACAAAACCTTGAATCGGGTCAATATGTGGATGCTTGGAAAAACAGAAATCTTGAAATGATGGTAGGTAGAAACGGAGCAGGAACTGACCCGGACAGAGCGGTGGCCTTTTTCTTCTCATCAGCTGGATCTGCAAATGTGTGGGGCTACTCGAATCCTGAGGTTGATGAATTGTGCAATCAGGGTAAGGTAATTGTGGATGAAACGGAAAGAGAAACCATATACAAGGAAGCTCAGAAGCTTATAGTTAACGATGTTCCAAATCTGTTTATAGCATCTCCAATGGAGTACTATTTTACAAGGACAAATGTTGAGGGCTTTTCTCCTACAACATTTGATGCTGAAAACTTTAGAAATGTAGTAATAAAATAATATTCGTTAGGGACGTGAGGCTGAAAGGATTGTCTGTTTCGGTCTCATTCTCCTTTTTATTTAAGGAAGTGGTAATATGTGGTCATACATAATCAAAAGGTTGCTGGGGCTAATTCCTGTTCTAATAGGTATAAGCCTGTGTATTTTCCTTGTTTTGCAGTTAATTCCCGGTGATGTTATATCGGGTCTTTTAGGTATAGAAGAAAATCCTGAGCTAAGGGCTCAGCTTGAAAAGAAATTCGGTTTAGATCAACCTCTTTATAAGCAGTACTGGGATTGGATTTCAAAAGCAGTCAGAGGAAATTTCGGGAGATCATTCAGAACTGACAATGAAATATTTCCGGAGATAATTGCACGATTTAAGATAACTGCTCAGCTGACTGTTATGGCTGCGGTAATATCCTGTCTCATAGGAATACCCCTGGGAATTTTGTCAGCAATAAAAAGAAATACGTGGGTTGACGGTATTGTAAGAATAATTGCTTTGCTGGGTGTGTCAGTGCCAAATTTTGCATCAGCTACTTTGCTTGTGTTGTTTTTATCTTTGGTATTGAACTATTATCCGCCGGTTGGGTATGTGGGGTTTTTTAATAATGCATCGGTAAATATGAAAATTATGATTCTTCCAGCCATTATACTTGGTACAAGTATGTCAGGTTCAGTCATGAGAATGACACGCTCCTCTGTGCTTGAGGTGCTGAGGCAGGACTTTATCAAGACTGTAAGAGCTAAAGGAGCTTCGGAGAAAATTGTTATATTCAAGCATGCCTTAAAAAATGGTCTGATTCCGATTATAACTTTAATAGGCATGCAAATCGGATCTCTGTTAGGTGGAGCTGTGGTGGCAGAGCAGATATTTTCAATACCTGGCTTAGGTCTTATGACTCTTACAGCCATTAATCAAAGAGATTATCCTGTTGTACAGGGGTGTGTTCTATTTATTGCATTTGTATATGTACTGGTGAATTTAATAGTTGATATACTATATACATATGTAGATCCCCGTATATCCTATAAGTAGGCGGTGACAAATGAAATCAATTAAAAGAATTTTAAAAGAGTTGTTTAAGGATCCCATGGGAAGAATTGGCCTCATAGGTGTGGTTCTGATTATTATGCTCAGTGTTCTTGCACCTGTTATATCTACTCATGATATAACTGAAATGTATACTCAGGACAAGCTCCGTGAACCATGCGGCGAGTATCTGTTCGGAACTGATAATTACGGAAGAGATGTGTTTAGCCGTATAATTTACGGAGCAAGGGTTTCACTTGAGGTTGGAATAATATCTGTAGGTATTGCAGCAATATTCGGACTTATATTTGGAGTGATATCAGGATATTTTGAAGGATGGGTTGACAATTTAATAATGCGTTTTATGGATATATTGTTTGCTTTTCCATCAATACTTCTTGCATTGTTTATCGTATCAGCATTAGGACCAAGCATTGCTAATACAATGATTGCCATAGGAATTGTAAATACGCCGGTCTTTACCAGAACTGTTAGAGCGTCTGTTATTTCGGTGAAATCAACGGAGTACATAACAAGTGCAAGAAGTATAGGTTTGAAACCCGCTTCAATTATATTAAAACATATAATTCCTAATATACTGTCTCCATTTACGGTACAAATTACACTGGCTCTGTCGGGAGCCATATTAACAGAAGCTTCTATGAGTTTTTTGGGATTAGGAATTCAACCACCGGATCCATCTTGGGGTTCAATGTTAAATGAGAGCAGAAAATACATGGAAATAGCTCCGTGGCTTGCGGTATTTCCTGCAGTATTTATAATCTGCACAATATTATCCTTTAACATATTGGGGGACAGCTTAAGAGATGTGCTTGATCCTAAATTAAAGTTGTAGGAGAAAACTATGGAAAATATATTGGAAGTAAAAAATTTAGGTATAGATTTGGTTACCAGGGACAGCATCAGAAGGCTAATAGATGACGTAAGCTTTGAAGTAGGCAGAAAACAAAGCTATGGAATAGTAGGAGAATCAGGCTGTGGAAAAAGCATTACAGCCATGTCCATTATGCAGCTTTTGTCATATCCGCTTAAAACCGGCAAAGGAGAAATATTTTTTGATTCAGATGCAGGCAAGGTGGATTTATTATCTATGAAAAAAGAAATAAGAAAAATAAGAGGTAAGGAAATTTCAATGATATTTCAAGAACCAATGACTGCATTGGATCCCATATTTACTATAGAGGATCAAATAATTGAAACATTGGAGTTCCATACAAATCTGAACAAAAAAGATATGCGTGAGTTGGCTTTGGAAATGCTTAATAAGGTGGGGATACCAAGAGCAGAGCAATTATTGGGAGAGTATCCACATCAGTTATCCGGAGGAATGCTTCAGCGAATTATGATTGCCATAGCACTTATATGCAGACCGAAGCTTTTAATAGCTGATGAGCCTACAACAGCATTGGATGTTACAATTCAGGCTCAAATTTTGGATTTGATGAATGAATTAAAAGAATCTTTTGATACATCAATAATCATGATTACTCATGATTTAGGAGTTATTGCGGAAACATGCGAAAAGGTTGCTGTATTTTATGCCGGTCAAATAGTAGAAGAAACAGATGTTGTAAGGATGTTCCATGGTGCTGCTCATCCGTACACCTCTGGGTTATTAAGAGCTGTTACATCTCTTGGGGATAAAAGTAAATCATTGTATACGATACCTGGTATGGTACCTGTAGGCGGTTATATACCAAAAGGCTGTCGGTTTGAGGACAGGTGCGACAGGGCTAAGAAAATATGCAAAAATAACCCTCCTGAGCTTTTAGAAATAGAAGAAGGACATAAATGCAGGTGCTGGCTTTACAATGAAAGTGGTGATGAAAAATGAGCAGGGTACTATTAGAAGTGGAAAATTTAAAAACATATTTTCCTGTGAAAGAAGGAGTATTTAAAAAAACCACGGGTTATGTCCATGCGGTTGATGATGTAAGCTTTAAAGTTAATGAACAGGAGACCTTTGCTCTTGTAGGAGAATCCGGCTGCGGGAAATCAACTACCGGAATGAGTATATTGAGGCTTATAGAGCCTACTGCAGGCAGTGTACTATTTGAAGGGCAGGATGTTCTGAAACTTTCAGCCGAAGAACTGAGAAAAAAAAGAAGAGATATGCAACTTATATTCCAAAATCCATATAGCTCATTAAATCCGCGTATGACAGTTAAAAGACTTATGGAAGAACCCTTAAAGACGCATTTTAAGATGTCGCAGAAGGAATTGGATGAACAGGTTTTCCAGACAGCGGATAAGGTTGGGATTTCCAAGGATCAGCTTGAAAGATACCCTCACCAGTTCAGCGGAGGTCAAAGGCAGAGAATAAGCATTGCAAGAGCCATAATAAGCAGACCAAGATTTGTTGTTGCAGATGAACCCGTTTCAGCGCTGGATGTTTCAATACAGTCTCAGATATTAAATTTGCTGATACAACTTCAGATGGATTTGAAATTGACATATATATTCATATCACATGATTTAAATGTTGTAAGACATTTGAGCAATTCCGTTGCGGTTATGTACCTTGGCAGAATTGTAGAAACAGGTTTATCCGAAGAAATATTTAAAAATCCAATGCATCCCTATACGCAGGCGCTGCTGTCAGCAGTACCTTCAAAAGATCCGCTAAATAAAAAAAAGCGGATAATATTGCAGGGAGATGTTCCCAGTCCTGTTAATCCTCCTGAAGGCTGTCCGGTATTCGCAAGATGTAACAGAGCAATGGATGTTTGTAAACAGCAGAGACCTGTGTTAAAAGCCATGAGCGGAACTCATAGAACAGCATGCCATTTATATTAAGATATTCGTCCTGACTATGGAGTTAATTAAGCTGACGATTATTAGTCTACATAATGAGGTGAAAGAAAATTAATACATTAAATTTACTGACAGAGCAGAGAAATATAAATACAATGGATATAGATAGCATTTCGACGGTTGAAATGCTTACAATGATAAATAATGAAGATAAGAAGGTAGCATTGGCTGTGGAAAAAGAAATACCTATTATTGCCAAAGCTGTTGATATTATAATAGAAAAAATATATATGGGAGGGAGACTAATTTATATTGGTGCCGGAACAAGCGGGAGAATAGGAATATTAGATGCATCAGAATGTCCTCCTACCTATGGCACAAACCCGGAACTTGTTCAAGCTTTAATAGCCGGGGGAGAAAAAGCAATAATTAAAGCAATTGAAGGCTCAGAAGATGATACGGAGCTTGGAATAACTGATTTGAAAAAAATTAATTTTAGTCAAAAGGATGTACTTGTGGGAATAGCTGCAAGTGGAAGGACACCCTATGTGTTAAGTTCTGTTAAATATGCCCGCAGCATTGGTGCAATAACACTTGGAATCAGCAACAATCCTGATTCGGAGTTAAATGAGATTGCAGATATTCCAATATGTCCTGTAACGGGTCCGGAAGCAGTAACCGGCTCTACACGTATGAAAGCCGGAACCTCCCAAAAAATGGTACTTAATATGATATCAACAGGGGTAATGATAAAATACGGAAAAGTGTATCAAAATCTAATGGTTGATTTAAAAGCTTCAAATGATAAACTTATAGAAAGGTGTAAAGGAATAGTGGTTGAGGCCACTGGAATTTCGCAAAAAGAAGCAGAAAATGTACTGAAAAAAACAAATTATAATTGCAAACTTGCAATTTTTATGATAATTTCTGAATTAGGAATTGAAGATGCAAAAAAAATATTAGACGAAAATAAAGGGTATATTAGAAAAGCGCTTAAGGCTGTAAAGTAGATATGGAGGGATAAGATGTCAATAAAATCGGGTGGTCTGGCAATGATAAAAAATGTTATGAATGATTTACCTATGTCAGAAAAGAAAACAGCTGCATTCATATTAAATAATCCTGGTCAGGTGGTTACGATGACAGCTTTAGAGTTGGGTGAAGCAAGTGATACCAGCAGTTCTGCAGTTATACGATTATGCAGGTCCTTGGGGCTCAGTGGTTATCAGGAATTGAAAATGCGAATTTTGGGAGATTTAAATTCATCTTATGATGTGTCATATATGGATATAAAAAGGAATGATACTGTTAAGTCAATTAGCCAAAGCCTCAGAAATAATGCAATCAAGTCATTAGATGAGACACTTCTGTTTCTGAATGAGGAAACAATTGAAAACTGCGTTAAGTTAATTGATAATGCAGAAACTATTTTAGTTTATGGCATGGGAGCATCCTTTATAGCAGCAAAGGATGCTCAGCAAAAATTTATACGTATCAATAAGCCATGCTATGCAATTGAAGATACACATATAAATGCGACTATGATAGCAAATCTGAAGTCCAATGATGTGGTAATAGGAATTTCATCATCGGGTGAGACAAATGAGACTATAAAACTTATAGGGTTGGCAAATTCAAGAAGTATAAATACAATAGGCATAACAAGGTACGGTAAGACATCTTTGGGCAAAATTTCAAAATATAATCTTTACACACCATCCAGTATAGAGACACCCTTTAGAAGTGCTGCAACAGCTTCGCGTATGTCTCAGCTATACATAATTGATGTATTGTTTATGTGTTATGCTACATCTAAATATGACAGTACCATCAGCTATCTTCAAAATACGGTAGATACAATAAATGAATTTAAAGAAATGTCATAATTGTATTTTGCTCTTTGCTAAGGAGATTATTAATTGTATAATAGCACATGTATACCATTTATATTATTGAAAGGAATTGAAATTAGCAATGAATGTAATAATTAAAAATAACTACCGGGAAGTGAGCGAACTTGCAGCTCAATATTTATTAAATACCATTAAATCTAAAAATAATTCGGTTATAGGTTTACCAACAGGTCAAACGCCTTTAGGCATGTATGGTATAGCAGTTGATGAATTTAATAAAGGAAGCATATCTTTCAAGGATGCTACAACATTTAATTTAGATGAATACATAGGATTAGAAAAAACAAATAAAAACAGTTATTATTATTTTATGAATGAACATCTGTTTTCACGAACAGACATTAATCAGAAAAATATAAATATTCCTGACAGCATGGCAAGTGACATAAATCAGGAATGCATAAGATATGAAAAGAAATTAAAAGAAGCCGGTTACATGGACATATTGTTTTTGGGGATAGGGGAGAATGGTCATATAGGCTTTAATGAACCGTCAGATTACTTTGAACCATATACGCACCTGGTGAAACTTAAAGAAAGCACCATAGCTGCGAACTCAAGATTTTTTGAAGGAGTGGAGGATGTTCCCAAAAATGCTATAACCATGGGGATAAAGACTATATTTTCAGCTAAAAAGATTGTGCTCATTGCTTCGGGTGTATCAAAATCGGAGGTAATAGCAAAGACAGTAAACGGTAAAATTACTTCTCATATACCTGCATCAATATTACAGCTTCACAATAATACAACTATAATAATAGATAAGGACGCGGCAAAAAACTGTGCATTTAATATTTCCCCATTAATCAATTCTTGACCACCTTGTCCGGCGGAGAACTTCAAAGGGTTAAACTTGCTAGCCAAATTGATAAAAAGGGATCTGTTTTTGTAATTGACGAACCCACAGACTGACTTCATCCTGATGATGTAAACAATATGTTTCTTATAGAACACAGTATTGAGGTTATGAAGGATGCTGATTATATAATAGAAATCGGACCGGAGGGGGACGAAATATCCGGTCATGATGTATAGAATTTTACAACCTTATTATATTCCTTCATTATGTTTTGCAAGATATCTATGTGTTTAAAGTCATTGTTATACAGTATGTTGATTTCTCTAATCATTCCTAAATTTTCAATGGGCAATACAGTTATCTTTCCTTTTTTAAGTTCATCGAGGCAGACACTTCGTGCAAGTATTGAAACTCCTATGTCTCTTCTTATAAGATCCTTTATGGTTGCTATGTTGTCAACTTCCAAAATAACATTGAAGTCATCCAGCGAAATGTTATTGCTTTCCAGATGTGCTGTGAAAAGGTTTCTTGTGCCTGATGAAGGTCTGCGGAGAATCAACGGCTGTTTTTTTAGTTCGTTTATTGTAACCATGCTTTTTTTTGCCAGAGGATGATTATTAGATACGACCAGTACCAGGGAATCTGTATCAAGCAAAATAGAATTTATGCTGTTGTCCGGTACATTACCTTCTACAACGGCTAAATCTACTTCATAATTTTTAACCATATCGTAAAGATTATTTAAAGTATCAGTAATAATTGTTATGCTGGTGCCGGGTGTTTTAGCACTGTATTTTCCCAGCACCTCTGCTACGGCATTACTTTCGGCAGTGTGTGTAACTCCAACCGTAAGGCGCCGTATATGCCGTTGTTCATCAAAAATACCCTGTGTCATGGACTCATATAAAGCAATGATCCTTCGGGCATATTTAATCACGATATTTCCTTCATTTGTAGGCTTTATTTCATTTCCAATCCGATTAAATATTTTAATATTCAATTCCCTTTCCAATTGTTTTATATGTTGTGTTACGGCTGGCTGTGTAAGAGAAAGATGCTCTGCAGCACGGGTGTAGCTGTTAAATTCCACTACTGCCAATAAAGTATAAAGTTTAGGATCAATCATATTTTTTCCTCCACATATAATGTTTCATTATGATATTCTGATAAATAATAAATTTACTTTATGTAACTTATGAATATAATAACATGATTTATTTAAGGAGGCAAGGATATAGATAAAAATAATGTATTTCTACTTGCGTTATAAAACATGTGAAGCTTCCAGATGTTATCGGATATATAATTACAGGTGTTTTAACTGATCCCTGTGCTTTGAATTTTATTCCCCGAGAAATGAGAGCTTTTAATTCGATACGTTATCCTTAAAAATTTGTTTGACTTATAAAACAGGTATGTACTATAATGAAAATTGAAACAGAAAATCTTTGAAATTTTATATCCGTTCTTGATCCTTATTTGGAAGGATTTTTTTATTGCTTATAGATAATGGATGTTAAAAATAATGTAGGGAGGACATAAATGGTAAGTTCTATGAAGGAAAACTATCTGTTTTCAAGTAAAGATTTAATAAGGCTGCTGATACCTCTTATGATAGAGCAGTTTTTAGCTGTTGCCGTAGGTATGGCGGATTCGATAATGGTGGCAAGTGTGGGAGAAAGTGCGGTTTCTGCCGTTTCCCTTGCAGATTCAATAATGATTCTGCTTATAAACATTTTTGCTGCATTGGCAACCGGAGGAGCTGTGGTTGCAGGTCAGTACATAGGTCAAAGGCAGAATGGAAAGGCATGTGAGTCGGGAGAACAGCTCATAGCATTTGTAACTTTCATTTCAGTAGTTGTAATGGTAATTATGTATTTTGGCAGAAATTTTATACTTAAAACGGTATTTGGAAGTATTGAGCCGGATGTTGAGGCATATGCTAAAACCTATATTATGATTGTTTTTGCCAGCATACCTTTTATAGCTGTGTACAACAGCGGTGCGGCTTTGTTCAGAGCCATGGGCAACTCGAAAATAACCATGATAACTTCTCTTATAATGAATGCAATAAACGTGGTCGGAAACGCACTGCTTGTTTATGTTGCGAAACTTGGTGTGGCAGGTGTAGCAATTCCTACACTAATATCGAGAGCTGTTGCAGCTATTATAATTATTGTATTGTTAAGGAACAAAGAACTTATAATTCATATTAGGAAAAAGCATAAGTATAAATATGATAAGAACATGGTCAATAACATATTAAAAATAGGCATTCCAAGCGGCATTGAAAATAGTATGTTCCAGCTTGGGAAAATAATGCTTCTGAGTGTTATTTCGGGTTTTGGCACAGCATCAATTACGGCAAATGCAGTTGGAAATACAGTATCTGCTTTTGGAATACTTCCCGGTACGGCAATAGGATTGGGACTGGTTACTGTTGTAAGCCAGTGTGTCGGAGCAGGGGATTATGAACAGGTTAGATTTTATACGAAGAGGCTTATCAAGTATGCCTATATTTCCATGATAATAATAAATGGACTAATTGTTTTGGGAATACCACTGATTTTGAGAATCTATAAATTATCTGCAGGAACAGCAGCTATGGCAAGTCAGGTGTTTATTTTCCACGGAGTTTTTGCCTGCATTATCTGGCCGATAGCATTCACTCTTCCAAATACGCTCAGAGCTTCAAATGATGTTCGGTATACCATGACTGTTGGTGTAATCTCAATGTGGACGGTAAGGATTGGTATGGGAATAATTATTTCAAAATATATGAACGCCGGCATGTTTGGAGTATGGGTAGCAATGATTATTGACTGGTTTGTAAGAGCCTTTTTCTTTACATTCAGATATAAAGGGAGTAAGTGGGAACTTGGATCTTTGTCAGGAGATTAAATTATTACGCAAAAACCTTCACTTTAGATAAATTTTAACATATATTAAATTTAGCATACTTTAAAGGAAGGTAATTATGGAAAAGCGTGGAGCAGAGTTTTCAGATTTAATTAAAAAATTAGGTGATGACGGCAATGCAGATTGTGATGCTAATCCGGAAAATAACAATAACTGCAGAACGATAGCTTCGTACATTATTTCTTTGCCGCCAAAGCAATATACGCTTTTGTCATCAATGATTGGCATTTTGATGATTGATAACCTTAATCCAAAAGAGCAGATTTCCCTCGGGAAGTTTTTAATTAATATAGGACAGACAATATTATCATCAGCAGCTCAGGAAGAATTGAGTATTAAAAGAAAGAAATATTAACGGTTGATTTACTTAAAATTCAGATATATACTATATATGCCTGCAACCGGAAATAAAATGACAGGTTCAGGTATACTTTACTAAAAGTCGGAGGATATTATGAAAGCATATGATTTAATACATAAAAAGGAAATAGAAGTAACCTATGATAGTCTTGTAGAGCTTATGAGAAATAACAGGCAGGTAGATTTAATACTTAATGACAAAAAAACTGATGATGACGGATATTTAACATGGGATGCAGAGCATTGGACATCAGTTAATGAAAATAGATTTATGAGATGTTATTCGTTAGGTGAAAGACAATTAAGAGATTTTACCTCTCACAATATACATGATTTAAAAAATGACTTTAAACCGGATGAAGCCAAGGAAATTCAAATAAACTAAGAGATGACTATAGAGTTATATATTATCCTGACCGGTTCGGAGCAGACATATCAGAAAAACAATCCCGCCATAACCTACTAACGGATAATAATATTTGACCAGGTTCGAAAAGCCAAACTGGCTTGCTAATAAGGCTGCTATTGTCGTTAATGTAACAATCAGAACACTATTTAATGAAAATCTCTGAATATTTGTTATTCGTGATACAAATCCGTACAGGGAACCTACCGCAGTTGTATAGATTTCAGCAATCAGTACGACAGCATAGGCTAACTGTGCGGGATATGATATTTTACCTGCCACATAAATCATAGGTACTTCAAGATTAATAATTTCTGAAATATTGCCGGACAATGCAAGAAAAATCATCACAGAGCCCAGGCCAAGACCTAACCCACCCAGTATAGCACCGATCTTTACAGCTCTTCTGTCCTTAGCTTCAGCTCCAAGCGGTCCAAGTATGGCAACAGATATTATTATGTTGTACGATACATACAGAATTGATGATAAAAGCCAGTTGCTAATGATTATGCTTCCTCCCGAAGGAACCAATGAAGATGTGAAATTAGGAGGAGAACCTGTAATTGAAAATAAACTGGTTCCGATAACTGCCGCAAGCAGGAAGGGAACTACAAAGCTTATAGAATTAATTACGCCATTTATGCCGGTTAATACGGTAACTGCCGTAATAACAGCCATAAGTATATTACCCATCAGACTCGTCAGACCAAACTGCTGGATAAACAAGGCACCGGTTCCCGCTATCATTGAAGTAAAGGAACCAAAAAGGAAGAAAGTAATTATTGAGTCAACTATTTTTCCTGTCATACCATTATCTGAATACTTAATAATTTCAAGATGGGAATGTGCACCAAGCTTTTTTCCTAAATCCATTATAATATATCCAAATAATATAAACATTATTGTTGAAACCAATATGCCTGCCAGACCCATAATTCCAAATTTTGTGAAAAATTGAAGTATCTCCTGCCCAGTTGCAAAGCCTGCTCCCACTACTGTTCCTATGTAAGTTGCAGCTACCTTCAGTGATGTGATTTTTTTCTTTTTCATTCCGCCACATCCTTTCTACCATACTATATTGTATAGCTTATGTATTTATTTATGACACAACCAAAGCTTAGGGAAACGTTTAAATCAATATAATAAATCTTGACAAAATAATGAACGTACTGAAGAAAAAACTAATAAATCAAAGAGGAAACTTTCATTTTTTCGGAATGAATATATAAAGAATTTAGTTT
>ENA-UOOR01003715-UOOR01003715.1-fermentation-metagenome-genome-assembly--contig:-NODE-3715-length-13062-cov-2.537326_pt1 | contig 13062 bp, 18 predicted proteins | sample MGYA00245780_ERZ724029 | MGnify/ENA primary metagenome ERZ724029 (study PRJEB28704, sample SAMN03018315) | fermentation metagenome | biome: anthropogenic terrestrial biome; feature: soil; material... | reverse complement strand
CCAATGGGCGTGTACTATTTGGAAGAATGGGAAAACGATACGGAAAACACGGTAAAAATATCTGCCGTGGATGCATTGGGTATTCTGGATAAAACCTCATTTAAGGGCGGCATGTACAGCGGTGTAACAGTATCCACACTGGTGGGTATGATTGCGCTTTCGGGGGGTGTAGATTACGAATTGGAACCGGCTTTGGCAGATATCACCCTTTCGGGCTGGCTAGCTATTTGCACGCATAGGGAAGCTTTGCAGCAGGTGGCCTTTGCAATAGGGGCGGTGGTGAGTTGCTCTCACAGTGGAGTTATAAACATCTATAGGCCTGCAACAGAAGTTGCTACTACCATTTCTTATGAACGCAAGCTTTTAGGCCATAAAATAACCCTGAAACCATTGGTAACAGGGGTGGAAATTATAGCGCATAATTACAGTGCGGGTACCGAAGCTGTGGAATTATTTAAGGGTGCGCTTACGCTGGGGCAACATGAAATATTGTTCAAGGAACCCGCGCACAGCTTGACGGTAACGGGTGCAACAATCGCAAGCAGCGGCACTAATTATGCTATTGTTTCCGTAACGGTAGCGGGGGAAATAACCATAAACGGCAAAAGATACAACGACAGTATGCAGCTTATTGGCGTATATATGCCTGACCTCCCCGCAGCGGAGAAGCAAAACATATTGAAAATTGAGGAAGCTACCCTTATCAATACGGCTAATGCTCTTGCTGTTGCACAACGCATATATGATTACTACCAAATCCGCTATAGCGATGAAGGCAATGTTTTATTGGTTGATGAAAAAGCAGGTGATATGGTGAAGCTGGACAGCCTGTATAATCAATCCATAGAAGGCAGGATAGAAAGTCTGGATATAAACCTTACAGGCGGCTTTGTTGGCAAGGCCGTTATAACAGGGGTAGTGGGATAAAAATGAAAGGGTAAGGGGGCATGTGCAATGGCGTGGGAAATACCTGTAATCGACCGTACCGCTGCTGATGTTGCCACGGTTCGAACATTAAGCCGTAAAATTACAGACTATGGCTGGGACAGCCTTAGCCCCGAAGAACAGGCAGTTTGGCTTAGCGATATGAAGGGGGCGTATAACCAAACCGACCTAAATAGGGTGGGCAACAACATGGCCTACCTGGCTGATTTGCTGAACAGCTACGGTTATGCTGTGGCTATTAGCCCTAAAACGGATTGGGCTGTTGATGATATACCAACACAAAGCCAAATGGCCAAACTTTTAACCGATTTGCAGGCATTAGAAAACGCTTATTATACCTTAACAAGTACACCTGCGGCACCTGAAAGCATGGCAAGCTTGTTTTGGTATGATGCAAATAATATGGAGCAGATTTTAGCGGATATTAAAAGTTTGCTTGAAGGTATGATAGCTAATTTTAGATATTGTAACGATGTTATAACGGGGGAGGGATATTTTAGTGGTTGATATTAAAAATAGAATTCCTACACCTGGAATGGTAAACCGCAAAAAGATAACTTTTGAAGATGATGGTACAGTAAGATATGCAAAAGTTGATTATGCAGACGAACCAATTGAAATTGGTACACCGATTACTGCTGAATTATTAAATAGTATTCCAAAAATAAATATTACAATTACAGAAAAAACACCTACCAGAATATATAGTGTAACCGCACTTTCAGTTGCTAGAGATAATTTATCTTCAAGTCTAGCTGGTTCAAATAAGATTGTATTTTGCGGTGGTTCTACCAGCGGAACAAATTTTACTAGCCAAATAGATATATATGATGAAGCTTTAGTAAGAACTGGAGCAAACATGTCGTCTGCAAGAGGGCATTGTCCGTGTGCAACTGACGGAAACGGCGACGTTTTAATTTTTGCAGGTGCTACCACAGGGGGTACTATATCAAATATTGTAGATAAATTTAATCATTTAACTCATGCTGTAACACAATTATCCCCTTTACAAGTTCCTAGATATTTGAGTGCGGCAGTAAGAGATGGTAATGGGAATGTATTGGTCGCCGGTGGTTACAAAGGAGGAAGCCCAGCACAAAGTGATGCGGTTGAAAAATATGATGTTAATGGAGTTAGGACAACATTACCTTCACTATCATATGCCCATTACCCAATCGGGGGAGCTTCCGATGGCAACGGTAATGTTTTATTCGGAGGGTATTTGAAAGTTGATAAATATGATGTTAATGGCGTGAAAACAACTCTACCGGATATGACAAATGGGAGAGATTTATGGCATGGTGTAGCAACAGACGGAAACGGTAATGTTTTATTTATTGGTTATAATACAGTTGATAAATATGATTTAAACGGTAATAAAACAAATCTATCTCCTCTTTCTGTTACTAGAGTTAGTGGGCAAGCAGTTACGGATTACAACGGTAATGTTATGTATGCTGGTGGAAACAGCGGAAGTACATTTTATAGTACGGTAGATAGTTATGATACTGACGGAGTAAGAACAACGCTTTCTCCAATTATACAAAAAGGTTCTTTGGCTGGTGCTACCAATAATGATGGTATTGTTTTATTTGGTGGAGGAATTTATGGTAGTTCTAGACAATCAAGTGTGGAAGGTTTTGAAACAGCGTATTCACTCAATGTTATGATTGGACTTTCATATAAATTTGAAGAACATGAAAGAGAAATGGTTGCAACAAGTAACAAAATTGCATTAAAAACACCAAACACAGGTTATTTAAAATTTGGTGGAAGTATAACACTATAAAATTAAGGAGTGATTTTATTATGGCTAATTTGAAAATTTGGGACAGGCAAGAAGGTTTTAGTTTACCGAATGGGGTTTTTTATACAGTCCAACAAATCTATGAGAAATACCCTTTTACAAAATCGGGAACAGTTGTTTTGGAATACTTACCTAATGGTAATGTTGGTGCGATAGACGATTTAGAGATTTTGAAACAGGTATTTAATGTTGATATGGAATTGAGTGGTAACGAAGCTTTAACTGCTATAATTGAAGCTAAAGAAGCATTAGCTAATGCGGTACACGTTGACCCCGTAGAAGCAAAACTAGACTACATTATGATGATGATTGGTTAAGGAGGAAATATCATGCTAACATTTGAAAAAATAAAAGCCTATTATGAATCCGGTATCTGGAGCAAACAAATGGTTGCTAACGCTGTTGTTAAAGGTGTTATAACTGCCGAGCAATACAAAGAAATAACAGGGGAAGCTTATGTAGCTTAATAAAAACATTTAAGCACTTAGGTGCTTTTTTTGTTGCGCAAAAACCAAGGAAGAAGGTATGCCTATGAATATGGCAACGGCAATGTCCGCTATACAGACTATAAGTATACTCATAGGTGTGATTGTGGCTTGCGGTACGCTGCTATCCCGCCAAAACAGCAAAGTTAGCGATTTAACGGAAATGCGAACAGATATTAAGTATATTAAAGATATCGTTCGCAAAATTGAACCTATGAGCGAAAAGCTTGTAGAGGTAGAAGCTTCCGCAAAGCAGGCCCATAAAAGGCTGGATGAGCATATTGCTTCCCATAATAAAAGGGCGTGATTGGAATGACTAAAAAGAAGTTTTCAAACATAATCGTTGCGGCAGTGGTGGGGCTGAATACAATCTTTACTGCTGCCGTTTTGTATGTGTTCTGTAAAGTAGGAAGTGAACCTGCGGCTTTAATAGCGGCATGGTTCGCTTTTACTACGGGTGAGCTATGGATGCTTGCCAGTATTAAAAAAACGAAAGTAAATAAAAAGGAGTGTAATAATAATGAAAATTAATTGGAAACAAAAATTAACAAGCAGAAAGTTTTGGGCGGCGATTACAGGTTTTGTAACCGCCTTATTGGTTGCCTTTAATGTGGACAGCTTAACCATAGAACAGGTGGTAGCGGTAATTTCCGCTTGTTCAGTTTTAATTGCCTACATTATAGGTGAAGGCCTGGTGGATAGTGCCAAAACTAATACCACTACAAATGATACCGAAAGTGGTGAGTAATATGGCATTCCCATTCAAAAATCCTGTTGATTGCAGAGTTACTTGCATTTACGGTAAAAAAGGTAGTTGGTCGAGTGGCAAGCATGATGGTGTGGACATTGTTTCTGATGGCGATAAAACTGTTTTAGCAGTTAGTGCAGGTAAGGTTATTCGTGCGGGCTGGAATGATAGCTGGGGCTATTATGTTGTTGTAACCATGGCGGATGGGCGCAGTATCGTATATGCCCATATGGCGAAAGGCAGCCTTAAAGTATCTGTAGGTGATATTGTAAAGGTTGGACAAGCTATCGGTACTATGGGTAATACAGGCCATAGCACAGGGGCACACCTGCATATAGAGTTACAGAAAAGCTATTATAAAAGTGGTGCGGTGGATGATATAATCAAATTTTTGGGTATTGAAAATAAGTCGGGCAAAGTTAAATTAATTGAAATGGAGACTAACGAAGTGGAAAAAATTAAAAGAACATTTTATTTACCAAATGGTAAGAAATATATTACTGATGTTATAAATGTTGACGGTAGTGATTACGCAAAAGTTAGGCCTTTATGGGAAGCAGCTGGAAATACAGTAACTTATGATGCAAAAACGAAGGAAACCACCATAAAGTAGCAGGTAACAAAACCCCAGCTAAACGATACCGCTATTTTGTCGTGTGAGCGGTTTTATTTTGGTTTGAATAGTACGGGGAGGGTGGCTTTAGTTGGGTAAAGTAGAATACGGGTATAAAACGGTTTTCAAGACAACTAAATTACAAAGTTATTGCAATCTCACTTGATTAAGATTACTTTTTATCAAAATTTTACAAAAACCATATATATAAACAAGTTGTTTTGATATATACTAAAATCGTAAGCCAATCCTCCAACCTTCATTTCTTTTTTCCGCTTCCCCTCTTCTTTCGGGAAGCGGTTTTTCTTTTTCAAATAGCTTTATTTTAATTTTTAAAGTAATATGATTAAAAGCCCTCCTGTGCCGTGATGGTGTGGGAGGGGCTTATTATTTAAATTATACAAGAGAAGGGGTTTTAAGGGTAAATAAAATTTAAATAGTTCTGCACTCATAAAAGATTAAATAAGGATTTCCAATAGGAAACATGCTTATATCCGTATTTAATGCAAAACTCCATTCTAGCAGAATCGATTTTCCTGATGCTAATTCTTGACGAAACAATCTTTTTATTTTCTGAGTCTGAAGTTCTAATAGGTCAAGTTCATATTCTGATAAAAAATTCTTATTGCCTTGATATATATAATTATTGGTTGATTTTATTATGGTAACGTCTTTTTTGTTTTCTGTTACCAGATTCCATAAATCTTTATCTACTGCTTCTATTACAATCCTTTCATTGCTGACTTCAAGAGTACCACTTTTTTGTGCTATAAAATATGGGTATATAATTACTATGCCATGTTCCTTAAGTTGTTCATGGAATTTTATGGCTGTTTCATATGCTTCTTTGGCTCTTACTCCCACTTTTCTTGGTAAATTAAAATCATTTCCATCATAAACAGCAGTGCGTACTGTCCACATAATATTGGAATCTAGTTTCATTTCCGGATGAAACGTTTTCCAATTGACACATGGTAATCCTGAATCTTTTAACTCATAAAACCCAAGTAATTTATTCATTATTTAGCTTGCTCCCTTTGTAATTTAGCTTACTCTTTTTGTAAAAATCTAATTTAGATAAGCCTTGATTGTTAAAATAATTTTCACCAAAGAAATGTTGGTGCATTTTAACTGCATATGTATCCATCATCCCAGAAATATAGTCGCAAACCATCCTAATGGTAGCAAATTCATTATTCTTTTTAGAATGATTATATTCGATTGGTAAAAATTCTGGATTAGCAAAAAAGAAGTTGAATAAATCTTCAAGTATTACTGTTCCCATTGCTTCATAATATTTTACTTCATTTGTTTGCCCGATGCATTCAAAGATTACTTTTTTTATAGAATCAGATAGCGGTTGTAAATTTTTAAATCCTATTTGGTTTGGGGCTATTAAATCTATATCCTTTATTAATTCTTTTATTATAAGGCTACCAATTTCTTTTGTGAACAAGGTATAGAATTGTTCATTAAATGGTTTTTTTATGTTTGTTAGGGCTTGCCCCACTATTTTATTTTCAAGTGTATCTTGGATAAGCTTTGTTGTAGTATCATCATATTTTTTAGAGGTGTGTTCTTCAAACTTTGAAATAAATTCTTGAATTGTGAAAATCCGCTGATTCAATGTATCTTCAAAATCATGTGCCGCATATGCAATTTCATCGGCTAAATCCATTATTTGCATATCAATGGTTTTGGAATCAATGCCCAGTTCGTCAATCTTTTTTTTCAAAAGATTATAATCTTTTTTGTATATATATTTCTCTTTTGAATTTTTATTTTCGACAGGGAAAAAGTATTTGGTCGTTCCGAGCAATGTTCTATATGTTAGATTTAATCCTTGTTTATCAGGTTTTTTTGATTGCAATGTTGTTAGAACCCTTAATGTTTGAGCATTTCCCTCAAAACCCTCAGTTTCTTTATCGGAATATTCTTCATCAGGCCACTTATTATGGAAAACTATATTATTTTTTTCTAAAACCAATTTATTAAGTATTTTTTCGCCATGATGTCCAAAAGGAGGATTGCCTATATCATGAGCAAGTGAGCATGCTTCTACAACATATATATCTTCTTTATAACCGATATCTTCGGCAATAGAACGGGCTATTTGACAAACTTCTAAACTGTGAGTAAGCCGGTTTCTGTAAAAATTGGAGCTGTTAATCGAAAGTAACTGCATTTTCCCTTGTAGTCTTCTAAAGGCAGATGAATATAAAATACGGGTATAATCCCTTTGGTATGCTGGTCTATTGTCTGTTACTTTTTCATTTGTTCTTTGTTTTAAGTGTTCATCATTTTCTATAAATGGTTCGTAAATATCCTCTCTTATTTTTTTTGCAACTCCTTCGGCTAATTGCCCTGTACATTTCATTAGATAATCAACTCCAGTATTTTTATTCATATTATACTACTAAATTTTATTATTTAGCAAATACTGTATATTTGATATAAAGCTTATTTAGTTTAAAGTTTTATTGATAATCCTTGTATGATGGTAAATAATGTTCTTGGTAGAGTGGATACAAATCAGCCTCAAGCTGATAGCACAAAAAAGCTTCTCAAAACTGGTAATATCAAGGGGTAAGGAAAAAGCCAGATGTTTGTAATCTTTGAAGAGCAAACATTAATAAAATTTATGCCCCCGCTGAAAGTGGGGGCTTATTTTGTTATAAAAACAAATCCGGTAGCTATCGACTTTGTTCATATTATTTCTATCAACCTATTCCCGATTTTAGTTATCAACGGCACGACCAATGCATTTCCCATTACAAAGTACCTGAATTTTTCTGGCATATCGGTACTGGTCCAATTATCCGGAAAACCGTTTATCCGTTCACATTCTATAGGGGTGAGTAGCCGTAGTTTCCCTGTCATATAGTCTTCTATGACATGTGTGCTCCTATTCACACTTGATTCGCTGGTTAACATTGTCCTTGCAGGTAAATCAATATCGTCTGGGAAGCACATCCCTCCTTCACTGAAGAAGTAAGGTTCTCCATTTGGACGGATACGCGGTATCTTTTTGGAGCCTTTTAGATATTCCCACTTTTCGGTGGAGCCATTCAAAAAATACTTTTGGTCTACGGGGATTTCTAAGCGGATATCACGTAATTTTTGTGGTTCTATATGTATAGGTGTAGTTTCTTCGGAATAAACATATCCATCTATCATAACTCCAGAATTATAAAAACCGGCTTTAAATGCATTAGACAATGAGGCCAAATCATGATACTTTGTTGAATCAAGGATAGCTGCTATCCTTTTTTTAGTGTTTTGAATAGCTTGTACCGGGAAAGCTGGTGCAAAAAAACCGTTTTTTGTAAGCCATTCATGTGATGTACATTCGTTATTTTTTATATTGAAATCTATCAGATTTTTGAAAAAAGGTGTAGTATTCCTATAGGCAACTATGAATATGCGACGCCTACGTTGTACATGACCATATTCTGCTGCATTTATGACTCTCCATTCAACTGCATAGCCTAAATCGTGGAAACAACGCAACATAACTCCAAAATCACGTCCTCGCTGATTTGCTGGGGATTTTAGGAGCCTATCCACATTTTCCAAGATGACAGTTGGGTTTTTTTTGTGTCAATATATCATTTATTTCCCACCATAATACACCTTTTTTACCTTCTAAGCCTTTTGCTCCTGTTCTTGCTACGGAATAATCCTGGCAGGGGAAACCCCCTACTAAAAGGTCATGTTCGGGTATTTGGTCTTTAACAAGGGCAATGTCTTCATTGATATGATGAGACGATATACCAAAGTGAGAGACATAACAATCGAAGGCATGTTGGGATCTTCTAGCCGGTTCCCATTGATTGGCCCAAATGGTTTGGTATCTTTTGGAACTTTTTTCAAGACCCAAGCGGAAGCCACCGACACCTGCAAAAAGTTCAACAACGCTTATAGGCATTGTATTTGTCCTCCCATTGTTGAATGATTTATGTTACAATACTATAATAACATATTTTTTACCTGGGATCAACTGTAATTTTCATGTATTTTGTAACATGATGGATGGCTGACTGGAGGCGGTATCATGGGTGGATTTACATATAAGACAAAAGAAGAGGTCTTAGCGCGTGGCAGGGAAGCTATAGGTATACCATTGAAGGAAATAGATACTACAGGACGGCTTTCAACAGGTAAAGGTGCTATAGGTAGCGTACTTGAAGAAAGCTGGTTTGGTTATAAGATAAATAATGAAGCGAAAGCTGATTTTGAGGAAGTAGGTGTTGAATTAAAGGTTACTCCTTATATAATGACTTCAAAAGGTATTCGTGCTAAAGAACGTTTGGTTTGTAATATCATAGATTACATGAAAGAATATGAGCGTACTTTCAAAACGAGCAGCTTTTGGGAAAAATGTAATACTATGCTCATAATGTCTTATGAGCATAGGGATAAAGTACCTAAAGGTGAGTTTACTATAGATGAAGCAGTGCTTTTCAGTTTTCCCTTAGAGGACTTGGTTATTATAGAGCAAGATTGGGGAAAAATCATTAAAAAAGTGCGTGATGGCAAAGCACATGAGATTTCGGAAGGCGATACATTATATCTTGGTGCATGTACCAAAGGTGCGAATGCCAATAGCCTTCGGAAACAGCCTTTTTCTGCCATACCCGCAAAGCAGCGTGCCTATTCCTTGAAGCAGTCTTATATGACTTATATCCTCAATACCTATGTTTATGGTTCAAAGCAGGACGAGCATATCATCAAAGACCCAAATGAGCTTAGGACCATCGGTTTCGAAGGATATATAATAAATAAGATACGTCCTTATTTGGGACGTTCTCAGGAATCATTAAAAAATGAGTTTGGGATAATTAGTAATGCGAAAAACGTGAACGAAATCATCCTTGCAAAGATGTTGGGTATAACAGGTAAAATTGCCTATACAGAGGAATTTCAGAAGGCCAATATCGTACCTAAAACTATCCGCATAGAGAAAAATGGAAAAATAAAAGAAAGTATGTCCTTCCCAGTATTCGAATTTAAAAAGATAGTTCAGGAGGATTGGGAGTCATCCGAATTTAAGAATTACTTAGAGCAAACCAAGTTCTTGTTCATCGTTTTTCGTTTCAATGAGGATAATGAATTAATTTTTGAGGATTTATTGTTTTGGAACATACCGGACAAGGATTTAGAAGAAGTACATAAGGTCTGGCAGAGAACAGTAGATGTATTGAATAGGGGAGTGAGGTTTCACAGGGTAGGTAAGCGTACCTATAATGATTTACCTAAGATAAAAGATAACCCCGTTTCTCATGTGAGACCTCACGCCAGGGACAGTAAGGATACATTACAATTACCTGACGGACGATGGATGCCCAAGCAGTGTTTTTGGTTAAATAATACCTATGTGAAAGAGCAAATAGAAAAAACGAAAGCAAGCAGTAATGATAAAAGAGAGTGAGCAGGAATATAAATTATTAAATGTTTTTGCCGCACATGCTTCGCTGTTAATAGCTCAAATGACACAGCAGGTATCTAATAGTCCTCTTATTACTCCACCTGTTTTTTTAACTAAAGAAGATAAGGAATAACCATCATATATAATTCAAACCCCCACTTCCAGTGGGGGCTGTTTGTTTTTTAATGCATCTACCTGTTTAATAAAGGATGTTTTTTATGATATAATAATTGATATTAATGATGAAAGTAGGTGTTCGAATGTTATCAGATATTGAACGCGTATTTCGGAAAACCGAATTATTTTCTAAAGAAGAGGTTTTGAAATCTTTTGATATGATGATTGAATTTATTAACAATGATGATGGATACACAGAAAAAATGAAAGCAAAAAAGCTAGAACTATGCCATAAGTTCAAAAAAGCTATAGAAGGTGCAGTATTGCCAATCCTAAAAGAAGATTGTTGGTTTTATGGATATGTTTTTAATAGGGATTCTATAGAACTGCACTTATTATGTTGCTCGGATATAGAACTGGAGGATGATGGAGAATCAATTAGCTCTATGACCATTGACGAGGAGAAAGTATTGATTAGTATAAAATGCGAATATTTATCTATAGAACAATATGCGGAAATGCAAAATGTTACTCCTAATACCGTAAAAAAATGGATTCATAACGGTAAATTACATTATGCTAAGAAAATAGAAGATAATTGGTTGATTCCTGCTTTAAGTAACAGACCAACCAGAAGCCATCCTCTTGTATATTATTATTGGGACAAACTACCAGAAGAAGCTACTAATAAATTTCCCTTTTTATTAATGGGGACTTGTTTGTCAATACATCAAGATTGGGATAATAAAAACAAACTTGAATGTACATTAACAGATGGTGGCTCTAGTTTTGATATAGAATTAGATAAGCAAGAAATCGGGCAGCTGGAATTTGCGTTAATCTCATCGGATGGAGTTAGGGTTGATGTAATGGAAGCAATATGCATGCCATTAATAGATAAATAATTTTTATATGGTATGCAGAAAAGTTTTTTGCTGATAACCTTTAAGGGCAGTTTTTTACACGATTTTAACACGAAAAATGTAAATTTGGCTAGAAACGGCATTAAGCAAGCACGAACTCGAAACCACTTAAGAAGCAGCTAAAGCATCAATAAGGGATTATTATTTGCAACATATATAATAGGAAGAATAATAAAAAATACTCCATCTCCCTCCACCAAAAAAATCCGAACCAATTGGCTCGGATTTTTTATTTTTTGCTTTGGTCCCGCTAGTCATCTTTAGTTTGTGAAGATATTTCATTAAGAGAACATATTATTTGATCTATTAGGCAAATCTGAAATGCTTGAAATAAACCCAAGCCTTTACTCTTTTTATATTATATTCTATAATGATAATATAGATTGTCGAATTTTGTGTATGAACTGTTTTTAAACAGAATCAAAAGAGGTGTTATAGTTGGAAGAAATGGGTTTTAGGTCCAAAAGAGATCAATTGATCCTGGTGAATATTATTGAAGAATTTGTAAGGTTGAGGGTGAAAGAATCTATAAAAGAACTTGGTGCTTGCGAATGTGAAACTTGTTATCTTAATGCGTGTGCTTTGGCACTTAATGTTTTAGAACCCAGATATGTTACAACTACAAAAGGTGCTTTGATTTCAGAAATAACCGCAATGAAGCTTGAGAATCAAACTAACATATTGGTTGAGGTTACAAAAGCAGTTATGCAAGTAATGGAATGCCCGCATCACTGATGCCTAAAGAAGCAGCAGCTATTTTGTTCAATAAAGTTATAGCAATATTATCCGAACCATTATGTTTCGGATTTTTGTAATATTTATTGGCGAGCCGAGGCTTATTTTATATATTATATTGATATAAAATTGACTTTTCCTATGTATTGGCAAATAAGGTAATAAATTTTTTGTTTAATGGGTAGAATAGGTTCCATAATATACTAATTATAAATAGCCCGGGAGGTATAAAATGGAATCATTCAAAAGGATACCTACTCATATTGGCATAATACCGGATGGCAACAGAAGATGGGCTTTAGAAAACGGATACGAGAAAAAAGATGGCTATAGCCATGGTATAAACCCCGGTTTTGATCTTTATGAGATGATGCTTGAATATGGTATAAAAGAAGCTACCTTTTATGGTTTTACAAAAGATAATAACAAAAGAGAGAAAAAACAGCGGGATGCTTTTACCAAAGCTTGTGTAGATGCTGTGGAGCTTTTAAGCGGTAAAGATGCTAACTTATTGGTAATAGGCAATACCGATTCAGTGGCGTTTCCTTCAGAGCTGCAAAAGTATGCCAATAAAAGAGTATCTTTCGGGAAAAGCTTGATCAATATAAATTTTTTAGTAAATTACGACTGGGAATGGGATTTGAAAAACTTGATGGAAAACAAGCATTTGGCGTCTTCCGACATCTCAAGGGTAGATTTAGTAATAAGATGGGGAGGGCGCAGGCGTTTAAGCGGTTTTTTGCCTGCGCAATCGGTTTATTCAGATTTTTATATAATTGATGATTATTGGCCTGACTTTAGTAAATCGCATTTTATTGATGCGTTGAAGTGGTATCAGGATTGCGATGTAACTTTGGGTGGTTAAATATGATATTGGTACAAAATCCAAATAATTATTTCGGATCATTCAAGTAAGCTATAGCAACATCATCCGAACCCTTACGGTTCGGATTTTTTAGATTGTGCTGCTAACATTGTTATGAAAGTTATAAAAATTTCTTGTAATTTGCAAGATTGGCTAATTTTAGTTAAATATTATGACATTTTTAACGATAAACTTTATGGAGATTTATGTTTATGTAAAAAATTATTTAGGGAATTTATTGCAGATATCAAATAAAAAATCGATACGACTTTGCAGGCATCATATGAATCTAAGTAAGAAAATTAAAATATTGTACTTGACTAATAAAAGAAGTTGATATATACTAATGGCAATTTCATATTAAACCGTTGAACAAGGAGAGTAAGAAAAACTGGG
>ENA-UOOR01003714-UOOR01003714.1-fermentation-metagenome-genome-assembly--contig:-NODE-3714-length-13065-cov-6.869178_pt1 | contig 13065 bp, 10 predicted proteins | sample MGYA00245780_ERZ724029 | MGnify/ENA primary metagenome ERZ724029 (study PRJEB28704, sample SAMN03018315) | fermentation metagenome | biome: anthropogenic terrestrial biome; feature: soil; material... | reverse complement strand
CCGCGCCCTGAGCCTGCTCGGCCTGCTGGCGCTCGTCCTCACGCCCTTTGCGCGGGGTGCCCTCTGCCTGGTGAATCTGCTGCGCGGCGGCAAGCGCGCCTTCGCCGCCCTGACGCTGCTCGTCTTCGCCTTCCAGAGCGGGTGGCGCGCCGCGCTCCAAGCCGCGGGCAGGCCGCCTCCGGTGGAGGAGGCGGCCCGGCTGCCTGGAGGCTAGAACAGGAAGCCGACGCCGATACGCGCGGTCTGGTAGCCGAGCTCGGCGCGCAGGGCGATGCTCGAGCCGGGCTTCCAGATGACTCCCGGGACCACGTCCCAGTAGAGGAAGTCGAGGGCGCGGTAGTCGTCGCCGAAGGCGTACTTCACCCCGAGCCCCAGCTTCCCGTAGGCCGAGAAGCTGCGGGTAAAGTGGAAGGTCCAGCGCGCCTCGACCGGCACGGCCATCATGAAGTGGTTGTAGTAGCCGCCGGTGCGGAAGTAGGAGAAGTCGCCGCCAAACTCGAGCTCGACCGAGTCGTTGAGCGCGCGGATGAAGCCCTGGGACGCGATCGGGATGGCGTAGCGGACCCCGGCGCCGACGCCCATCCCGTAGTAGTAGGGCACAAAGCCCCAGACCGAGAGCATTGGCGAGCGCTCCTGGGAGCTGCGATCGAGCAGGCCCCCGTGCTCGGGGAAGGCGTTGGCCGCGGCGTTGCCGGGAGCCAGGCCGATCGCCAAGGCGAGGCAGAGTGCGGCGGCGGGGATGAGCTTCTTCATTAGGTGACTCCTCCAAGAGCTTGGACGACGGGCTTGGGGAGCAGAGGATAGGCCCGCGGCCGGTCCCGTCAAGAACGCGGGGCGAAGCCGGGTTTTCGGGAGGGCGCGCCAGACTTCGTGCGAGCGTCGTCGCGCGATGTGGACCGGCCACCGGTCATGCCGAGCGAAGAGGCGACCAGCGGGAGCCTTTGGAGTCGAGCCACGCGCGGGTCGAGGTCATCTCGGCGAGAGTTGCCGCAGAACCCAAACCGGCCGCGAAATCGAGGCTTGGCTGCAAATGCTTTGTTTTCGCGTGGTCGCCAACTCCTGCCCCGGACCCTGCACGAGCTCTGGCGCACGGTCGGCGCCATGAGCCAGAGCGAACGCCGGCGCCCGACTCCGCGGTGGTCTTGGGAAGAAGCCTCCGAAAGGTCGCTTGCTCTGAGGAGCCGAGGACGTCCGCGGCGGCGGCTTCAGGTCGAAGCCTCGAATTCCTTGGGCTCTTTCAAGCAGCCGTAGTCATGGGGATCGCCTCGAGGAAGAGCCTCGAGGTGGCCCGCGGAGAGCACGACCTGCAGCGCGCCAAGATGAATGCGGGGCAGCGCAGGGAGCCGAGCGCAACGGTGCCGTACGTCGGGAACACCTGCCTGCTCGAGGAACTCGACCAGCCCGTCGCACTCGGGCTTTGAGCCTCTCCGGCTCCCAGCGATGCCCCTGCTTGAGAGCGCGGCCAGAGAGCGCCACCGCGTGAGGCTGCCGAACAAGACGACCCCGACGAGGACCACGAGCGCCTCAATCGTCCGAGGTTGCGCGCTTTGACGGGGATGATGGCTACAAGGTGGGCGCCTTTCCTGCTGCTCGGGGAACAAATCGCTGGCCAGGATACCTGTACCCCGTGATCCGGGCGAAGCTGCAGGGCGAGCAAGATCGCTCGTTGGGCGAGCGGGCGGCCGTCGGCCAGCTCCCGCAACAGGTGGAAATCGGCCGGCCTGCGGCACGCGGAACATGGGATCGAAGTAGACGACGTCCACCGAGCCGTCTGGTTGAGCCGAGAACGGTCGAGGTGGTCGGCGCGGATGGACTCGATCCTCGAGCCGTTGGCTCCTCAGGCCGGCGGACATCACCGCGAGAAGCAGGGGGCTCGATTCGAGCGCGACGCCCCTGCCACCAGGGCCAACCGCGGCCTCGGCCACCAGCGCGTCGGCACAGCGGCCGGCCGTCGAGTCGACGAAGGTGTCGCCGGGCCTCAATCCGCACGCTTCGACGAGGCCGATCGCGGCCGCCTTCTGAGCTCGTGGCGCGCGCGGGCGACCCCGAGCGCGCCGTGGAAGCGAAGGGGAGTCGGATTTCCCTTGGCCCACAGCGTTGCGCCCAGCTCCCCGACTACCGGCGCGAAGCGGCTGTCGGCCGCGTCGAGGATCTTCTCGATGCCCGACCTACTCCGGGGAACGAAGGGGATTGCCAGCTCGCGCGAGAGGGTCAGGGCCAGCCGGAGGTCGCCGGGGCGCGAGAGCGGAGCGGTGTGGTCACGAGGGCGCTGGTGGGCGAGGTGGCGGTCAATCGTCGGTGCGCGGATTATCGATCTTCGCGCGGCTCGCGGCGCGCCGGCTGAGCGTGGCGACTGTCTCGCCCCCGCTGCCATCGCCCGTGGCCTTCGGGCCATCGGTTTTCGTGCGAGCCTTCGACCGTGGGGGGAAGTCGAGAAGGCTACCGTCCCCCGAGGTGTTGAGGCAGAGCGATGATCGTCTCCGCGAGCAGGCGCACCGACCTCCCTGCCTACTACGGGCGCTGGTTTCTCCAGCGGCTGCACGAGGGGTTTTGCGAGGTGCCGAACCCCTTCAACCCGCGGCAGATCTCGCGCGTCGCCCTCGGTGTCGGGGAGGTCGAGGCCTTCGTCTTCTGGTCGAAGAACCCCCGGCCGTTCTTCCCGGTCCTCGACGCGCTCGACGCCCTCGGCCACCGCTACTACTTCCAGTTCACGCTCAACCCCTACGATTCGAGGCTCGAGCCGCAGCTTCCTCCCCTCGAGGAGAGGACCGAGACGTTGCTCGCGCTCTCGGAGCGGCTCGGCCCGAAGCGGGTCGTCTGGCGCTATGACCCCATCGTCGTCTCCTCGGAGACGCCGGTCGCCTTCCACCAGGAGGCGTTCGGGAGCATGGCCGAGCGGCTGCGCGGAGCGACGGTGCGGGCGATGACCAGCCTGCTGACCCGCTACCGGAAGACCGACCGGCGGTTGGCGAGGCTCGACGGGTTCCAGCCTTGCGCCCTCGAGCCCGGAGCTCGTGCGGCTGCTCGAGTCGATGAATCGCAGCGCGGCCCAGGCGGGCATCGAGCTCTATAGCTGTGCCGGCGCCCTCCCTTCGACTCGCGCCGGTCGCTGTGTCGACCCTTTGCTCGTGCATGAGCTGTGGGGCACAGCGCCGTCGGTGAAGAAGGACTCGGGCCAGCGCGCCGGGTGTGGCTGCGCCGTGAGCCGGGACATCGGGGTGAACGACACCTGCCTGCACGGCTGCTGCTACTGCTACGCGACGCGCAGCCAGGCGCTCGCCGAAAGGCGGCACGCGGCGCACGACCCGCTCGCGCCGATGCTCTTCGATCCGCGCGCCTAGCCCCGCCAGCGGGCGGGGACCCCGACGCAGCCCAGGAACCAGCGGAGCGACGGCGCGCCCACGTAGTGCGCCCAACTGTCGAGCTCCTCGACGAGTGCTTCGAGCTCCGGAGCGAACGAGTCGAGGTAGGCGCGCACGCTGCCGAAGGGGGCGCGCCTCTCGGCGAGGTCCCGGGCGTTGCGCAGCGTGGCGACGACCTTCTTCGGGCTGCGGATCATCCCCGGCGCCCCGAGCAGGCGCTCTTGCTCGGCGTCGGGCCAACGGGCGACCAGGTCGAGCTCGAAGTGCGCGAAGGCGCCGCGGATGGCCGGCCAGCGCGCGCGCACGATTTCGGGGCGAAAGCGCGCCTGGAAGACCGCCGCGGTGAGCGCCTCGAAGTGCTCCGCGTCGCTGGTCGCGCCGCTGCTTTCGAGCGGGCACCAGCCAGGGACGACGAGGTCGGAAGAGCGGGTCATCGTGCGTGAGACGCCTTCGTTCAAGTGCTTTTCAACTTGGCCGGCGCTGCGGCTAGGATGCGACTCCCAACGGGAAAAGGAGCGCTCGATGCGACGTGAGGCAGTTCGGCTTGGAGAAGAGGTTGCGCAGGCTCTCGAGGAAGGCCGCCCGGTCGTGGCACTCGAGTCGTCGGTCACGGTGCAAGGGTTGCCTCCTCCTCACAACCTGCAGTCGGCGCGGGCGTGCGCCAAAGCCATTCGCAAGTCCGGCGCGGTCCCGGCGATTACCGGCGTCATCGCGGGCGAGCCGGTCGCAGGCTTGAAGGACGAGGAGATCGAGCGGCTGCTCGATCCGAAGAACAAGGCGCGCAAGGTAGGCAGGCGTGACCTCGCCCTCGCCCGGGCCTTCGGCTACTGGGGCGCGACCACGGTCTCGGGGACCTGCGCCATCGCCCACGCCGCCGGCATCCGGGTCTTCGCGACCGGGGGCATCGGTGGCGTCCACCGAGAAGCCGAGCAGACCTTCGACATCTCCCAGGACCTGCTCTCCATCGCCGGCTCGCGCGTGGCGGTGATCACCGCCGGCGCGAAGGCCATCCTCGACCTGCCGCGCACCCTCGAGGCGCTCGAGACGCTGGGCGTGCCGGTGGTCGGCTACGGTACGAGCGAGTTTCCCGCCTTCTACATGAACCGCTCCGGACTGAGTCTCGAGTACTCGGTCGGCAACCCGGACGAGGCGGCGCGACTGTTGCGGGCGCGCTGGGAGGAGCTTGGCCAGGAGGGCGGGGTCATCTTCGCCAACCCGATCAAGGCCGAGGCGGAGGCCCGGCCCGAAGAGATCGCCGAGGCCATCGAGGCGGCGCTGCGCGACGCGAAGGAGCGGGGCGTAAAGGGCAAGGCGGTCACCCCGTTCCTGCTCGCCGAGGTCGCCCAGCGCACCGGCGGGGGCAGCCTGCAGGCCAACCTTGCGCTCCTGGAGTCGAACGCGCGGGTCGCCGGGCAGATAGCCCAGGCGCTGGCCACGCCCCGCCGACCCTAGACCGAGGGCCTTATAGATCGATGGGTCCGGCCGGCGCCCAAAGGCCACGAAGGGCCTGGGCGCTCGGCTTCTGTCCGGAGGCCCGGCCTTTGTGCCGGCCGCCGGGATCGCCCACGCAGCTTCCCGATTCCTCGACGGGCGTGTGCGGTGCGCCCCTGCCACCTTGCGACGGATCACTCGGGTTGCCGGCGCGAAGCCCTGGCCGCCGATGGAAAATCACCCGATTCGCGCGGGGGAACGCCGTCGGCGAGCGAAAATCGGGTCCGCGAGCCCGGGAGATGTGAGCTATCGACGGAAACCGGATCCGCGAGAAGGGGGATGTCGACTATCGACGAAAACTCGGGTCTGCGCGGCTAGATCGCGCGAGTTTTGCCAAAATGTCGCGCTCCTCCCGAGTGAACGTTTCGTTCAATCCGGCCGCGAGCCCGGGTCAGGGCCGCCTGGCTCGACAGCGCGGGTCAAAGCTTGGGAAATCATCGAGTTAGCGCCACCTGTTGGCTGAAGTGAGCCCTTTCCCTGGTGGTCGGCTCCGACGAACGAGCGGTTTACGGCCCGTCGTACCGCCTGCTAGGCTTCGCGCCCTTTTTGAACGGAGGGTAAGGCAGATCCAGATGCAATCGCGCCCCTGCCACCTCATCGACACCGACGACGCGTTCTGCCGACTGCTCGAGCGGCTCGAGCGCGAGCCTGCGCTCGCCGTCGACACCGAGAGCAACAGCTTCCACGCCTACTTCGAGAAGGTCTGTCTCATCCAGCTTTCAACCGAGGAGGCCGACTACGCCGTCGACCCGCTGCGCGTCGACGTGCGTCCGCTGGGCAAGCTGTTCGCCGATCCCGCGGTGGAGATCGTCTTCCACGCCGCCGACTTCGACATCCGCGGCCTGAAGCGCGACTACGGGATGAAGTTCACCCGGCTCTTCGACACCATGCTGGCCGCCAAGCTGCTCGGTTATCCGCAGATGAGCCTGGCGGCGCTGGTGCGCCGCCACTTCGGCACGACGCTGAAGAAGGAGCACCAGCGCAGCGACTGGGGAAAGCGCCCCCTGTCGGCCGCTCAGCTCGAGTACGCCTACAAGGACACGCGCTTCCTGCTGGCGCTGCGCGAGGTGCTGCGCGGCGAGCTCGAGCGCACCGGGAGGGCGGCCGAAGCAGAGCGGGTCTTCAAGCGCCAGGTCGCGTGCGAGCCGCGCAAGAAGCGCTTCGACAAGGAAGGGTTTCGCCGGTTGCGCGGGTTCGCCGCGCTCGATGCGGCGCAGCGCGAGCTGGTGTGCGCGCTCTATCTGCTGCGCGAGGAGCGTGCGCGAACGGTCGATCGCCCGCCGTTCAAGGTCTTCGGCGACGAGGCGATCATCGAGCTGGCGCGCCTGCGGCCGCGCGGCGAGGACGAGCTGCTTCGGGTGCGTGGAATCGGCGCGAGGACGGTGCAGCTCCACGGCGAGGCGATTCTCCGCGCCGTCGGCAAGTCGCTCGCCGGGCAGAGCGCGGCGGCCTGAAGATCGGTCGAGATGCTCGCGCATCGGGAGCGACGCTCAGGGTGAGCGGAACCTCGGGCTGACCGGTTGTCGCTCGAAGGGTTTTTCGACACGTCTTTGACGCGCCCTCAGAATCGGGCCCCGGGCACGCTCTTCGGCGCCGCGAGGCCGAACGGGAGCGGCTCGAGCTGGGCCGACCAAAGGGCGCGGTAGGTGAAGTAGTCGCCGAGGACGCCCTTCACGTAGTGGCGGGTCTCCTTGTACGGGATGAGCTCGACGAATTCGTCGAGTGGGACGCCCGCGTGCTCGGCAAGCCAGCGCTCCACCGCGGCGGCGCCACCGTTGTAGGCGGCGGCGGCGAGCGCGGCGCTGCCGAAGCGGCCGGTGAGCTCCGCGAGATACCAGGCGGCGAGCGGGATGTTTCGCGCCGGATCGTGGAGGTCGGCAGTCTCCGGGGCGGGGGCGCCGGCGACCTGGGCAATCTCCTGCGCCGTCGGCAGCAGGAGCTGCATCAGCCCGAAGGCGCGCGCGGGCGAGGTCGCCGAAGGATCGAAAGCCGACTCGCGCCGCATGATCGACCAGACGAAGTACGGGTCCAGCTTCACTGCCTGCGCCGCGCTCTCGACCTGGGCGGCGTAGGGCCGCGGGTAGAGCAGGCCGAGCGAAACCGGGTCCCCCTTGCCGAAGGCTTCACGCCACAGGCGCGATGCCGCGAGCCGGTAGGCGAGATCGGTTGCCTCGAGCGACGCGCAGACCGCGGCGCTGGCTTTCGTCTCGAGCGAGGGGTCGCGCACGGCCTGCTCGAGCTCTTCATGGGCTTGGCGCGCGAGCCCGAGCCTCAGCAGCAGCGCGGCGCGGCGTTGGCGCTCACCGGCGGGCTCGGCATCCGCAGAGACGCGGGCACGAAGCTCGAGCGGGGCGGGCTCGACGTCGAGCTCGGCAAGCCGCAGGCGCGCCAGCCACGCGTACCAGCTCGTGGGCGAGCGCTCCATGGTCTTTCGATAGATGGGAATTGCCTTCTCCGGAGCCTCGGTGTTGCGGGCCTGCCAGTAGACCGCCTGCGCGGCGAGCTTGGAGGAGCGGCGCTCGAGCTGTTCGAGGAAGCGGTTGGAGACCTCGGGCCGGCCGGCAAGGCGGGTGCAGAAGGCGGCGTACCAGAGCGCGTCGTCGATGCGTCGGCTGCTCTTCCACCGGGCGAGGAAGGCCTCGAAGCGCGTCGCGCACTCCGGGTACTGGCCGGCATTGAAGGCGGTCCAGGCGCCCATGAAAGCCGCCTCGTCTGCGAGAGCGTGCTTGGGGAATCGGTCTACGAACGCGGCGAAGCGCTCGGTCGCCTCGTCGGCCTGACTCTGGGCGAGCGAGGCCCGCGCGAGGCTGATGGCGGCTTCGGCCTCGTGGCCCGGAGCCGGCTTGGCAGCCGCGAGGCTCTCGAAGAGGGGTTCGGCCTCGTCCCAACGCTTCAGCTTCGCGAGCGCCTTGGCCTCTGCGAGCAGCGCGGCGGCCTGGGACGAAGCGCGGGCGCACATGGGTTCGGCGAGGCGCGCCGCGGCGAGAGCCTGCTCGGCGAGGCCGAGGCGAAGCAGCCGCTCCGAGCGGCCGAGCAGGTCGGCGACCGTGATCGTGCCGCTGGCCTCCAGGCGGCGGCCCGCCTCTTCGGAACTCGGGCTCTCGACATAGGCCACGAAGGCGCGGCGCCAATGCTCGGTCGCCTCGTCCCTGCGACCAGAAGCCGCCAGGGCGTCGCCGAGAAGGAGCAGGATCTCGGCGCTCGGATTGGACGCGACGGCCTCGCGAAGCCGAGCGATGGCTGGCTCGGTTTGGCGCGCCGCGAGCAAGGCCTCGCCCTCGCGTGCCAAGGCGCGCGCGCCTACCGGGCCTTTCGGATCGAGAGAGCGTGCCGCGGCGAACTCGGCCGCCGCCGCTTCGGGCTGCCCGGCGTAGAAGAGCGCCTGGCCACGCAGCCAGGCGCACCAGGGCTCGAGCAACCCGCCGCAGCGGACCGCCGACTTCGGGTCGGGAGGGCGCAAGGCCTCGGCCGCGGCGGGGAAATCACCGCTGTTCCAGCGCGCGAGGAGAAGCTCGAGCCGGTCGACCCCGGGCTCGGGCGGATGGGCCGCGCTGGCGCTCACGGCGAGGGCGACGAGGGCTGTCTCGAGCATCATGCGGCCAGGATAAGGCCCGCTCGGCCCGGTTCAAAAATGGCGGCGGTCGCGGCGCAAAACCCCCGTGATCTCCGGCGGCTCCATCGGTCGAAAGGCCCCGGTTCGTGACGACGAGAGCCCGCTCGGCGCGCCGAGGGAGGGCCGATTGACTTTCCGATAGCCAGAACGCAGTATTTGCCGCGCTGAAGGCGGGGACGGACGCAGGAAGGGTTGCGCACTCTCAGCGGTTGATGCCCATGCCGTCGCCCACGCCGGAAGCCCCCCGGCAAACACGGCACTGGAAAATGAAGGCGCAAAGCGCGCTGTACCGGGCCGCACTCGAGCCGCGTGCGACCCGCGGCAGTGATGTTCGGGGGAGCATGCTCAAGGAGGCGGTATGAAGGTTTTCCCCACCGAATTGCAGAACACGATCAACCCTGAGCCAAGTGGCAAGCACGCCAGCGTCGAGTTTCAGCGCAATCTCTTCTGCAACCACTACGACGATTGTCTCGACGAAGCGGTCAAGAAGGGATGGAACAGCTTCACCTGCGTGCGGTGCCCGCTCTTCTCGGTCAGCGCGAACCCCCAGCAGCCGCAGAAGGGCGTGGGCATCGAGACCTACGCGACCCAGCGCCGCTCGGCCTAGTCGACTCCGAATTCGACATCGCGAAGTTACTTGCGAGAAGGAGCCCATCGGGCTCCTTTTCGCGTCTTGCGGCGCGACTGGCAGCTTCGGCGCCGCCGCCCCAAGCGATTGGACTGTTGCTTCAGGGAGGGACGACCGAGCCCAAGACCCCTGTGTCCTGCCACAGGACCTAGAGCGAAGCTGCCGCCGGTGGGGGTGCGCCTCTCCCGAGGACAACTCCTGCGGCAGGAGGAGGTCTGAGCCCTCGACCCGCTACGTCGGAAGCTCCTCGCGACGGTTCTGACCGCGCGCCTCGGCAGACCAGAGAGCGAGGTGCTTCTGGACGAGAAGCAGGCAGAACGGCGAATCAGGTCGAAGCATCTCGTACACGGTCGTGGGCCTCTTCGCCTCGAACCCGCGAAACTGCACCTGGCCGGCGCGATGGAAGACGATGGCGTTGTCGCTGTCCCCGTCGTGCGGCACGCTGACGACCAGCTCCAGCTCGTTTGACAGGAAGCAGAACAACTCGTGGAACTCGGCGTCGAGCTCGTCGGCGGCGAGCACCTTGCGAAACCAGAACCGCCGTGCGGCCGTCGCGGTCAGGTACGCGGCCAGCGCCTCGCCCGAGAGCGCCTCGCCGGTGTTGTAGATCTCGCTGAGCACGCTGAGGGCCTCGGGCGGCTGGCCGTCGCCCAGGCTCATCGCGCGCGCGAGATCGCGCAGCACCGTCTCGGCGATATTCTTGGCGGCCCGGCGCGCCAGCTCGGCATCCTTGCCGCGGATGGCCCGGTCGACCATGTCGTTGAGCCCGGTCGGCAGCAGCAGGTTGTAGGCCGAGTCGACGTAGACCCGGAACGGGTACTCGAGCAGCGGGTCTTGGCGTTCGACCCTTGCCGTGTCTACGAGGGCATCCAGGCGCGCCTTGAGAATGCCGTTTCGCGCGGTGCCGCGCGCAGCCTCGTTGATTCCCTCCGCGATCGCCACTTTGACCAACCCGAACAGCGCGTCGTTGATGGCGGCGACCTCGGCGGCCGCTCCGTAGGTGATGAAGAGCCCGGCCTCCAGGCCAAAGCCGCTGCGGGCGCGCACATCGTCCTCGGCCGCCTTCATCTGTGCTTCGGCCGCCCGGCGTCGCTCGGCGGCACTGCGCTGCAGCTCCTTGAGGCGGAGGCGATCCTGGGCGACGAGCATCTCGGCGATGTAGTCGTCGCGTGCCTGCCCGAACAGGTTCTCGACCTTGCCGAAGACCTCCTTCTCATGGTGGCGCAGCGACTGGACCGCTTCGAGGGCAAGGCGCGCTTCCGGGTCGTCGTGCGCGGCGAGCGCGCGCCGATAGCTGGTCTCCATCTCGTTGATGCGGTGGGTGATCTGCGCCCAGAGCTGCTGTTCGCGCTCGAGCTGCGACAGCGAGAGCTTGCGACCGACCTCCTCCTCGACCGCGCAGGCTTCGAGGCGAAGGCGCTCCAGGTCCGTGCGCAGCGAAGCCTCGATTTCAGCCTTGCGCTCGGTGGCGTCGCGACCGGAGGCCCCGGTGCGCACGCGCAGCTTCTCGCCGTAGGCGCGGCAGATGCGCTGGATGGACTGCGCGAGCTCGATGAGCGCGGGCATCTCGCCGCTGAAGACGGCCGCATCGCCGAGGAGGTTTTGCAGCACGAGCTGCCGGCTGCCTGTCTCGTCATCGGCCCCCTTCGCGGCTGCCGCGAGGATGGGCTCGTAGAACTCGGTGCGCAGGAACTCGGCCATCACGATCTCTTTGGCGCGGTAGGTGCGCTGGGTGAAACCCTTGAGGTCGATGAATAGATGGCCCTGGTTCTTGCGCGCCAGCGAGCGACGCGTCTCGTGGCCGTCGGCCGACAGGCGGTAGAGCCGGCCGGCCATGTAGTCGGCGATGAGCTGCTCGCGGGTGAACTCGGAGCGCCGGTCGCGAAGACAGCGCCGCGCGTCGTCGACCGCCCCGATCGCCGCGCGGTCCAGGACGAGGCAGGTGAAGGCCGAGGCGACTTCGCGAATCGCCTCCTCGCGCTCCGGACCGCGCCGCAGGACATCGAAGAGGTCGGCGTTCGCCAGCTCGCCCGCCGAGTCGGCCTTGCGGCTCTTGGCAAACTTCTGGAGGCGGGAGAGCACCGCCTTGGAATCACAGAGCAGCTTGAAGAGCGCCTCGTCGCTCGGGAGCACCGCGAGCAGCGAGGCCGACAGCTCGGAATCGAGGCCGTCGAAGAGGTTGAGCCATTGGAATACGTGGCGGCGGGCGAGCAGCACCGCCGCGGCGCGCGCGGCCTGGTGGCGAAGGTCGGGATCGTCGATGACCGCGCCGAGCAGTCGCTGCTCGGCGTTGCGCGGGCTCGGATCTTCCTCGAGCAGCGAGAGCCAGACCGGGACGATGGCGTCGGCGAGGGCCTGCGAGAGCGGCCAGGGGCTGATGTCGTTCTGCAAGGTCTTGCCGCGGATCGAGCAGAGCGCCATCGGTGACATCGCCACGCGCAACCGTAGGCTGTAGGCGGCGGTGTCGAAATTGAGCCGGCGCGCCGTGACCGGGGCGATGGTCTGCTCGGCAGCCGCCTCGGCGAGCGAGTAGAGCGCGAAGCCGACCGCCTTCTCGACCTTCTCCCAGGGGTAGAGCCGAGACACCAGGTGCTTGGCCCGTCCCTTCTTGGACTCGAGAAGGTCGATGGTCGCCGTCCAGCCGAGGTGCAGGTACGGGGTCGCCCCCGTGTTGCGCAGGTCCTCCTCGCAGAGGTGCGAGAAGAGTCCCGCCAGATGCTCGAGCAGCGGTCCGCCATGCCCGCGTACGATCCAGGCCTCGAGAACGCCCGCGTCGAGCAGCGGGTCGCTGCGCATCGCCCTCATCGCCGCGGCCTGCTGAAGCGGGCGCGACGCGAAGGGCAGCCCCGAGTAGCCGACCGGGGCCAGCTTGCGGCTGTCGACTTCGGCGAAGGAGCCGAGCGGCGCGGGCTTGGGCTCGAGCTCGTTGTCGCGGCGCCGACGCAGCATCTCGGCAAGGTCGTCGACGGCTCGGTCGACCGCTTCGATGAACAGGTCGTCGAAGGCGATGGGGATGCTCGTCTCCGCGGCCGACTCGCCGAGGCGGAAGGGCAGGGACTGGAGCAGCGGCTCGAGGAACCCGGACAGCTCGAACGACGCGAGGTTGAACAGCCCGCGATAGGTCGCCTGCCGCGTGGTCACGTACTCCCAATCTCGAGCTGTGCAGGCGGGGCTCGCCACGGACTGTCTCCTCGCGCGCAGTATCTTCGCCGAGGCCTATGGAGTAAAGGCTCGTCCCCTTGCCAAGACGCCGCCCGCGACCGCTGGAAGCGACCCGGGGTTTTCGAGGGGGCCGAGCGGCGGCGGGTCTACGGTTGGCGGCGGGCAAAGACCTCGACGAGCACGACGTTCTCGAGGCCGCCGCGACGCACCCGGGCGGCCCCGAGACCGACGAGGTCCACGCCGGGATCGATCACGTTTGCCAGGTGTCCGGGAGAGGCTTCGATTAGCCGGTGGGCGGCGAGCGCCGTTTCGGCCTCGCCCAGGTTCTCGGTCACCCGCGCGAAGGCAAAGCCCGCTTCCCTGAGCCGATTCGCGACATCGCCACTCAGAGGCGAGACGTGCGCGAAGTAGCCCAGTCGGACCATCTCGACAGCATGGGCCTCGGCGACCGCGTCGAGCAGGGCGCTGCGGGCGAGCGGGGCGAGCCGATGGGCGCGCCGGCGGGCACTGAGCGCTTCGAGCACCTGAGCCTTTGCCCGGTCGAGGTCGTCGCGCTCGGCCACGACCGGAGCCGCCGCGAGCGTCCCGACCGCCGCCTCTCCAGCCTGCACCCGGAACAGGGCGACGACCTCCGGCCCCTTGATGCTCTCGGCGACCACCTCGACGGTGTATGGGCCGGGGGAGGGAAAGCGCAGAGGGACGCGGAAGGTGTTGCGGCCTTTGCCCCCGGCGGCCCCCCCCCCGGCCTCTCCTCCCGGGGCGGTGACGAAGACCCGCGCGTCGTGGAGCGGGAAGACGAGCGTGCCGGA
>ENA-UOOR01003713-UOOR01003713.1-fermentation-metagenome-genome-assembly--contig:-NODE-3713-length-13065-cov-8.146733_pt1 | contig 13065 bp, 10 predicted proteins | sample MGYA00245780_ERZ724029 | MGnify/ENA primary metagenome ERZ724029 (study PRJEB28704, sample SAMN03018315) | fermentation metagenome | biome: anthropogenic terrestrial biome; feature: soil; material... | reverse complement strand
AGAAAAGACATACAAATGAATTATCTAGTTTCAAATACTTTAACAAATACTCTTGATAAATTGAGAATAAATACGAGGAGATGATGTATGGAATTATATTTTGCACCTTTGGAAGGTATTACAGGATACCTATATAGAAGTGCACATAATACCTTTTTTCATAATACGGATAAATACTTTTCCCCATTTATTGTTCCAAGCATAAGCGGAACTTTCAAAAATAAAGACTTAAACGATATTTTACCAGAAAACAATCCAGGTATTACGCTGGTTCCACAATTACTAACTAATAATTCAAAAGATTTTATTCAAACTTCAAAGAAGATAAAGGAGTTGGGATATCAGGAAATAAACTTAAACTTAGGATGTCCTTCTGGAACTGTTGTTTCAAAGAATAAAGGCTCCGGATTTCTGGCGAAAAAAGAAGAACTTGATGCATTTTTATACGAAATATTTTCTGCATCTGTAACGAAAATATCTATAAAAACCAGAATTGGAAAAGACAAACCGGAAGAATTTTATGATTTAATTGAAATATATAATAAATATCCCATAGAAGAACTTATCATCCATCCTAGAGTTCAAAAAGACTTTTATAAAAATCAACCCAATCTGCATATATTTAAGGATGCCCTAGGTCTAAGCAAAAATCCTGTTTGTTATAATGGTGACATATTTACAGTTGAAGCTTATAAGAAATTTATAGAAGAATTTCCTGGTGTAGATAAGATAATGCTTGGCAGAGGGCTGATATCTAACCCTGGATTGATTAATGAAATAACAAATCATAAAAAACTGGATAAGAAATTACTAAAAGATTTTCATGATAGAATATATGAAGACTATAAAGCCATACTTTTCGGAGACAGAAATATCTTGTTTAAAATGAAAGAAATATGGTTTTATATGATTAACCTGTTTCCTGATAATGAGAAATATGCAAAAAAAATTAAAAAATCAGAAAGACTATATGATTACGATAAAGCTGTCTTGGGTTTATTCAAAGAAAGAGAGATATATTAGAGAAAGTTAACATTTAATTACCAATTTATTTCACTATATGGTATAATTATTACAAGTAATTAGAACTTTTAGACATTTATATCGTTATTGGGTTTATGGCGTTTTTAAAAGCCAATTATTTAATATAAATGGGGTGTTTTCTTGAACTTTTTTGATTCAATAAATCTCTTTTTATTATTTATAGCTGTAGCAATTTCTATTTATGAATATATATTACTTAGAAATAATAAGAAACTTTTAAGTAGAAGCGAAAAAATTAGGAAAAGGCTATATGAAACCAGTGAAAAAATATCAAAATCTAACGATGAAAATGAGATATATGCAATCGTTCTAGATACTATAGTTGAGCTGACTCCAAATGCAACCAATGGGAGCGTACTTTTTCTAAAAGAAGATGGTAGATTTCATTTTAAGGTTGTTAAGGGGTTTAAAAAAGATTTAGAGAAATTATCACTTAAAAAAGAAGAAGTATATCTTTATAAAGTAAATAATTTTAAAGAAACTGCAATCATAAATAACCCAAAAGAATTCGATATTATGAATACCAGCAAGGATACTATAGAAGGACTTAAAAAAAATGATGCTTTAGATATTAGTTGCACCATATCAGCACCAATATTCATTGATAATAAGTTAATAGGCTTAATAAATGTGGATTCAATTAAAGCAAACCATGTATTTTCTCAAAAAGATTTAGAATTAATGGACCAAATTAAATGCGAATTAGAGCTGGCAATTAAGAATGCTCTTGCACAAAACAAGTTAAAATATCTTGCAAATTATGATGAACTTACTGGTGTCATGAATAGAAGAAAATTAAAAAAAGAATATGAAAAGGAAATTAATAATTTAAAATGTAATAATCAGAGCTTATCTTTGGTTATGATTGATATTGATAATTTCAAGTGTTTTAATGATACATATGGACATTGTTTTGGAGATAAGGTACTAAAACACTTTTCTTCTATCTTAAAAAATTCAGTAAGTAATTCTAATGTAGTAGGCAGGTTTGCAGGAGATGAATTCGTTATTTTACTAAAAGGTTACGATTTAGGTAAGGCTGAAAATGTAATAAAATCAATTGAGAAAATATTATTATCTGATAGACTGAATGGAATTGTCTTAAAATTCAGCTATGGAATATGTGAAATTTGTCAAAGTGATAACATGAGCTTTGAAAAAGCCATAACTCTCGCAGATGAAAAAATGTATGAACATAAGAAAAAGAAAAACTTGTAACAAGAAGCTATAGAATATATAAGTCAAAGGGCTGTTACAAAATAAAAAATTTGTCTTTGCTATGAAAGTGTGACATTGCTATCAAAGCATGCCATTGCTATGAAAACATGCATTGCTGTGAAAACATGTTATTGCTATGAAAACATGCATTGCTATGAAAGCATGCCATTGCTGTGAAAACATGCATTGCTGTGAAAACATGTCATTGCTGTGAAAACATGTCATTGCTATGAAAACATGTCATTGCTATGAAAGCATGTCATTCTGAGCAAAAATTCAACGAAGTTGAATTTGCGAAGAATCTACTTTAAAATGAGATTCTTCGAACTAAAGTTCTCAGAATGACAGCTTTGAATGACAGTTTTGAATGACAGCTGAGAATGACATTTTTGCAACAGCCCCTTGCGCTGCTTGCTCATAATCTTGCTGCTGCGTGATATTTCAGCAGGAGCTTATTTTAATTATTCTACCAGATGAGTAACATTTACTTCTTGGCTATAATGAGGCTGGTTCAGAAAATGAATACTTGCTGCATCTCTATTTGGATTCACATCTTCAATGTAAACTGGTCTGCCATCATAAGTTACATTAACCATCTCTGGTGAAGAAGCAATTTCCTTCGCACGTTCTTTATCCATAGCAATAAACTCCTTTTCATTTATAATACATGAATAGTCTTTGCATTAGGATTGTAAAATATTCTCCTGTATTTTGACATGAAATTAATGACCGCAGTTTTCAGCAGCTTCTGCATCTTCCTTAGTTTCATGAACTGTACCATGTGGATGATTTGGCGGTGCATAGATAGAATATAATTTAAGTGGTTTATTGCCGGTATTAATGATATTATGCCATGTGCACGAGGGTATAAATATCGCATATTCTTCACAAACTCTTTTCTGAAAATCCAATCTATCTTTTCTATCACCCATTTTAACTAGCCCTTGACCTTCTTCAATACGTATAAATTGGTCAACATCAGGATGAATTTCAAGTCCAATATCTTCGCCAACATCGATGCTCATCAAGGTTAGCTGCAGATGATTACCAGTCCATAAAGCGGTGCGAAAAGTATCATTATTTACTGTTGCTTCACCTATATTAACTACATATGGTTCCGGACCATAGTCTTTTAGCCTGGTATGTTGTTTCCTATAGGAAGGACAATTAGGATATAGACGCTTTCTAGAATCATAATACATATTACAAATTCCTTTCTTACATTCTTTATATTAAGATATGTTACAGATTATAGAAAGTGCTATTAATAAAGCAGAATTATAAGGTATTTTGGATTGTATTGATGAAATAAATAATGATAAACCTAGTTATTGAATAAAAAAGTATAAAAGCCATACCTGTTGAAGATAATAGTATTACATTTTATATGGAGCATTATTTAAGAAAGGATAAACATATGAATAGCATACGCCTTACCATTGAAGGGTTAGAACAAAATGAAACACAAGATAGAGTAAAAAACCAATTAGATAGTATAGTTGGGGTACAGAATATCTACCTGAGTTCTGGACAGACATATTTGGATGTAGATTATGACGATCAAACTTCGGACAAAGAGATTAATAACCATTTGCAAAATAATGGATATAAAGTGGTAGAGATTACATCTATAAGTTAGAAAATAAATAATCTTTATAAATAAGAGACTGTAGTAAATTGTCATTGCAATGAAAGGGATTCTTCGTAAGTTCAATGAAGTTGAATTTTTGTTCAGAATTATCACGCTTAACAGTATCACTATGAAGGAAAGGGATTCTTCGCGAATTCAACTTCGTTGAATTTTTGCTCAGAATGACATGCTTTCATAGCAATGACATGCTTTCATAGCAATGACATGCTTTCACAGCAATGGCATGCTTCACAGCAATGACATGCTTTCACAGCAATGACATGCTTTCATGGCAATGACAATTTTGCTGCAGCTCTTGCCATACAATAAAAAACTTCATTCATACATATACAAAATATTTAAAGTACTTTCGCTAATATATGTTATTTTCTATATTAACATTTGTTAGCGAAAGTGTTATATTACATCTATATAAAAGAAAATATCTGTGCGGAGGTTTATGAGATGGCGGTCCGTATTATTTTAATCCTATGTATGTACCCTGTACTACCAATTATGTATTTTATGCTGGAAAATGAGATTAAGCCCAAAAAGAACATTATACTTGGAGTAACTCTACCATATTCTATAATTTATGATTCTAAGATAAAAGTGCTATTAGCATCTTTTAAGAGAGAGCTAAAGATTCAATTTTGGGTACTGGCATTCATACCAATTTTAACATTATTTATTAATTGGTTTTCAATTTATTATACGATAATGATGATTTGGATTCTATTGGTTATTATGGTGCCTTATATTCCTTATATAAAATATCACCACAAATTAATAATAATTAAAAATGAAACCAATGGTATAGGTGATACTTTAGAGAAAGCAATAGAAACTGATAATGAGTATGAAGCCCAAGAAAAGGCTTTAGAAGATGTAACAACATTAATTAAATCGGAAAAGCAATTGAATCAGTTCCTATTTATTCCACCTGTAATACTTAGTTTATTTCCACTTGTATATGAAATCTTTGCATCTATAGGTCAGCCGGAATATGGATGGATAGTATTTGGTTGTGGTACATTTACCATGGTTACACTTCTTGGAGCCTTATTCCAAAGAATTATCTATAGGCAAAGAGCTGAAATTGTTGATGAAGATAGGAATATTAATGTAATGATTACCCAGGTCCGCAGGCATTATTGGTCGAAATTTTGGTTAAGAATGACATGGCTCTCAGGTATATTTAGCATTGCATTTTGGATGTTTATAACTGGTAAAATTTCAAATATTTTAGGTATAGTTTTAACCCTGATTTATTCTGCAGCTATTATATATGTTGCAATGCAAGCGGAGTTTACTACCCGGCATGTGCAGCAAAAATTATCAGCAGAAAGTACACATCCTTTATATTTAGACGAGGATGATTACTGGCTATACGGATTATTTTATTATAATCCTCAAGATAAAAAGAAAATGGTAAATAATAGAGTTGGTATTGGAACTACAATGAATTTAGCTCATAAAACAGGTAAATTCATTATGGTTATAGCAATAGCATGTATCTTAGCTTTGCCAATATCAGGTATAATTGTAATAAAAGAAGAATTTACCCCTATAACGGCGGAATATTTAGATAATCAAATTGTTGTAACTCATACGGGACAAGAACTTGTTCTTCCTGCAAAAGATATTGAATCAGCAGAAATTATTAATGACTTGCCAAAAACCTCAAAGATAGTTGGAACCGGTATGGAGAATCTTTTGAAAGGAACATTTGACGTGGAGGGATATGGAAGATGCAGACTTTATTTAAATCCGAAGCAACCCCCATTCCTAGTTATGACTACAGATGAAGGTTTGATTATTATTAATGCAAATGATAAAATTGTTGAGAAAATTAGAATGCAGAATTTATTGAAATAACAATTAGGGCAAAGTTACTTTCGGTAGACAGATAAATTATGTATACTTCAACATAGCGTAAAGTTACTTTCGGTAAACAGATAAATTATGTATACCTCCATTAGACATAACAAGAGAGCGCCTATTTGTGATATGATATGAATTATAATAGTCAATCTAACAAAGAAAGGATTTCTATATATTATGCTACATTTTATTGAAAAGGTAATTGCAAAAGAATGTTGACGAAAAAGTATAGGTGTGATAAGGTGAACACAGTTCAATTTTGGGAGGGTTATTGTATGAACACGGTGGTTACATCAAAAGAAGCAATTTTAAGTGCCAGTAGAAAAATTGCTACGGAACAAGGATTACAGGCAGTTAATATACGTGATGTAGCTAAGGAATGCAATGTTGCGGTGGGTTCTATATATAATTATTTTCCATCAAAAGCAGACCTTTTAGCAGCTACAATAGAGGAAGTTTGGAAACATATTTTTCATATGCCTGATAATTTTCATCATATGAATAGCTTTGTGGATTGTGTAAGCTGGATTTATGAAAGTGTTCGTGTAGGAACGGAGGAATACCCTACTTTTTTCAATATTCATTCTATTAGCTTTACTTCTGGGGATAAAGAACGAGGTCGCCAGATTATGAACCGATATTTTAAGCATATCGAAAGCGGCTTATTGTCAGTATTAAAAAATGATAATAATATTAGAAAAAATGCTTTTCAAGGTGAATTCTCCCAAGAAAAATTTGTAGATTTTGTTTTTTCAAATATCATTACATCCTTAATGAAAAACGAAAAGTCGTGTAATATGCTTATAGAAATTATTAGTCGCTGTATTTACTAATTGCCGCGAGTTGGACTGAGATGATTAATAGCCGTGGGTTGAACTGAGATGGCTAATTGCCGTATGCTGAACTAAGATGACTAATTGCTGCGGGTTGAACTGAAACGGCTAATTGCCGCAGGCTGAACTGAAATGACTAATTGTCTTACATCAGAACTGCGTATATTTATCACTTGATTTACGACCATTTATATTTAGATTCTTAATGTCCTTGTAGAAACAACATCTAAGTTTAATCGAAGATTTTACAGATACTTACAGCATCCTTAATGTCTTTGCAGAAATAACATTCTGCAGAGGCATTTTTTATTTTATAGGAAAGTTCTCCAGAGAAATCTTCTGTTGTAACAGAAAATTGCAACATATTATCAAGGCACATTCTTTGTTCTATAAAAAAGTTTTTATAATTATTGACATAGATAAAATATCTGTGTTATTATACAATAAATAATGATTTAGTATGGTAAACTGCTAATTCGATAATATGGTAGTGGAGGAAAGTAAAAGTATGAAAAGAAATATAGTATTATTTATAGTAATAGTTTTAACAGTAAGCTCTCTTGTTGCATGTGGCTCAAGAAAATCGGAAAAAGAAAAATTCGTAGTTGGATTCGATGCAGAATTTGAACCTTATGGCTTTAGAAATAAAGACGGTGAATATGTTGGATTTGATTTAGATTTAGCGCAAGAAGTAAGTAATCGTAACAATTGGGAATTAGTTAAGCAGCCAATTGATTGGGATGCAAAGGATATGGAATTATCCTCTGGTGCCATTGATTGTATTTGGAATGGATTTACCATTAATGGTCGTGAAGATAATTATACCTGGAGTTCCCCTTATGTAAACAATAGCCAGGTATTCGTAGTTTCAAGTGCATCCGGAATAAAGAACCAGTCAGATTTGGCAGGAAAATTAGTAGCAGTTCAAAAAGATTCTTCTGCTTTGGCTGCATTAAAGGATGATAAAAATAAGCAATTAAAGGATTCATTTTCTCAACTTATGGAGTTTGGCGACTATAATACTGCATTTATGGAATTAGAAATGGGAACAGTAGATGCTATAGCAATGGATATCGGTGTTGCAAAAGCACAAATGTCCTCTCGTGATTCAAATAAATTTACTATTTTAGATGAGTACCTTTCCAGCGAACAATATGGTGTTGGATTTTTATTAGGAAATGAAGAGCTGAGAGATAAAGTAGAAAAGACATTAATGGATATGTTGAAAGACGGAACGTTTATGGAAATTGCAAAAAAATGGGATTTACAGGATAGTGTTTGTTTTGGGAAATAAACTTTTAAGATGCGGATTCTTCGCCTTTAGGGCTCAGAATGACAATGATTGTTTGAATTTTAGGCTTGGAATGAAGTAGATTCTTCGCCTTTCAGGCTCAGAATGACAATGATTGTTTGAATTTTAGACTTGGAATGAAGCGGATTCTTCGCCTTTAGGGCTCAGAATGACAATGATTGTTTGAATTTTAGGCTTGGAATGAAGCGGATTCTTCGCCTTTCAGGCTCAGAATGACAATGGTAAATTGGAGGAATTATATGAATATAGCCTTTATGATATTAGAATTAGGTAAGGGGTTTCTTACAACAGTTGAAATATTTGCGTTAACCTTGATTTTTTCCCTGCCGTTAGGGCTTATTATATCTTTTGGAAGAATGTCTAAAAATGGTATCCTTCGAACATTAACGAAATTCTATATTTCCATTATGCGTGGAACACCTTTAATGTTACAGCTTATCGTAGTGTATTATGGACCATTTTACGTTTTTGGAATTCAGTTAAGCCGTTCTTACCGTTTCATAGCAGTAATTCTGGCGTTTGTTTTAAATTATGCAGCATATTTTGCAGAAATATATCGTTCTGGAATTGAATCCATGCCAAAAGGTCAATATGAGGCTGCTAAGGTATTAGGTTATACCAAGGGTCAGACATTTTTTAAGATAATTTTACCCCAGGTAATAAAGCGAATCATGCCATCTATTACCAATGAAACCATTACACTGGTTAAGGATACCTCATTGGCATTTGTATTATCCATAGTAGAGATGTTTACAACAGCGAAACAAATAGCGTCTTCAGAAACGACTATTATGCCGCTTATGGTAGCAGGATTATTCTATTATATATTTAACTTGGCAGTTGCAGTAGGTATGGAACAAATTGAACGAAAATTAAACTATTATAGATAAGAATTAAACTAATATAGATAAGAAATAAACTGTTATAGATAAGAAATAAACTAACATAGATAGGGGTAAGGTATGAAAATATTAGAAATCAATCATATGAAAAAGTCCTTTGATGGTTTAGAAGTAATTAAAGATATCTCTTTATCCGTTAATGAAGGTGAGGTACTATCTATTATTGGCCCTTCCGGGTCCGGTAAATCTACTGTACTTCGTTGTGCAACTATGCTTGAAAAAATGGATAGTGGTGATTTGATTTATCTTGGTGAATATGCAGCTTGTAATAATGAGGCTGGTAAAAGTATTTATGCTTCTAAAAATGAATTACGTAGATTTCACAAACATTATGGACTGGTTTTTCAAAACTTTAATCTTTTTCCTCATTATAGTGTACTAAAAAATATAATTGATGCTCCTATGACCGTAGATAAGGTTAGTAGAAAAGAAGCCGAAGAACGTGCAATGATTTTGCTTAAAAAATTAGGCTTAGAAGATAAAAAGAATGCATATCCCTATCAATTATCCGGTGGTCAGCAACAACGTGTATCTATAGCAAGAGCTCTAGCACTTCAACCCAAAATGCTTTTTTTTGATGAACCTACCTCTGCATTAGACCCCGAATTAACCGGAGAAGTGTTAAAGGTTATTAAAGAATTGGCGAAAGAAAATATGACTATGATTATAGTTACACATGAAATGCAATTCGCAAAAGAACTATCTGACCGGATTATTTTCATGGAAAATGGTATTATACAGGAAGAAGGTACACCAGAGCAGATATTTACCACTGATAATGAGAGAATTAAAGATTTTATTGGGAAATTTATAGGATGATTCGAATATCAAAAGTCAAATTTACTTTATCGAATGAATAGGGCTGTTGCAAAACTGTCATTGTTCTGAAAGCATGCCATTGCTTTGAAAGTGTCATTGTTCTGAAAGCATGCCATTGCCCTGAAAGTGTGTCATTCTGAGCCGCAGGCGAAGAATCTCATTTTAAATTGGGATTCTTCGAGCATAATTCAGCAAGCTGAATTTGCCCTCAGAATGACAGTTTTTATTTTACAACAGCCCCATTCATATATCTCTACTTCCACATTATAAAGCAAGTTCTTTTTTAATTATAAAGCAAGTCCTTTTATAAAGAGATTTTAATGGAATGTTAAGGTAATCTTAAGGTTTATGAAAGGTAAGTTTGGTAGAATATAGCATATTAGGTCTTTGCATTTTGAATTTTTATTACTGCAAAGATAAAATAAATACAAAAAGGATGGGAAAAAATGAAAAAAAGAATATTATTTTTAGTCGCTGCTATATGTTTACTTATGACAACTGTTTTAGGTTCATCTAAAATGGTATCTGCAGCAGCAACCGGGATACCTAAGATAGGTGATGAGATTCATGGTTTTAAAGTAAAGCAAACCACTTATGATTCATCAACTAAATCGGATGAAATCTTATTTGAACATGTAAAGACAGGAGCAAAATTATTGGTTGTTAAGAACAGCGATATAAATCGTGGATTTTCAATTAAGTTTAATACTCCTGCAGACAATGATAAGGGCATTAACCATATTATTGAACATTCCGTTCTGGGTGGAAGTAAAAAATATCCTAGTAATAACATCATTTTCGATGTAACTAATACTACATATGTTTCTTTTGTTAATGCATTTACATTTCAGAACATGACTATGTATCCAATCTGTTCTGCTAATGAGAAACAACTCTTTAAATCAGCTGATATTTATCTGGATGCAGTATTTAATCCATTATTATTATCAGATGCAAGAATATTTGAAAGAGAAGGTTTGCGTTATGAATTGAAGGATGCAGATTCTAATTTAGCCTATAACGGTATTGTATATAATGAAATGCAAGGAAATATGAGCAGCATTGAATCCTCTGCAATGAATAATGCTAAAAAGGCTATTTTCCCAAATAGCAATCAAGGTAATATTTCAGGGGGAAATCCAAGTGATATCCGTACTTTAACTTACGAGGAATTAATGAATACTTATAAAAAGAATTATCATCCATCCAACAGCTTTATGGTACTATATGGTGATGTTGATTACGAAGCATTTTTAAAAATGGTAGATGAGAATTATTTATCTTCTTATAATAAGAAAAAAATAACTATAGACAGAGGTACTCAGAAACCATTTAAAAAACTATCTAAAAAATCCTATACGACGCCGGTTGCAGCAGGAACAGATACAAAGAATAAATCTGTTATTGATCTTACATTTGCAACTGAGGATATTAAAAAATTAGGAATAGATAACTACGTTGATTTAAGCACAGCCATATCCTTGCTAAACTTGGAAAATTCCAGCTTTAAGCAGGCATTGATGGAAAGTAAAATAGGTGAATCTTATAGTATTTCATTGGATTCTACGACTTACCAGCCAACCATTCATTTTATAGCTAATAACGGGAATCCATCTAAGAGTAATGAGTTTTATCATTTGGTAATGAAAGAACTGAAAAAGGTAGTGAAAGAAGGATTAGATACTGAGCTGGTTAAATCCTCTTTACGTGCCATTGAATTTCAGGAAGCATTAGGAAGCGATCAAAGCAGTGCTGTAAATAAAATGATAACAGCTAGTTTATTTGATAACTTGACTGGCAATCCTTTCGTAGATATTAACAGCTATTATGTAAAATTAGTGAATAAACTAGATAAAAAAGTTCTGGAAAATGCAATTGAAAAATACATAATTAAAAATAAATCAGCTGCACTTACTGTTACAACACCAAAGGCTGGATTACTTGAGACGAATCAGAAAGCTGTAACTAAAGAGCTTGCTGAGAAAAAAGCGTCTATGTCAAAGAAAGCAATCAATACGCTTGTGAAAAAAACTGCAGATTTTAATAAATGGAACAGTGGGGAAACCCCAGCTGAGGTACTTAAATCATTAAGAGCAGTTAATTTAAAAGATATTAACGTAGAATTAAAGAAAAGAGATATTAAAGAAACAACCGTAGATGGAGCACGTCTATTAACTGCTAATGCAGATATTGACAAAATAAGTTCTGTTGCCTTAAACTTTGATTTAAGCCATCTGACCCCAGAAGAACTTTTGTACTTACAATTCTACAGCGACATGATGGGTAATGGTATGGCTACTACCAATAGAACCGAAAGTCAAGTTTTAAATGAAATTGCACTTAAGGCTAATTCTATTTCAACTTCTACTTCAGCAATGATGGATGATAAGAATGATACTTCAGCACATCCGGTATTTACAGTAAATTATTATAGTTTTGCAGATGAATATGCGGATACCAATGATTTAGTATCCGATGTACTTTTGAATTCTAAAGTATCAGATATAGCTAAATATGGAACCCGTACCATAGCAAATGTAAAAGCAAATTTTCAGTATCAATTTGCGGAGCCTTTAAACCTTGCTGTATTAAGAAGTATGGCATATACAAGTCCATTATACAGATATTCTAATTATTTAAATGGATTGGATTATTATAATTTTATATTACAAATAGAAAAACAATTAGCAGCCAATCCTGCTGATGTGGCAAAAAAAATCGCAGATGTTCGTACAAAAGCATTTAATAAAAATAATTTAGATATATTATTTGCTGGAGATGAAAGTGCTCAAAGCGCATTTAAAACTTCTGTAACCGGTTTAACTGGTAAACTGCCGGATGTTAAATATGAAAAAGCAGTATATTCCTTACCAAAGCCTGCTAAAAGAGAAGCCCTGACCATTAATTCAACCGTTCAATATGTATGTGTTAATACTTCTTTATCAGAAAGTAATGTTCCTCAAAGTGGCAAAGCCAATGTAATTATCAATATGTTGAACAATTTATTACTTACTCCTGAAATTCGATTAAAGGGAGGAGCATATGGTGTTTCCGCTTCCATGATGGGCAATAACTATCTTGTATATACCTTTAGAGATAATAACTATGTGAATTCCATGAAGACCATAGGGGCAACTGATGAATTTCTTAAATCCGTAACACCTTACATAACAGACGAAACATTGGAAAGTTATAAACTTTCCGCCTATGCGGCTGCAAGTCAAAGTGTTAATGAATTAGCCGATGCTTATATTTCATTAGTTTATCATGTACAGGGTATTACAACCCAGGATAGGATAAACAGTTTAACGGAAATTAAAGAGTCAGGCATTGCAGATATAGATACTTATGCAGGATATATGGGAAAATTAAATGACAACTTTAATTATGTTATAGTTGCTTCACCAAGTGATATTGAAGCAA
>ENA-UOOR01003709-UOOR01003709.1-fermentation-metagenome-genome-assembly--contig:-NODE-3709-length-13073-cov-36.382317_pt1 | contig 13073 bp, 13 predicted proteins | sample MGYA00245780_ERZ724029 | MGnify/ENA primary metagenome ERZ724029 (study PRJEB28704, sample SAMN03018315) | fermentation metagenome | biome: anthropogenic terrestrial biome; feature: soil... | reverse complement strand
AAATAATTCATCGGAAAAAGGACGGATTAGGAGATTTTAATTCGCGACTCTACAATAATTGGAGAGGTATACAATGAATTTATGTATGTCACACTGCGTTTTTCCTGCACTGGATATAAATGCAACTGCAAATTTTTATGTTACTTGTTTAGGGTTTAAGCGAGTAGATTTTTTAAATGCTATTGAACCACATATCTGCCTTTATAGAGATGCAATAGAAATTATTTTAACACAATCTAAAGGACAAAGTGTCATTCCGAACAGAGAATTGTATGGTTATGGTTATGATGCTTATTTTATAACTGATAATCAACAAGTTTTACAAGATGAATTCGAAAAATCGAATGTAAAAATAATACGCAGATTACAAAAAACTGATTATCATAACCATGAATTTGTTGTTGAGGGTATCGATGGCCGTTGGATAGGTTTTGGAATAATAGAGGAATAACCTTATAATTAGATATTTTAATAGCACGACATCTTCTTTTTTGTAGGTGAAATTATGAGCAGACTGAGAAGTTAATGCAACTTCCCATTATGTTTATAATTAACGGGGTTATTTTGAATTTATTTTTAACGTAAAAACTTGGGACAAAATGGAGGCTAGCAGTTTCATAGGGTGTCATCATGTGGTATATGATTTTCCAGAAGGAATATATAGAGACACATTTATGTAAAATGATAATTTTAAATACTTATGGTTTGCTATAAGCATTCTTGCTTTCGTGTTATTTCATCATGTGTTATCTTATTAAAAAAGTTGCGTATAAAGTTGCGTATAAACTATATTTAAGCAATAAATTTTTATTATAAATCAATTATATGAAACTCTTAAAACCCAGTAAATAAGCCTATTACAGGAAAAAGCAAAAGACCCATCACGCCATTGTGACAGGTCTTTCACTAAAAAGGGGAGGATAAGTATTTAACTTCTCTTTGGTAATCATAATTGGAGGGGGAGTCCAATTATGAAAGAGCATACGCATTTACATCCTTATAACGGAACGGCTAGTTCCACATTAGGATATTACTATTATGATACATAATTTCTATTTTTATACATGGAAATGAAAATAATTTCGTATTGTATTTTTCTTTATCTATGATATAATCCCAATATTGAATTTAGTTAAGACGGAAGGAAGTAAGTTTCATGAGTTTATTACAAGAATGGAGAGATTATGCATATGCCAATGATATGCAGAGCCGCTCCGGTCAGTTATTCTGGGCAAATTATTTTAATATGGAAAAGGAAGCTTATCAAAAACTTCTTGCGAATCCGGACAAGGTCTGGGAAGGCACTGTCGCTTCTCTTGCAAAAGAATTTGATATGGAACTGAATTACTTCGTTGGTTTCTTAGATGGAATCAATGACAGCTTAATTACACCGAATCCAATTGAAGAAATGGAAGAGGACACCAAGGTTAGCTTGGCCTTCGATAAGGAAAAGCTGTTTTATAACATGGTGGAAGCAAAAGCAGAATGGCTTTATGGCTTAAAAGAATGGGAGTCCCTGCTTAGTAAGGAGCGCAGGAAAGAGCTGTACAAGCAGCAAAAAGCGTCTGGCACTATTGTAAAAGGCAAGAAAATCGGAAGAAATGATCCTTGCCCGTGCGGAAGCGGTAAAAAGTATAAAAGGTGCTGTGGTGCCAGGGAATAAAACGAGATTCAAAATATGAAAACCGTAATAGGAAACTATAAAATTCGGATGCTGTAGCAATTGAAATTGTGTTACGGCATCCGAAATCATTCTTAATGAGCGATTAATAAGCGATGGGCCTGTAAGCGGATATGCTAATTATCCTTATCATTTATGGATTGGCTCCCCTGCTTAAATAGTAAATATTCTGCAAATCTTTTTAATTCTGCTTCGCTTTCCGGCGTCAGCTGCTGATATAAATCGTAAAACTCTACAATATCGCGATCTAGGACTTCGCCTCCAACAGGCAGATAAGTGTCGGAAACTCCCAGTAAATAATCTATGGTTACGTCAAAACATTTAGATAAAGCAATTAATTTATCAAAGGAAGGTTCATTTCTTTCGGATTCATAGTTAGAAATTGCCGTTGGTTTTAATCCTAAGACTTTAGCTAGATCACTTTGTGTCATTTTGTTCTTTTGTCGCAGCTGTTTGAGACGAATACTAAAATTCATCAGTTCCCTCCTTCGATGATGCAAACATACGAAATACGTATTAATTTTATCTGAATCAAATGTTACTGTCAATATAAAAAAACAAAGAGATTGTTAGAATATATTGACAAATATAGAAAAGAAAAATAAGATATAAGTAGAAATTATGGGGATTTATAGATATGTTGTCATAATTAATAGGAAATCAAGAAGAGGTTTTGAGGGGAAATGCAAAAGAAAAAACAGAATATTTTATTTACCGAATTACAATTAATCTATCAATTTAGCCAGGAGATTTTTCTGCTATTTAATAGAGATGGGGAGATTGTTGATTGTAATCAAGCTGCAAAAAAGGAATTAGGATATGCCGAGGATATCTATCAGGTGTCCATCGTGAATATTTTTCGAAAGGCTATGAGGAAAGATAAAGATGAACTGATAGTTAATTTAAGGTATCGGAATTATACGGCAGAAACGTTTGCATATCGCAAGAATCAGACATGTTTTCCAGTCACCTTACGAGTTGCTTTATGGCCATATAATACGAAAATTTACGGTCTTTGTACGGCAGTGAATATTTCCGATAAGAAAGAGGCTTTTCGTGAGATAAAACGTCTTAGAAATGATTTAAAGTCAACGAACCAGTTTAAAAATGAATTTATTGCTAACATCACGCATGAATTAAGAACACCGGTAAATGGTATTATTGGTTTAACAAATTCGCTGCTTGAAACTTCATTACAGCCGAATCAACTGGATGCAGTGAATATGATGCGCAGCAGTTGCTCGAAGATGGAAACCATCATTAATAATGTACTTGACTATTCCAAATTAGCCAGTAATAAAATGGTTTTGGAACAGAAGGAATTTGAATTTCCGAATTTTATTGATCATATTGTATCCATCCATAGCAGCAGTATCAATGAGAAGGGGCTTAAGCTCAATGTTAATGTGGCAGATGATATACCGAAGCGTGTTATTGGGGATGAATACCGATTAACGCAGGTTCTGAATAATATAATATCCAATGCTATTAAGTTTACTTCGGTGGGGCAGATTGTATTAGAAGTTGCAAAGGTGTCACAGAGCAGTCAGGATGTTGAACTCTTTTTTATGGTGATTGATACCGGAATCGGCATCAGCAGGGAGGAAATGGACTGTTTATTTAAAAGCTTTACGCAGGTAGACGGCTCCTTTACCAGAAGATTTGGAGGCACCGGCCTGGGCTTATCCATTAGTAAGCTGCTGATAGAGGCAATGCAAGGTACGATTACGGTAGAAAGCGAGAAGGATCAGGGAAGTACGTTTTCTTTTAATGTTCACCTTGGAATTCCGGAGGAAAAAGAGGAAACGGTTGTAAAGGAAAATTTTAATGATAATACCATTGTAAATTTATATGAAGAAGATCCTTTGGATTCTTCGGAAGTGGACTACATCAGTCGAATCCTCGATGAGGCAAAGCATTATAGTCTAAATACGGAAGAAGTTCATATGCAGAATGTCGTGGAAGATATGCAGGAGCAGAGGGAGGTTACAGAGATATTATATGACCGAATGGAAAGGCTGGCTATCTGTATTGAAATGGAAAGTTGGAAAAAGGCAGATGATTATGCTTCTGCCTTAAAAAAAATGTTGCCAACCGGGCACAAGGAGTTAAGCAACAAAGGCTTATCTTTGGTTTTGGCGGTGCGGAAAGAGGATCATGATCAGGCCCTGAAAGTTCTTGAGGAATTAAAGGTTATGCTAAAAGAGGTAATATAGATGGAACAAGTGTCTTATAAAAAAGCGAATATTTTGGTGGTAGATGATATCAATGCTAATCTGATTATTCTTACTGAAATTATACGAAACGCGGGATATATTGCAAGACCGGTCACAAGTGCAGAACGGGCAATGAGCGCGATTGAGGCACTCTTTCCGCACATGATATTATTGGATATTTCTATGCCGAATATCAGCGGCTTTGAATTTTGCGCAAGATTAAAGAAAAGTGCGAGGACAAGAGACATTCCGATTTTATTTATCACATCCTGCTATTCGAGAGAAGAGAAAATGAAATGTTTTAAATTGGGGGCGGTGGACTATATTGCGCAGCCTTTTGATGTTGACGAAATAACCGTCCGAATTAATACACATTTGAAAATATATAAGATGCAGCAGGAATTGGAGTTCTATAACAAAAGGCTTCACAAAATAATCAATGGGCAGATACATAAGATCTATGAAGAGCAGAAAAATGTTATGTATGCTTTAACAAGGCTGGTTGAAATGCGTGATAATCGAATCAATCATTTGGAGAGAATCGGGAAGAACAGCAGGCTGCTTGCTATGGGGATGGAGCTGATGCCCCGATTTCGGGAGGAGGTATCTACCAGTTTTATCGAGACTATTGAACTTGCGGCCAAGCTTCATGATATCGGTAAGATTGCTATTAAAGACAGCATTGTCTTGAAACCGACAAAATTAACAAACGATGAGCTTGAGATTTTAAAAACACATTGTGAAATCGGTGCAAATGCTTTAAAAGAAATCTTTGATAAGAATGAGCAGAATCAATTTGGAAGAATGGCGATCAATATCGCCTGGGCGCATCATGAAAGCTGGGATGGATCCGGTTATCCGAGAGGATTATCGGGTACTGACATCCCTCTTTGCGCCAGAATCGTTACGTTGGTAGATTCCTATGATGTGTTGATCAGTGAGAAAAATGCTAAAACTGCTTATTTTCAAGAGAAATGTGTGGAAAGGATCAATATGGATGCAGGGACCAGATTTGATCCGGAGATTGTTAAGGTATTTAATAAAATATATAAGCAATTTCATTGATAATAAGAGGCTTCCATGGGAGGAATATTTCTACGTTTATATTCTTGACTATGACCGGCCAATACTTTAAGATTAACCTAGCCGCTATTTGATAAATCTGTAAATCGATTCGTATTGAATGGGCGGTTATGAAGATAATATATGCAAGTACGAGTAATAATAATGAAGATTTAAGTGTTATAAGTCCTTTTAAGATTTTGATATGGATAGGACCTTATATATATTCATGTTCATGGTTTTTATGTGACTTTTGACACTTAAATCAATAATGAATAAGAGAAAAAAATGGGGATTATAGTATGAGAAAAAAGCATGACATGTATATTGATTATGAACATTTCTATAGAAAACATAGGAGAAGAGGAGCTTCGAAGGCGTTTAAGGTTGTTTTAACCGTTGTACTGGCATCTGCAGTCGGTATGGCTGCTTTCTTTACTATAAAATCTCATATTAATTTTGATGGCGACAAATATTCAAAGCAAAAGGACTCCGCAGGAAACAACGGTGCGGAGGATAAAATTTCGGCTGTGAAAGACAATAGCGCTGGGAATCATGCTGCAGGAAATGACACTCCAGATCCTGAAAACGCCGGAATAAATTCCGGAAAGAATGCCGGGAGCGATTTTATGGAAACCGTGCAGACTCCTGCCGTTACTCCAGTGGTGCAGAATCCAGTAGATCCGATTTTTACGAAGGAACGTATCCCGGTTAAGGCGAAAGGAATCTATGTGACTTCTTCGAAGGCCGGCTCGGAAGACAGGAACCGGCTTATTGAGTTAGTCGATACCACGGAAATAAATGCTATGGTGATTGATGTAAAAGGGGATACCGGCAAAATTTCCTATCTTATGAACAGTCCGAAGGCACAGGGAATCGATGCGACAACGAATCAGATTGCCGACATGGAAGCGTTGGTAAGAGAATTAAAAGAAAAGGAGATCTATTTAATTGCCAGAATTGTTGCATTTAAGGATCCCTATCTTGCGGAGCAGAAACACGAACTGGCAATTAAGAATAAGGATGGTTCCCTGTATCGGGATAACAACGGGGAATGCTGGGTTAATCCATATAAAAAGGAAGTGTGGGATTATCTGGTCGAGGTAGCGACGGAAGCTGCCGCCATTGGTTTTGATGAGATCCAGTTTGATTATATCCGTTTTTCTACGGGACAGGGCATTGCAGATGCCGATTTTGGCAAAGAGGCGGGGACGAAAACCAAGGAAGACATCATTACTGAGTTTACAAAATATGCGTATGAGAAGTTAAAGCCACTTGGTGTATTTGTGGCGGCAGATGTCTACGGGACGATTATCAGCAGCAGTATGGATGCCGGATTGGTCGGTCAGAATTATGTGGAAATGTCAAAATACCTGGACTATATCTGTCCCATGATTTACCCTTCCCATTTTGGAAATGGAAATTATGGAATTGAATATCCGGATCTGGAACCACTTCTTATCGTACGTAAGGTTTTAAATGCTTCCAAAGAAAAGATTGCACAGATTCCGGAAGGGGAGCATCGTGCAATTGTCCGACCCTGGCTTCAGGATTTTACCGCTACCTGGATTAAGCATCATCAGACTTACAGCGGTAAAGAAGTACGGGCGCAGATTAATGGGGTATATGAAGCCGGATATGAGGAGTGGCTGTTATGGAATGCGGCAGCTAAATATTCGGTAGACGGGCTGCAGGCCAAGTAGCTGTATTTTTAGCGTTAACCTGTCTATTCGGTACGAATATATTTTGGATAAGAATAATATATATCTAGTATAAGTGACTTGGAGGTGTCCAATGGATAAGGCAATCCGTCAAAATACAAAAATATTATTCTTATTAAAGGGACTGTTATTTTCCTATATTATTACTGCATTTATTTTGCTTCTTTTGTCTTTTCTGATGTTAAAGTTTGATTTGTCCAGCTTGGTGATCAGCGGCGGAATTAATTTTGCTTATATTCTGTCTAACTTTCTTGCGGGATTCTATGTGGGGAAAAAGGCGGAGCTTCGGAAGTTTGTCTGGGGTATCGTGATGGGCGTTATGTATTTTGTTATTCTGATGCTGATATCCCTGATAATGAATCGTGTATCTCCAATTCCATTAGGGGGGCTTTTGACGGTACTGATCATGTGCGGCCTCAGCGGGATGCTGGGCGGGATGATAAGCTAAGGATGAGCATAGGTGCATAAGTGATGAATACCGGGAAATGGAATAGGATTATAGCGCATCAATCCGTTTGCTGCGATCATAATCCTATTTTATCGCGCTGAATTCATGTTACTGTTCACACCTGGGCAAAGTCTATCCTATGATTTCGTAAAATGATATCCGATAAGGAGTATTTGCATTCGTCGGTACTTTGGCTCCGTATTTTGGAGCCTTATGTACCGCTACGTAATGAATCTTAAGCGAAAGCGTCTCCGATTCGGATATCATTTGTCAAAATCATAACATGGTATACATGGTGGGTGTGAACAGTAACGAATTCATGCCGTAATGCTCCGAAATTGCCCTGAAAGTGATTGTAATTTATTCTTGGATTGATTATACTATAGTTGGACTAGTCTGTTCTTAATAGATTAAAATATAAGAGTAAGCCGCGCAGACACAAACTTGTGATGCGTAAAAAGCTGCACAGAAGTGAGAAAGAAATATTGCTTTCACCAGGAAGAAATCTGCAAGCAGCTTCTTTCATTAAATTTTGTGCCGCCGTTGGCGGCGGAATGCGAGGAAGAATGAAAAATGAAAAAAGTTTTGATTACCGGAGCGGGCGGACAACTGGGACTTGCTGTAGACAGGGTGCTTCGGGATGCGAAGGATAATACAATTTATCGGACGGGCCAGGTCGGAGATGCCAAAGAGAATATTCTGCCTTTTGATATTACCGATGAGGCAGCAGTGAACTCTTTGATGAATGATTTGAAGCCGGATATCATTATAAATTGTGCGGCATTCACCGCGGTTGACCTATGTGAGAGTGAGGAAGACAGAGCATATCGTGTTAATGCTTTGGGACCAAAATTCCTGGCAATGGCTGCAAAGAGGATCGGCGCAAAGCTGGTTCATATTTCTACAGATTATGTTTATGATGGACAAGCCGGCAAGCCTTATATTGAGGGAGATGCTGCCAATCCGATCAGTGCCTACGGCAGGACAAAGCTGGCGGGGGATGAATTTGTGGAGAAATATTGTAAGAAATTCTTTATCCTACGTACTGCTTGGGTATACGGAGAAGGTAAAAATTTCGTAAGAACGATGCTGCGTCTGGCGGATAGCGGCAAGCAGCTCCGGGTTGTGGCAGATCAGCTCGGCACACCGACCAGTGCACTGGAAATAGCCAGAGTGATTGCATTTTTAATTCAGACCGAAAGCTACGGTCTCTATCATGCCACTTGTGAAGGAAGTACCAGCTGGTATGCCTTTGCAGTTGAGATAATGAAGGAAGCAGGGAAAGAGGTTCATATAGAAGCAATTTCGACATCTGAATATCCTACCCCGGCCAAAAGGCCGATGTATTCCGTACTGGATAATAAAGCACTTAGGGAAAGGCATGGGTATCTGATGAAGGATTGGAAGGATGCTTTTAAAGAATATTGGAAGGATTATCAGGAGGAAAAATGATGAAAACATATCTTGTTACCGGGGGCGCCGGATTTATTGGATCAAATTTTATATTGTATATGCTGAAAAAATATCAGGAGGAAATAAATATCATCAATGTTGACTGCCTGACCTATGCAGGAAACCTGGAGAATTTGAAGGAAGTAGAACATCGAAAGAATTATAAATTTCTTAAAGTGGATGTCTGTGATAAGAAAGCAATCCTTAATATTTTTCAAACCTATGATATTGACCGGGTCATCCATTTTGCAGCAGAAAGCCATGTGGACCGCAGCATCCGTAATCCGGAGGTATTCGTTAATACCAATGTCTTGGGCACCTTGAACCTTTTAAATGCAGCAAAGCTTGCCTGGGAAACAGAGGACGGCTTTAAACCGGGGAAAAAATATCTTCAGGTATCGACGGATGAAGTGTATGGTGCCTTGGAAGGAGAGGAAGGCTATTTCTATGAAACAACTCCTCTTGATCCGCACAGCCCATATTCCGCAAGTAAGACTTCCGCGGATTTAATGGTGAAATCCTATGTGGATACGTTCCATTTCCCGGCGAACATCACGAGATGCAGTAATAATTATGGACCTTATCAATTTCCGGAAAAATTAATTCCTTTGATGATTAATAATGCCTTAAACGGTAAGAAGCTTCCTGTCTATGGAACCGGTAAGAATGTCAGGGATTGGCTCTATGTTGAGGATCATTGCAAAGCGATTGATTTGGTGGCGGAAAAAGGAAGAGTAGGAGAGGTCTATAATGTCGGCGGACATAACGAGAAGAAAAATATCGAGATTGTTACAATGATAATCGATACTCTGTTAGAAATGCTTTCTGCCAAGGATCCGAGAAGAAAGCTGATTTCCCATGACTTGATTACGTATGTAGAGGATCGGAAGGGACATGATTTTCGATATGCAATTGCTCCGGACAAGATTAAAGCAGAACTTGGATGGGAGCCGGAGACACCGTTCTCCGAGGGTATAAAACGGACGATTGCCTGGTACTTAGAGCATATGGAATGGATGGAGCGGATAACGAAGGGCGAATATCAGAAATACTACGAGAAGATGTATCGGATGTAGCCGCAGGATGAATGGCACCCACTATCAATACGACAATTAATATATTTTCGGAAGGTATGCTTTCGAAAGAGAGGTTAGGACAGAATGAGATACGAAGAATTTACGATAGAAGGCCGTAATGCAGTAATCGAAGCTTTCCGTGCCGGGAAAACGATCGACCGACTGTTTGTTCTGGATGGAAATCAGGACGGACCGGTAAGAACCATCATAAGAGAAGCCAAAAAAACAGACGCAATCATTACCTTTGTAAAGAAAGAACGGCTGGATCAGCTATCTTCGACAGGAAAGCATCAGGGAGTAATTGCGTATTGCGCAGCTTATGAGTATGCGGAAGTGGAGGACATTTTAAAGGCGGCAGAAGAAAAGAAGGAAGACCCATTTATTATTTTACTGGATAATATAGAGGATCCGCATAACCTTGGAGCTATGATTCGTACCGCTCATCAGGCCGGCGCCCACGGGATTATTATACCAAAGCGCCATGCAGTAGGACTTACGGCAACGGTTGCCAAAACTTCTGCAGGAGCAATTAACTATCTTCCGGTAGCAAAGGTTACTAATTTATCCAATACAATAGAAGATTTAAAGAAAAAAGGGCTATGGTTTGTTTGCGCCGATATGGACGGTGAGCTGATGTATAAGATGAATTTGAAAGGCCCGATTGGATTGGTAATCGGCAGTGAAGGGGAAGGGGTTGGCCGGCTGGTCAAAGAAAAATGTGATTTTACCGCTAAGATTCCGATGTATGGTAAGGTGGACTCTTTAAATGCTTCCGTAGCAATGGGGGTTCTTACTTATGAAATCGTCAGACAGAGATTAAGCTAAAAGGATGATAAGCTTTGACAAAGGATTGCCTATTGGCGAGTGGTTATAATATTGTATTTGCCTGGAAGGATTAAAATGCTCTTCTGCTCTAAAACGGAATCTGCCGGTTGGATAATCTTTGACCGGAGATGGAAAAGATAGTAGAAAAAATGCGTTTAGGTGAATAAGGAGGCAGCAAGTATGACATCAAGTACCGAATTTGATATCCTATCCGATAATGAAATTGTCTCTTTGATCCGTGAGGGAAATCAATCCGCCATGGATTATCTCTTAGAGAAGTACAAATATCTTGTTAGAAATAAAGCGAAGGCATTGTTTTTAATCGGTGGTGACCGGGATGATCTGATACAGGAAGGCATGATTGGTTTATATAAGGCGGTCCGGGACTTTCAAAGCGATAAAGACAATTCTTTCTTTAACTTTGCGGATCTTTGTATTTCCAGACAAATTTATAGCGCGATCAAAGCTTCGAATCGGAAAAAGAACATACCGCTGAATACATATATCTCCTTATATGCACCAGCTTATGGAGAAAATAGTGATTCAGAGGAAAAGGAAACGTTAGTTGACATAATCCATCAAAAAAATGTATCGAATCCTGAAGAATTAGTTATTGACAAAGAGAATACTAGTATGATAGAATATGAACTTGTAAGGCGTTTGAGCAACTTGGAAAAACAGGTTCTAGACTTATATATGCAGGATTTAAAATATATACAGATTGCGGAAGTTCTTGGAAAAGAGCCAAAGACAATCGACAATGCATTGACCAGGATTAAGACGAAGTTAAATCAGGTACTCAAGGATATGTAATGCTGTTGTAGCTCAGTCGGTAGAGCACCTCATTGGTAATGAGGAGGTCAGCGGTTCGAGTCCGCCCAACAGCTTAACGGAAAATGTAGTAAAATCAAGGGTTCGCCAAGGGTTCGCGGATCTTTGAGGGAAATTAGGAGCACTCGGTTGAGTGCTTTTTTTTGATGTAATGGGGTTTATCTGGGTTTAATATAAAAAATATGGGTCTCAAATTAATGAGACCCATATAATAATCAAGCTTTTCGTTTCAATAAATTATCTAATGTATCTGCAGCTTTTTCATCTGATTTCTTTAGACTATGAGCGTATATATTCATTATGGTGCTGGTTTGAGCATGGCCAAGCCTGGCCGACACGGTCCGGATGTCACATTCTCAGAGATCAGCAGTGTAGCAGAGATATGCCGGAAACCATGAAGGGGGATGTCTGGCTGCTGACCAGCAGAATCAGCAATCACCAGATCCGTAACCGGTCCGGGGAACATTAAGTCGCGAATGGAATTTCTATTCTTGGGTACCTTTGTAATTGTTTCCTTACCTGTATAGCCGGTTGATTTAGTCACACTGATCGTTTTATTATCAAGATCTAAATCATCCCAGGTTAAAGCTATCAATTCGCCCCTACGGAGCCTTCCGAATAAATCCAGGTTAAAGAATACCTTAAGCTGCGTCGGAATGCTTCTGGTCTCCGTGTAAGCTTCTACATGATACTTCTTGTCGGTGTCATCTACCCTGTCATGTGCCTTATATGTTGTGGGATTTGGTAAAGCTTGAGATAGAAGAAAGTTGGTATTGACAAATCACAGTAAATCGTAATATAATAGCATTGCTGTTTGAAACAGACGGTTATCATCGAGGCGTGGCTCAGCTTGGCTAGAGCGCTGCGTTAGGGACGCAGAGGTCGCAAGTTCAAATCTTGTCGCCTCGATTCAAAGGATAGGAGAGGGGGATTTGAACTCGTTCAAATCTTGTCCTCGATTCAAAGTGTAGGAAGAGAAATTCGAAATACGAGGATAATAAACGGAAAGTATAGAGTTGGTATTGCGATGCGATATCGGCTCTCTTTTTTATAAAAAACCATTCTATTTATTAACTTTTTCCCGCGATTTGTCCAGTGCATTACTTGTATTTTTATAGAATAAATTCTAAGGCAGGCAGTGATTTTATGCCGAATTTCTCATCCGGAAGGCAAGGAAAGTTATTGTTCACACCTGGGCAAAGTCTATAATATAATAAAAGCGGAATGAGGAAATGCAAGCTTGCTTGCAATTTCCGAGTGGAGCAAAAGATCATGAACGTTCTTTTCGTTCATGATGGGTGTGAACAGTAACCAAGGAAAGGATAGGCACTCAAAATGTTTACTCTGGAATTGATTTCTAGATATGTTAGTGTTATGCTTGACATAAACGAAATAATAGGAAGCCAATTTATGATATTCATGACTTATGAGATCGATTCTTTACTATACTATAATATGATTTGAGTGTAAAAAGCCAATTTATTAAATCAACTTCATCAATTTGCACAATTTATACATTGATAAGTAATATGAAACATATTTTATTCGCAACACGTTGTTCCACAAAGCACTGCAAAAAAACGCAGTACTTGGATTGAAGTACGTAATGGTACATAAGACCACATAATACGTGATCTAAGTACCAACGACTTCAAACAGTTGCTCATTAAAATATTGTTTCCTATTACTTAAGTTTTTCCTTTCCTTGTGCAAATTGATGAAGACGATTTGTTAGGAAGGCTTTTTACACTCAAATCATAA
>ENA-UOOR01003708-UOOR01003708.1-fermentation-metagenome-genome-assembly--contig:-NODE-3708-length-13077-cov-3.085087_pt1 | contig 13077 bp, 11 predicted proteins | sample MGYA00245780_ERZ724029 | MGnify/ENA primary metagenome ERZ724029 (study PRJEB28704, sample SAMN03018315) | fermentation metagenome | biome: anthropogenic terrestrial biome; feature: soil; material... | reverse complement strand
TGTTGTGTCCGGCGTGGATCAGCGTGTGCAGCTGCTTTTCAGCGGCGGCAACCACCTTGGGGTGGCAGTGGCCCAGAGCGTTGGTGGCAATCCCGGAGGCAAAGTCCAGAATCTTGCGGCCGTCTTCTGTATACAGGTAGCAGCCCTCACCTTTTACCACGCAGGGCGTCGTTTTGTCGTGCATGGCCATGGGGGGCATCAAAGATTGGGCTCTCTCGTGTTGTGTCATAATAAAATCTTCCTTTCTGATTTTTCAAGCGTCACAAGACATTCTACCGACTTTGACGATCTAACAACTTTACTTTATTGTAAACAAAGGCCGGTTAGATTGATTGTAAAAAATGAAGCTTCCCTTGTAATCGCATTCCTGCTTTTTGCTCCGTATCTCCTTTTCCGGTGCGCTGCCCATACCTGCCCTTTTCCTTTGCCGCCGGGTCTTGGGGAAAGCGGCGCAAGGGCCTGACAGCAGCCGGGTTTCTTATACAACCATACCCGCCTTGGTTCTGCACACCTGATCGACAAAGGACTTTGGCGTCAGGGAGGTATACTGTTTGAAATCCCGGATAAAGTGGGCCTGATCGTAATAGCCCAGATCGATAATGACATCCATGATATTGGTAGCGTCTAAATAAGTGATTGCGGTTTGAGCACGGATGATATCGGAATACTTTTTCATTGATACGCCGAAGTAATATTTAAAAATGCTGTTGATATACTGCTGGCTGTATCCCAGCGATTGAATCATATCTGATACCCGCAGGGAGCCGGGCGTGCCGACAATCAGCTTTACCGCGCTGCTGGCAATCATATTGACCGGCGCAACCTCTTGCTCGCGGAAAAAATGGTTTGAGAGTTCAATCATTTCAGAAAAGCAGGCCAGCTTGCCAAGACGGTGCTCAAAGGAGGATATTTCCAAAAATTTGGACAGCGGAACCCGGCACCCCAGCAGCTCCGTAATCTTTTTTTGCAAAAATTTGAACTGAATGCCGGGATGCAGCTTCATCCCAAAGCAGCGCTGATACGTGCTGATGTTCGACTTTTTTCCCTGAAGAAAGCTTCCGCAGACATAGCCGCGACACTCGTTGTTTTCCCAAGTGAATTGAATGTCTACACACCCGTCCGGAATGGCCACAATATCATCCTGATGAGGGTTTTCAATCAGATAGAACTTTTCAAATATTGGGTCGTTTAACAGGGCTTCCCGATATTTGATTCGGTGATTGTTGATATAAAAGGTCTTAAAATTCATACCTGTCCCCCCAGCCAAGGCTTGAAGTCGATAGGGCGGTCCGTCCGAAATTCTGCCCGGCGGCACCCAAACGCCGAAATTTTGTCCTGAACCATTCTCCACATCTTAATATGGTTCCTTTGGCAACAGGGCCGTTCAATCACTCCTGCCCGCTTAGCATGGGGATCGCCTCTCCCCCTTCCGGAATAATCAGCAGGAAAGGGTCTTCAAACTTTGCCAATGCCTGTTCCAACGCCTGCTGCAAGGCGGCTTGCGGACTATGGGCCATCCGTCCTCTTTCACACTGCTCCGCCGTTAATCCATCGCTGACCAGTGTCACATGTGCATGTCTGACCACCCGCCCCATGCTGACCCCCACAGCCATGGCCAGCAGGTCCTCTCCCGTATCGCCGGACTGTATACGTTTTAGCAGCGCGTCCTTCCCGTCCTCCATGGCCATATAGTCCAGCATCTGCGGATGGGGGCCAACGCCCTCCTTGCATTCCGCCAGCAGAAGAAATTCGCCGCCCTTGCGAAGCACCTTAGTCGGACCATATGCGGCTTTGCCGCACTGCCAAAAATCTATATGGATAGGATAGGCCGACGAGAGCACCACATCGGGCCGCTGCCGCACCGGAACGCCATATATTTTCTGGGCGGAGGACACGGCTTTGCGATGGGCCTGAATATAGTGCCCCGCAGAAACGGAATACACGGCTGCGTCTTCACCCAATACGGTGTTGATAATATAATGCAGCCCGATATTTTGGGTCCACTCCTCCACAGCCAGACGGACGGGGCACTCCACCATACCCAAGAGGATTTCATCCCGCAGCCCCTGCATCACATGAAACTCGGATACGATATCCGCCGATGTAATACCTGGATAGAGAATTTTGGCTCCGCCGCTCCACCCCATGCAGCCGTGGGGCACAACGCTGCCGATTCCAATCCGAAAATCAGCTTCCATCGCAGGTTTAAACACCCGGATCGGGGTTCCCAGCGCGCTGACGCCCACTTGGGTCAGCAGCTCGGAATTTTCAAACTCGCTGTTCAAGACCCGGTAATTCTCGCATACCTCCCGTCCCAGCTTCACGGCCATTTCTTCCGCTGTCATGGGCCGGTGGCTGCCCAGCGCCATAATGATAAAGATGTCTTCCCGGCAGACGCCTGCGCCCTCGAGCCGGGGAAGAAGCTCTTTCAAGATGAGGGCCACCGGCGTCAAACGGGTATTGTCGTCGCTGATGATGCAAATTTTTTGCCCGGGCTGTACCAAATCCTCGATGCGTGGCATTCCCACCGGGTGATCCAAAGCCTCCTGTATGAGCGCCGCGGGGTCGGCCGCTTTTTCCGCTGGGTTAAGACGGGCATACTGGAAACGGATGTGTTCCGGAATTTTGACCGAACAGCGTTTCTCTCCGCAACGCAGCGTCACTTCTCTATCTTTCACCGGCCGATTCACCATCCTAAACCTTGATTTTTCACATTCCCTGAAAACATCAGCGCACGGATCGATTCAACAGTCCCACCACATTATTATCTAAGATCAAGAAAAGCCCAATCAAGATGTATCTTTTTGTTTAGAAGACGGCACCGCACAATTCGGCATCAGCGAATTGTGCGGTGCCGCTTCAAATTAAAAAATGCTATACAGCTTGGCGCATGGCATAAAGGTACTTGTTACAGCAGCCAAACCAACAGCATGGAAATCGGTTCGATAAAGGCAATCAGCAGCAGACAGACCAGCATGGCCCCGATGAATGGAATTGCTGCCTTGGAAACGACTTCAATTTTCAGCTTGGCGACGGCGGAAGCGACAAACAGGTTGACGCCGTAAGGGGGAGTAACAAATCCAATGGCCAGCGCCACAGTCATCATAATACCGAAATGAACGGGGCTCATGCCGATCCCGGTAATGATAGGCAGGAACACGGGGGTCAGAATCAGGCAGGAGGAAATGTTGTCGACAAAGCAGCCCACGACCAGAAGAATGGCAATAATCAACAGAATCAGGGCCCAGTCGGCGGAAATGGCGCCCAGCAGAACGCCGGCAACCTTGCTGGGAATCTGCTCCATGGCCAAATAAGCGGCAAAAGACATGGAGAAGCCCAAGGCCAGACCGGTAAAGCCATTCATATCGGCGGTGGAGCGGTAAGACTCCAGCACGATCTTCCAGGTCAGCTCGTGATAGACAAACTTACCCACGATCAAGGAGTAGACAGTGGCCACTACGGCGGCCTCGGTGGGAGTGAAGATGCCGCCGTAAATGCCGCCCAGAATGATGACGGGGGCCATCAACGCGGGCAAGGAGTCCAGAAAGGTCTTCCAAAAGCTCTTTTCCCCATCCTGCCTGTGCTCGGATCCTTTGTAGCCCTGCTTTTTGGAAATAAAATAGCACACAATCATCAGGGCAATTCCAATCAAAATACCGGGGATAAAGCCGGCCTTAAACAGGTCGCCCACGGAGGTACCGGAGGCAACACCGTAAATTACGAAGGGAATGGAGGGGGGGATAATTACGCCAATGGTACCGGCAGTTGCGGTCAGGCCGGTGGAAAAGCCCTTGTCATAGCCGCGCTTTTCCATTTCGGGAAGCATGATGGAGCCCATGGCGGTGACGGTTGCGGGGCCGGAACCGGAAATCGCCGCAAAGAACATGCATCCAATAATGGTCGCCATGCCCAGTCCGCCGGTGAATTTCCCCACCGCTGCGTCTGCCATGTTGACGATTCGCCGGGCGATTCCGCCCAGGGCCATCAGGTTTCCGGCCAGCATAAAGAAAGGAATGGCAATCAGCGTAAAGGAGTCGAGGCCGGTAAAGGCCTTTTGAGCCACCATGATGGGACCGATATTACTGGTTAAAACAATTGTCAGCGAGGTGGCCACACCCAGGGATACGCCAATAGGCACGCTCAACATGACCAGCACAAAAAACACGCCGAACAGCAGTGCGATATTCATTCGGCAGACCCTCCTTCCGACGCAAGCAGATACTTAATTGTACGCTCGATCAGACGGACACTCATCAGGACCATACCCACGGGGATAGACATGTAGCAGATCTGCATGGGGATACGAAGGGCGGAGGACTTTTGGCCAAAAGAGGCAATGGCATGAACCGCGCTCAAGCCCTGTATCATAATAAAAATTGCAAATCCAACCCAGACGATAGCAACGAATACTTCAAGCACTTTCTGGGCCTTTTCGGGCAGCCGGTCCTTCAGCATAGTGATTCGCAGATGGCTTCCGTTCCGGGCGGCATAGCTGACACCCACCCAGGTTTGCCACACATACAGATAACGGACCACTTCTTCAGACCAGCTCAGAGAATTGCGAAAAATATAGCGCATAATAACCTGAAAAAAAATCAGACCTGTGCTAATGATCAGCGAAGGGATCAGGAAGAATTCCTCCAAGTGGTCCCAGACCTTTAGAAGTGTATCTTTCATTTTTAAATGCTCCCATCTCATTCGGCAGGCTAATTGCTATGAGCGTCCGCCGCCGTACTCAGTTCAACACAAGGGAGCGGAGAATGCTGGAAAGCATCCTCCGCTCCCCACATGACGATCAGTTTGGATTAGGCTGATTAATTGTCACGAATCGCAACGGCCATTTCATAAATTTCAGGGTCGATCAAGCTCTTAATGCCGTCCTGATCCCACACACTCTTTGCGGCCTCCCGGAACCGACCCAACTCGTCCTCCGAGAGTTTGTTGAACTGAACGCCGGCGTCGGACATGGTCTTCTCCAGACTTTCCTCCATCTCGGTGTTCAAACGCCGCTGATTCTCCATAGCGTACTTGGCGCCGGCTTCCACAACCTGCTGCAAATCCTCGGGCAGGCTTTGCCAAAATGCCTCGGAAAGGACCATGCCGTTTGCGGCATAGATATGGCCCGTGTAAGTATAGTACTTCTGCACTTCATACAGCTTGGCGGTGTAGGTCAGAACAATACCGTTGTCCTGCCCCTCCACAGCGCCCTGCTGCAGACCGGTGTACAGCTCGCTGAACGCCATGGGAGTGGGGTTGCAGCCAAGAGCGGTATAAGTAGCAATGTTCACGGGAGACTCCATCACGCGGATTTTCATACCCTTAAGATCCTTCAGCGTGTTAATGGGACGAATACTGTTGGAAATGTTGCGGAAGGCATTCTCGCCGTACGCCAGAAGGCGCATGCCGATATTGGGAAGATTTTCGGCCAGCTTGGCGCCGAACTCACCGTCCAGTTGAGCATAGGCGTCCTCCTTGCCGTTGAACAGGAAGGGCAGGTCGCAGACAGCGTAGTTGGGCTCGAAATTGGCCAGTGTGGACATGGGACCGAACGAGCACTGAACGGTGTTCAACTGCAAAGCCTCATACAGCTCGCGGTCGCCGCCCAAAACGGAGTTGTTCTGCACCTCAACCTGGATACGGCCACCGGATTGTTCTTCCACATAAGGCTTAAAGTATTCCAGCAGAGCAACGCCGGAAGCGGAGTCATCTTGGATGGTAGAACCTACGGTCATTTTAAACTCGGGGGCAGCACTGCCCTGGGGAAGGGAACTCTGGCCTCCGGAACCGCCGCTGCTGTTTTCGCCGCCGCCGCAGGCCGCCAGGCCCAGCATCATCGCACAGGCTAAGAGTGTCGCAAAGATTTTTTTCATGTTTCGTCAATCCTCCTCAATATCTTGTTTTGGCTTCGGTCCCCCCTCTAAACTGCATAAGCTGCGCTGTAAAACAGGCTGATATGGCCCGGACGGGCAGTGTCATCCGATACGCCCTGGCCAGTCGGCGTTCCCTCGCTTACACAGCGAAAACGGGGCCTTTTGAAAATCAGATGAACCGCTTGGAGTTTGACCTCCGGTTCAGTTCGTCCGGATCTTCACATATCAAAATGCGCGCTTGCTTTTGGTTGTTCTATTCATTCTCATTCTAGTGTACGGTATTCTGTATACAAAGGTTGCGTAATACCAATGCCTTTAAAATTCCATGGTAAATCGCACTTTATTTTTAACACACGACGTATTTTTTGTCAATAGTTCGTTGTGCTTTTCTTAAATTTTTATTTAATTCTACCAAATAAGCTTCGGAATTTTTTCTCTCTGTGCTTTGCTTCCGGTTGAGTCTGCCGCTGCTATCTTGCTCTCAAACTCTTTTGAAGCTCATTTTGCCTCCCTGTTCAAGACACTCAGAAATTTGCACCAAGCCTCTTGAGTGCCTTTGTTTTTTCGTTATCTGAATATATTACGAGTAAATTTTTTAGTTATATAACAGTAAAAGACAGTTCTGTTTTTAAAGATGTTGTTAAATATAACCTGAAATTTAAAATTATTTTATTTAAAGTTGGTGATAACGCTTGTTTAGGAATTGGGAAAATTCTTTTGACTTTGGGTTGACAAAGCTAACTGCCATACGCTACAATGTAGTCGTTCATTCTCTGTATACAAAGTGCAACGCCAAAAATACCAGTGCGCCATGGTAGTGTCATACTTCAAATCTATTCAATATTTTATGAGATTGGGAGGCACTTCTACCATGCAGAATTACCCATTTTATGAGGAAACACTTGCCTTGACCAAGGAGCTTGTTGCCATTCCCAGCCTGAACAACTCCACCGGTGAGCGTGTTGTTGCTGAGTATATGGCCGATTGGCTGCGCAAGCTGCCCTACTTCCGGGAGCACCCTGACCAGATTATTATCCAGCCGTTAAAAAATGATCCGTACAACCGTATTAATGTGGCTGCCATTGCTTTTGGCACCAGAAGCGACAGCAACAAGACAATCATTCTCCACGGTCATCACGACACGGTTGGCATTGATGATTTTGGCTCTATCAAGGAGTTTGCGTTTGACTGTGACGCGCTGCCCGAAAAAATTAAAGCAATTACCACCGATCCTGATGTCCGCGCTGATATCGAGTCCGGCGAGTGGATGTTTGGCCGCGGCGCATCGGATATGAAGTGCGGTGATGCGGTTAACATGGCCCTGATGCGCTATTTTACAGAACATTTGGACAAATTTGACGGCAACCTGATTTTTATGACTAACCCTGTGGAGGAAAATCAGCACACCGGCATTATTGAGTCGCTGGATGTTTTGGAGGAGCTGAAGGCCAAATACGGTCTGGATTATGCAATGGCCCTGAATACAGATTTTATCTCTCCTGCTTACCCCGGTGACACCAGCCATTACTTTCATGCAGGAGCCGTGGGAAAAATTCTTCCCTGCTTCTATATCATCGGAAAGCCCACCCACTCCGGTCAGGGCTTTGATGGGTTCAGCGCCTCTATGGTGGCTGCTGAGATTGTCCGCAACATGGACATGCGCGCGGAGTTCAGCGACGTGTACAATCACGAATATGCCATGCCCCCCACCGTCCTGAAAATGAAGGACCTCAAACCCTCCTATGACGTTCAGACCGCGTTTTCCGCGTATGTCTATTTCAACTACTTCATTCACAATATGGAGATAGGGGACATCTTTGCCCGCCTGCGCAAGGTAGCGGAGGATGCCCTTAAAACGGTGGATACCTATACAGATGAGCAGAACAAGGTTTACTGCAAAATGACCGGCATGACATATAAGAAGCGTGAGTACAGCCTGAAGGTGATGGATTACAGCCAGCTTCACGCAAAGGCCCTGTCGGTCAAGCCCGATGTGGACGCCGACCTTGACGCTATCACCCAAAAGGCGCTGGAAGCGAATATGGATCGCCGGGAGATGTGCCTGAAGATGGTGGAGCATCTTGCCACCGTTGTCAGCATCAACACCCCCACCGTCATTTTGTTCCTATCTCCTCCCTACTGCCCCCGCAATACCCTCAAGCGCGAGGTCCCCGAAGAAGCGGCTTTGCTGGACAGCGTCACCGGCCTGCTTCAGGAAATCGGCAAAGAAATGGGCGAGGATCTGAAAATGATGCAGTTTTTTCCCGTCCTCACCGACAGCAGCTATCTGAAGCTGGATGACACGGATACCTCGGCGGAAACGCTGATCAGCAATCTCCCCAATATGAAGGGGCACTACCATGTTCCTCTGGATCAAATCAAGCGCTTGAACATTCCCGCCTTTAACTTCGGCTGCCATGGCAAGGACGCCCACAAATGGACCGAGCGCGTCCATAAGGAGTATTCCTTCGGGAAGCTGCCGGTCATTATGCTGCGTACCCTGGAGAACTATTTGATCGAAGGTTGATTTTTGTGATTCCGCGCTGATAGGCGCTGCTGAGCTGTCGTTGACTAAAAGATGAAAAAGGAGCGGTTTTATTTGGCACTACCTCCCCTGAAAAAAAGTGAAACACTGTCTAACAAGGCGTATCAGGTGATACGGGATGCGATTGTATCCAGCCAGTTCTCTCCGAACGACGTACTGATAGAGGAAAAGCTCAGTGCAGAGTTATCCATTAGTCGGACGCCGATTCGTACCGCCCTGCACCGTCTGGTAGAGGACGGGCTGGCAAAAGTCCAGGGAAAGAGCATTGTCGTATCTCCCCTCACCGAAGATGATATTGCCGACATTAGCCTCGTGCGTCAGTCCGTTGAGCTTTTAGTCATGGAACAACTGAAGGATAAAGCAACGCCTGCGCTGATCCGAAAGCTGCGCGAAAGTATTGACTGTCAGAAACAGTCTCTTATGTCCAGCGCATCCGATTATCTGGAGTATATCAATCAGGATTATATATTCCATACCACACTGGCCCGGGGGACTGAGAACCGTTTTCTTCTGGACCTGACGGAGCGGATCAATACCCATAGCAACCGCTGCCTGATGCTCAGTTCTACGCTGGCCATTTCCTTTGAATCCGCGACACAGGAGCACGCTGCTATTGTGGACGCTCTGGAAGCGAACGATTACGATGGCGCCTATCAGGCCATGTACAATCACTTGCAGCGGATCAAAAATCGTTATATTTTGCGGACGATGCAGCCCGAACAAACAGATTAGAATGGCAGCGCCGATTGCGGCTGATCCAAGGGTAAAACGCGCCGGAGCGCTATGGTTGCCCGATGGATACAAATACACAAAAATAATGGCTGCGGGAAATTTCCCGCAGCCATTATTCAGTTTATCGGAAAAGGCTTTCAGAAGAACCGGGCTTTCTCCAGAAAATCCGGAACAGCCTCCATGGCGTTCATCAGCCAATGCCCCGGACAGCACCATTAATATGGATATCTTTCGTTTGCTCTTTTGGGTTTAGGCTGGAATGGAGCATGACTATGCCGTTATATAAAGTGTAATTTATTGGAAGTTGCGGTTGACATCTAAAATTGCAGTGCTAAAATTTGAATAAATTAAACAATAAAAATGTTGAATTTTTGTGCCAAATCGCACAACAAAAGAATGGAGGATATTATTTATGAAGAAAAAGGGGTTGCAGTGTCTATTCGCAGTGATGATGGTGTTTTCTATCCTTATTTTTCCTGCTCAGGCTGTCAGTATGGAATCATCAGTGCAGCCGGATACTATTCCTGAAAATGTAGCGTAAATAATTGTAACGAGTTTTATCAGTGACAGCCAATTTTTTTCTGAAATATCATGGACAGCGGACACAGAAATTAGCAATACTGTGACAATGTACGGGACTGACGGAGAAGTTTCGGCTTATTCATTTGAATTAGATACAAGCGGGCAGCGTAATGGATATGTCGTTACAACTGCATATCTCGATATTGCGAATAAAGTATTGTAGTTTTTTGATAAGTTGGAGCCTGTATATGATTTGCTTGATCTTCAGGAAGAAGACACCGTAGTATACACAGGTTTGATGAATTATTATAAAGATGACGGGAGTTCAACACTTTCATCCATAAATAATAAGAAAGTTGTGGTTTCTGATGTTCCAACGCCGCTCGCCGAAGCGCGAAGCGCATCAAACTTACCGGCGGTTTTAGCAAAATCAAAGTATCCTATTCGGGATCCTTATGAGTGGGCAAATACCTATTATGAGGGGCCGTTTGTTTATGGCGGCGATTCCATATGACGCAAGCGGTTCTCGTCTTGGTACGTTAGACTCCTATATTGCCGGTTCATTTGGTTTATATGGTGTAAATGCTACTGTGACAAGCAAAGACGCGACGTTCAACAATGTTAAATCGGAATTAACCAATCATAGGCCTTTTTATTTATCCCTTAATCAGCATTCTTATTATGGAGACCATGGTGTTGTTGGTTACGCTTATACCCGCCTGCAGAGTGAAACTACCGGGTACTATTTGAGTTTTATAAAAATAGCGGATGGGGAGGCACTCTATGGAAGATACCTGGATATTGCGTGTATTGATGAACATAATGAGGCAATTCTTCGAACAATCAACATTAATAATCTATAATGCAAGTGATAGAATATGAAAAAGATTTTTCAATATCTTATTTGTGCAGTTCTTTGTTTTTCACTGAATCTGGTCGTCCCCGTATTCGGATATGCCAAAATTCCGGCATGGTGTGCAGATGCGGTAAATTATTGCGATGGGAATAACTTGTTTAATGGAGTACCGCAGGCTGAGAAATCCCTTGATAATATTGTAACGTGGGGAGCTTTTTCACAAATATTATCAAATTCAACTTCTAACTATGACGGTACATATTATCAACCGGGTTTAGTGATGGACAGAAATGTTAAAGACAGGGAAATATATCGGGCAGCTATGAATTGGGCTAAAAGTTTTTGGATCATGGGCGATTTAAAACAGGAAACTGATCCTATGACTCGTGCAGAGACAGCCAATGCGCTCTATGCTTATTTTGGCAGGACTGATGTTAAAGTTGCACAACCTAAGTTATCAAGCTGCTTTACAGATTTTAATGACATTCCTAATGATTTGCGTAGCGGCGTTTTATTTGTCGAAGCAAACTCTCTTATAAACGGATTTGGTGATTCAACTTTTGGACCCAATAGACCGATAACTGTTGCCGAGCTTTCACAAATACTTTACAACGGAAAAAATTTGTTTCAAAACGTGGCCATGGAGAAATTATTTGTTTTAAATGCTTCTGATGTGGACAGTATCGAATTTCGCAACGGATATAACTTCGAGCAGCATATTACCAATAATAAAAATGTGATTAAGGATGTGATTGACCATCTGAATGCATTTAGGTTTAAAAATATGGAAAGTGCAGATTACGATGGTTGGAGTTACGGATTCAAAATTTATTTTAAGGATGGGAAAGAGTTTAGTTTCATGTTAGATCCAAATTGGGTGCGTGTCTGTGGGGTGGGGTACGCACCTGCAAAAGAGTTTTTCCCCAAATCATGGTTGGATCAGTATTGCTTACTATATGACATCTAAGGGACCTTTTTGCAGTCAGCCCGGTTTTGACATTGTGTAAATGCATGGGGATTATTGCTGATGTCGACGGCCTGAAACAGTATTGGCGGCAGCTATTGCTGATGCTTTGATTGTTGGCTGACTCGCGCTTTACAGACTGCAACTCTTTATGTAAAAAAGCAGGGCGGACAGTTTTAACTGTCCGCCCTATTAACAGGGGATTATACCGGGCTCACTTTTCGTTTCTATCATGCCCCGGTAAAGGCAGAAGACGCCTGTTTGACAGCCGGAAACGGGCCATAAACGCTGAAAACAACCGTTGAAAGTAAATGTAGGCGCAAAAAGGCGCCCGCAAAAGCGGACGCCTCATTCTTAGCCCAGCTTATTCAGCTTCAGGGTCATTGCGCTCTTGCGGTGCGCAGCCGTGTTCTTGTGCAGAACGCCGCTGGCAACAGCCTGATCGACTTTCTTCACCGCGACTTTGTATACGCCATCGGCCTCGGTGCGATTGCCTTCTGCGGCAACGGCCTCGAACTTCTTGATGGCGGTCTTCAACTCGGATTTTTCGGCCTTGTTGCGGGCGTTTTTCGCTGCGGAGACCAAAACGCGCTTCTTGGCAGACTTGATATTCGGCAAACCAAACACCTCCTTTGGCAAATTAAAAATCTGGAGAGACTTAAAATCTCACCGTGCAGAATGATATTTTAGCAGTTCTCCGCGTAAAAAGCAAGCCCTTTTCCAAAAAAACCTTGATTTTTTGCATATTGTGTCCGCTTCCGGAAAACCTACGGAAAAGACACTACATTTAGTGGAAGGCGGCATGCAATCAATGTATACAAAACGGACGGATCTGGCGCTGGAGGCCCAGGAGCTGTGGCAGGAGGGCGCGGAGAAGACCGCAAAGCTCTCCGGAGTCAAGGCGGGCAAGTCCCGCCGGGAGGGTTATCCGGTGACGCGGGTGGAAATTCTGGACGCAGGGGGCGCGAAAACACTTGGGAAACCGGTGGGTACCTATCTTACGCTGGATTTTACCGCCTATTGGCAGAGAAAGGAAGACTATTTTCAGCGGGCGGTCCGGGCCCTGGGCGCGGAGCTGAAGGCCATGCTCCCCGGGGACGGAGCGGCGCTGGTCATCGGCCTTGGCAACCGGGCCATGACACCGGACGCGGTGGGTCCGCTGACCTTGGAAAGCGTGCTCATCACCCGGCATCTGCGGGCGGCCATGCCCAAGCAGTTCGGTGGTTTTCGGCCCGTGTCCGCATTTTCCGTGGGCGTTCTGGGCACCACCGGCGTGGAGTCCGCCGAAGCGGTGCGGGGCCTTGTGAAGGAAGTGGAACCCGATTTTGTCATCGCCATAGATGCGCTGGCCTCCCGCCGGACGGGGCGGGTTTGCGCCGCCGTCCAGGTCAGCGACAGCGGCATCGTCCCCGGATCCGGCGTGGGAAATCACCGGGCCGCGCTGAACAAGGACTCTCTGGGCGTGCCTGTGTTCGCCGTGGGAGTTCCCACGGTGGTGGACGCGGCCACGCTGGCGGCGGACCTTCTGGAGGAATCCGGCGTGACGGAGTTTGACGAAAAGCGCCTGCGCAGCCGCAAGCAGCCCATG
>ENA-UOOR01003701-UOOR01003701.1-fermentation-metagenome-genome-assembly--contig:-NODE-3701-length-13096-cov-2.574573_pt1 | contig 13096 bp, 10 predicted proteins | sample MGYA00245780_ERZ724029 | MGnify/ENA primary metagenome ERZ724029 (study PRJEB28704, sample SAMN03018315) | fermentation metagenome | biome: anthropogenic terrestrial biome; feature: soil; material... | reverse complement strand
ATTAATCATGATATATGTAGTTTCCGTTTCATCCACTATTTTAGATTCGAAAGGAGGGGACATCCAAACCCTTCCCCCAACTACCGATATTCTATCAAAATTAAAGAAGGTATCGGCCTCATGGTTATTGGTAATACTATTTTCTGCAAACAAAGGCCATTCTTTGAAATTTTCATCCCAGTAACCAAACTCCATGTTGAAGCAACGATCTACTGGTTTATAGTGCATTTGATTGTGAAAGCGTTCCCTGTCGGTCATAGTACCCTTCCACTTAGGTCTGCAAGGCATAATATCCATTTAGAAACCCCTTTTCGTTTAGATGATTTTTTGTAGAAGGTACAAAGGCTATCAAGCGATCTTTTTAAATATTTATCCTTTTGATGCCCGGATCATTATGCTATAATTGTATCATAAAAAATATAGATGTCACTGTACTATATTGATAAAATATAGTACAATGTTGCTATGGGGAGATAAGGATGTTGCAGTCAGTATTAAGTATAAGAAAAGATTCCTGGAGCATTGACTATACACCTGGCATCATGGCTAGATCCATGTTTTTCTATGTACAATCAACCGGACACTTTAACTGTAAGCCTGAATATATGACAGATAGGCAAGATTATAATACCATGTTACTTATCTACACATTAAATGGCAAAGGTTATCTAAGGTATAGAGATCAGACTTATATTTTAAATCCCGGTCAGGGATTCCTGATCGACTGTATGGATCATCAGTATTATAGCCCATACAAAAATGGGGATTGGGATTTTAAGTGGCTTCATTTCAATGGATGTGAGAGCAGAAGCTATTTTGAGAGAATTTATGAGAACCATGGCCCTGTATTTGAGTTAGATTCCAATAGTATTATCCCGGGGCATATGGAAGAGATCACCAGGATGATAAAGGAAAGGGATTACAGGATCGATGCAATTAGCTCTTCAAGAATAGTAGATATGCTAACCGAGCTTCTCATGGATCATTATAAAAGTGGGCAAAGTACCTCAGATGCCCCCGATTTTATTAGGCAGGCCATTATAAGAATGGAAGATGAATTCAGCTTAACCATAAACTTAGATACATTGGCAAGTCAGGTAGGGGTCAGTAAATATCATCTTTCTCGGGTTTTTAAGAAGTATACCGGATATAGTCCCTATGAATATGTCTTAAATTATAGGTTAAGCCAATCCAAAAGCCTTCTAAAATCCACTGACTTACCAGTATACACAATCGCAGATAAGGTGGGATTTGATAGCAGCAGTCATTTTATTAAACTGTTTCGAAAGCATGAGGGAATCACACCCTTAAAGTTTAGGGAATATTGGAGGTAAAATAGCCATTCCCTATGCCACTCATGGTAAAGATTAAGGGATCGTTTATCTTTTTTTCAAACTATATTTCTCCTCATACAGATGCTCCTTATACTCAGCTCTGCGATTGGGACAGTTCTTTCCAGGACATAACTGACAGTTCTCAAAATCGGATTCTGTTTGAAACAGGATACCCGACGCAGACTTCATTGGAATCATCAGACAACTGTCGGTGAGCTCAACTCCTATCGCATTCTGAACATCCCCCAATATACGGAAAAGTTCCTTCTGCTGCCCGATAGGCCAATCTTCCAGAGATCCTGGGTTCATTGACCTGGACTTACCGATATGATAATTCTCCTCAATATGTCTGCGGATCTGATTCCTTGCCGTTTCAAGTGCCATATCCTCCAGTCCTTCCGCCCATTCATGAAGCTCCCTGCCGCAAGTGGCCACATGGGGAAATACCCTATCGATCTTGTCGAAATTGACCCGCATAACGCGGCTTGTCAGCTTCACTCCGTCTACAACAACATAATCATTTTCCTTGCCGTCAATGTAAGACAGGGTATAGAGCGCTCTGGGCTTTCCTATGGCTTCTGCTTTATTGATCAGCGCCAGTACCCGCTCCCCGTCTTCCCCTGCGGGATCGATGTGTATTTTTTGAAAAAGACGGTTTTTATCTATCTTGAATTCGATATCGTCCAATATTGTGTGAGCCATAATCTTCCTCCCATCCAATGATCCGCCACAGCTACAAAGCGAAAAAATGGTACGAAGTATGCTCTTCCCGTACCATTTTTCCACAAAACGTTATCAAACTTGATTCATTAAGCACTGGCACAAACCCTTGCTGCCTCTTCCGCTGCTGATGCTGCATCGGGCGTGTAGATATCAGCGCCTATGCTCTTACAGAAATGATCGGTTACAGGTGCACCACCCACCATAATGGTAACCTGATCCCTTATTCCCGACTCCTTTGCTGTCTCAACTACATTCTTCATTTCAGTCATAGTAGTGGTAAGCAGTGCAGAGCAAGCGATGATCTGTGCATTGTTCTCCTTAGCTGCCTCAACAAACTTCTCAGGGGATACATCAATGCCCAAATCGATTACTTCCAAACCTCTCCCTTCCATCATCATCCTTACCAGGTTTTTACCTATATCATGAAGATCTCCCTTTACGGTGCCAAGTACTACCTTACCTTTCGACTCAACACCGGTCTGAGTAAGAATGGGCTTTAAAACTTCCATTCCGGCATACATAGCCCTGGCAGCGATAAGCACTTCGGGTACGTAAACCTCATTGTTTTTAAACTTCTCACCTATTATACCCATGCCGTCCAGAAGTCCATGATCTAGAATGCTTTTAGGATCCATCCCCTCATCTATGGCTTTTTGAACCAATTCTTTAACATTCTTTGCTCTTCCCTGTTGTAGGAATCCAGAAATCTCACTTAATAAATCCATTATTCCGCCTCCTGAAAGTTATACTTCCCCCTGGTGTACCTGAATTTACCAGGGGTAACACCCACAATCTTTTTAAATACCTTGGAAAAATAGCTTTGATCTTCATAACCTACCATATTAGAGACATCCACAAGATTTATGTTATCGTTTCGTAATAATTGTTTACTTCGCTCCACTCTAATGTGGTTTACATAAGTATTAAAATTACACTTCATATCGTCCTTAAATATCTTGCTAAAGTAGGATGGGCTCAAATATACATGCGAAGCTACCTCCTCCAGTGTAATTTTTTTCATGTAATTCTGTTTGATATAACCAACTGCTTTATATATCACATCCACATGTTTGATGTCCTTTAAATTAAATACGCAGTCTGTAAACCTGATCATTATCTTGGATAGCCAGTAAGTCAGCTCTTCTACAGTATTAAAGTTGTGGATGGTATTTAAATATTTATAGTTCAGCCCAAATATCTGTTCCACATCGGCACCCCCTTCCAGAGCTGCACGGGAAAGAAGAACGATGAGCTCCAAAATCCTTGCTCTTATGGTCTCAAAGTCCCCGCCACTGGAAAAGAAAATATGTCCCAGCACTTCGTTGAGAATGGTTTGAGAACCCTTTTTATCCCCCTTTGCAATGCAGGATAGCAGTTCCTTTTCCTTCTCAAAGGGGTAAGAGGAAATACCGGACTGTTTTTCATCCATGGCCTTTATCTTATGAATGTACCCAGATATATCGGATTGATTATGGTAGAATTCCGTCCTATCCAAATATTGTAAATACTCTGCATCCGATATATGCGATAGTTGGGAAGCTACCATAAATAAAAGCTCTGACAGGCTGGTAACCTTATCGGGTGGAATTACTGGAATAGACTTTAAATTTTCCATTAACTGATCCAGATGTTCCTCTTTGATATGATTTTTTAACAGGAGATCATCCAATAGAAAATCATCAGCTTCCACCATTAAACCAGGTCCGCATAATAGATATCCTCTGACCATTCCCTCCAAAGTTATAGGCGAAGCCCAATGTACCAGACCAAACGGACAGAAAAAAATATATTTTCCTTCAAATCTCTCCGATTGATAGCCGCCGTATAGATGAACTTTTTCGCAGTAATCTCCTTCACAGTCCAAAAGTTCCCGAACCTGCCTGCAAAACTTACAACCAGTTCCTGAATCTCCGATGCTATAGACAAGGGCGCCTCTGCTATCGATGATACTTGTTCCTACTCCGGCAACTCTTCCATAGTGTTCTATCGCTTTAGCTGCCTTTTCTATATCAAAACCCATGTCATTCCCTACTTTTACTGCTTCATTCCAATAAGTCATGATATCACGCTTCCTGCAATTTGATTCAGTCTACTAATCTATTATATTAAGAAGAAACGTATAAGTAAATAGACAACAGGTATTACTCTTTTATGATACCATGCTATCCCTTTCCGGTATTGAAAAATCTTAATATTATTTGTACTTTATAGCTCTTTTAGGGACTTTCAAAATACATGGAATCCACGTATTCATTTTGAAATTCCGGCGTGGAGGACAATTCCACATATTCCGCTTTCGCTTTGATGGTATTCGTCCTTTCATACTCCGCCAGGGATAGCAGGGATAACATTGCCCCAGTTCCCGCGGCATTGCCTAGTGCAATAATGCGGTGCTGCAATTCCGGCGGTATCAAGCCTATCCGAATGGCATTTCTTTTGTCGATATAGCTGCCAAACCCTCCCGCCAGATAGAGATTGGCTATCTCATCCATCTCCCTGCCAATCTTACTTACCAGTACCTTTATTCCCGCTGCAATTGCCGCCTTTGCCAATTGGACCTCCCTAATATCCTTTTGGGTTATCACGATAGACCCGCCGGTACCGCTGGATCCCTCATCAACAATGGTAAATGCAGAAAGCCCATCCTCCACTTTCCTCAACCTACAGGCCAGCTTCGACCCAACCTCCGACTCTATCTCCCTTTCATCAAGTAGCCTGCCCGTTTCATCTACAATACCAAGGTCCAATAGCATTGCCACGACATCTACAATTCCGGAGCCACATATACCTAAAGGGGCCTTATCGCCAATGGTTGTGTACCTGAGTTTCTCTCCATCCAGCGTAATAGTATTGATAGCTCCACTGATTCCGCCCATTCCATTACGGATATTGGCTCCTTCAAAAGCTGGTCCTGCAGCAGTGGAGCAACACACCATCCGATCCTTATTGCCCAATACGATCTCACCATTTGTACCAATATCTATCATCAGGCTGACATCCTCACTTCTATCCATGCCCGAAGCAAGAATTCCTGCCACGATATCTGAGCCCACATAGCCTGAGATATGAGGAAGCACAAACACCCTGGAAGCCTGACCCAGGCTTAGATCCAAATCCCGGGCATTGTATATCTGGGCCTTTGTTGCAACAGGGGTAAAAGGAGCTGCAGCAATATGTCCGGGTGTTATGCCCAATAGAAGATGACTCATAATAGTGTTTCCAGCGATAACCACATTATAAATATCGTCTATAGGAATATGATTCTTCCGTGCCAACCCATGTATCAATTCTGAGATCTGGTTACCTATACCCTGCCTTAGCCTGGAGAGCCCATCTATATTCTCCATAGTATACTGAATCCTGGATATCACATCGTCTCCATAGGTCCTTTGAACATTAAGTCCGGATATTACATCCACCTGCGCACCCGTTATCAGATTCATCAGATAACATACTACAGTAGTGGTTCCTATATCTATCGCCACCCCATAGATTTTATCAGAGGTATCCCCTTTATCCACATCCAATATCTTATTGCCATCATAGGCAACTGTCACCTTAAAATCTGAATCCCTAAGCACCTGAGGCAGCCTTCTTATCAGGAATATTCCAGCTTCCGGGGCTTCTGTTTTCAAAGCATCGGCTAACCTTTTGAGGTCATCCCGTTGGTCATCCACAGATGGTACATCCAATTCAATATATTTTTTGGCAATCTGTGGAGAGATATCCACAGAGTATTCAATCCCTGTGGACATTATCTGAGCTCCTTCCAGATAGTTCTCCATGACTACTTCCGTATCTCCCAATATTCCGGTCATACAGGCCAGACGATAGCCATCCTGCTTCTCCTTATGGGACAAAAATTGGGATTCCAGATGGGTCATATCTGATACCTCGCCATTTCGTACCCGGACTTTACATTTTCCACAAATCCCCTTTCCACCACAAGGAGCTTCGATATAGATGTTGTTCTGACGGAATATATCCATAAGACTGCTGCCGCCATAACAAGTCACGTCTTTATGACCCTCATCGGATAATATTCTTACGGTATATTGCCTGCTGCCCAGATTTTGTCCATTATCCATGACTCCCCAACGTCCTTTCTTATAACTCTATAGCAAAATCCCTTATCACTCCATTAAACCCATTTTAAGCTTCCTATGGCTTTGGCTGTTATGATGGTCTCGATTAATATCTCCCGTGTAGATTCTTCCTGTTCTCCGTGTTTTCCTTGTTCTCCGTGTTCTCCTTGCTCTTCTTTCTCTTTTTCTGATTGAGATCCCGGTATATTTATTTCTGTTTTATTCTCATCCATCTCAATAGAAATATCATAGTCAGAAGCTCCCTTCGCCATAGCAAGCTCCCCAACCAAATCTTTGCCCTCACCTTTTGACCAATCCCGGGCCTTTGCATAGTCATCAAAGTGTTTCTTTACCCTTGGAGAGAAGCAATCATAGCCTTCTACTCCCGCTACGGTATATCTTGGCTTTATAATGATCCTCTCCTCTACGGAGATACTTCCCGTGATGGCCCCTATCGCATTGGCCACTGCGGCATACTTCTCTATTATACAGGTAGTATTTAAGGATGATGCTACATCCGGCAGGTATACATGAATAGGGGCTCCTATTCCTACCAGTGAAAAGTCCGTGGACAATCCAATGGATAGATAGGGATTTCTTTGCATATGGGAGTTTTGGCAGCCCAATAAGATCATCTTTTCAAGTTCTGGCGTGAAACCATGTTTCAGCAGGGATGGATCATCCCTTTTAATAAGTTCGTGAACAATATTTAAGTATAGTCTGGATTTTATAGTGCTATTGACCTCATGGATAAGTTCTTCCAATGTTATCTTTAGACGACTTGCTAAAATCTCTGCCCCTAAAAGAGCAGCCTGTCCATTCCATCCAGAAAAATCACCAGTAAGATGCATTATATCTGTAGGGGTTAGCGCACTCCTCATAATGATCCCCAACTGCTCAAGCCTATCGGGTTTGATAGTATAGATGGAAGTTTTTCCATGCTTAAAGGTCCTTCTTTAAGAGCTTCCACTATTCTCTTCTCTTCTGTAGTAAAATCTCCATCCTGGGGAATTTCCCCTATTGAATAGAAAAATTGACACAGGGAACGGGTGTGTATCCTGTTCTCCTCATGTAAAAGCTTGATTTGGCCCAAAACTTTCGGCCATCTATGGGCAAGCCAGGATAGGGGAGCAACCCGTCGCGGACCTATTATAAGCTTATCCCTGGAGTCAAAGCTTATTTGGCTGTCTCCCCCCAGACCAATGGTTCGAATGTCCACAGATTTCACAGCTGTTTTCCAATTGCCTACATCCGCTCCTTCATAAGCAAGAAAAGGCTTCCCCTCCTTAACAATTGCCAAATCACTGGTGGTACCTCCCATATCAACAACTACACAGTTTTGTTGTCCGCTCACATTGATCCCACCAATTACGCTGGCAGCAGGACCTGAGAGCAAAGTCTCCACCGGCCTGTTCCTTACGTATCCTTCGGACATTACGCTGCCATCACCACAAACAATAGCCAGGGGTGCATGGATGCCCCTCTCCTTTAAACCCACCTTAACGGCATCTATGAATTTATTTATCAGCGGAATAAGCTTTGCATTGAGCAGGGCTGTGGCAGCCCTTTTTAAAAAATTCAGTTCTCCAGCCAGCTCATGTTTATAGACCACCGGCAGACCCGTCCAATCATAAATCAGTTCCTTGGCCTTTTTTTCGAATTCCGGATTTCTGATACCCCACATCTGTACAATAGCAAAGGAATCCGTTTTTCCCATTGTATTTTTTATTTTATCATGAAGAACATCCCAATGGGGTTCCTCTGTCACTTCCCCCCGGAGATCATGCCCTCCCCGAATGAATATGATATCCTCTATGGAAGGCAGCCCGTATTGCTGTCCATTCTTTTTAACGATATTCTCATCGCAGCCGATGAGTATTAACTTTGCCCTGCTTCCTTTATCCTCTACACATGCGTTTGTAGCCAGGGTAGTGGATAAGGATACCACCCCAATCTTTTTCAAAAGTTCCTGCGGCATTTGATCCAATACATGTATAATCCCAAGTTTTAAATCCTCCTTCACTGTGAGGGATTTAGCACCTTTTATAACCTTGCTGTCATCAAAATCGTAGATTACACCATCGGTATAAGTGCCTCCGGTATCTATGCCTAACCCTAATCTCATTTTTCACCTCAATGAATATATCTTTGTTACATGCAATGTATCTAACTTATAAGTCAGCTGCTCATAATGAGCCTCATATACAAAACAATATAAAATGGACAGGTAGTTGTCAATGAAATAATTTACTGTTTTTTGTAGAAATATTGGAATCAAATGCCTTCCTATTTCCCGGATTTGCAGGCAAATAAAAAAACGGCTTCGTTCCCAGAGAAGAAGAACGAAGCCATCTCACCTTTGTATCCAATGGTTTCAGAAAAAAAAGAACCTGTTATCTCGTAATAGCCTTAAAAGCAGCCGCCTGTGCGGTCATGCTGCGTTCCGAGGCCAGACGCTCAATCGAGGAAGCTCCAAAGAAACCGTCCAGCTCCGGAATTTTCCGAATGATATAGGCGGCATCCTCAGGATCGGCAATCGGGCCGCCATGACAGATAACCATGACATTCGGGTTCACCTTACGCCCGGCTTCCAGGATCTCCCGGATAAGAGGGACACAGTCGTCCAGGGTTTTTGCCGTTTCGGCGCCAATGGAGCCTTTCGTGGTAAGGCCCATATGGGCAACCAGAATATCGGCCCCGGCCTGCGCCATGGCGGCAGCCTGTTTTGCATCGAAAACATAAGGACAGGTAAGCATATCCAATTCATGGGCTTTGCGGACCATGTCCACTTCGAGACCATAGCCCATGCCTGTCTCTTCCAGATTCTGACGGAACACACCGTCGATCAGACCAACTGTCGGGAAATTCTGTACACCATTGAAGCCCTGTTCCTTTAATTCCTTCAGATAGATTTCCATAACGCGGAAAGGATCCGTACCGCAAACGCCTGCCAAAACCGGCGTCTTTTTTACAATCGGCAGCACTTCATGGCCCATTTCCACGACAATCTGGTTTGCATCACCATATGCCAGCAAACCGGACAGGGATCCGCGACCGGCCATGCGGTATCGGCCTGAGTTGTAAATAATCAGCATATCAACATCGGCCTTTTCCGAACATTTCGCAGTCATCCCAGTCCCTGCACCAACGCCGACCAGAATCTTGCCTGCATCCGTCTGCGCCTTGAAATCCGATAAAATTTCTTTCCGAGACTTATAAAGCATGTTATTTTCCTTCCTTTCAAAAATTGTGATACCGAACTTCCGTTTTCCGTATCTTCGCATAGTTTGCCCATCCGTATCTTATTTCTCCATCATTTCCACAAGCTTCTTCGCAGCGGCAATGGCAAACTCACGGTCGTTTATCAGGCAGTTCGTTTCATACAGCTGTACAACATCACGGTTTATATTTTTTCTGAGCATGTCAAACAACATCCGATCCTCCTCCGGACCATAAAACGGCTGACCTTCGGCGTCAATCATCGAAACGCCTTTCAAAGGCAGGAATAGGGCGGTTTTTCCTTTTGCAAGGTTAAACTTTTCCGCCAGCTTCTTTCCGAGGATCTCATTTTCCTGAACGGTGGTGCGCATCAGGGTAACCGTCGGATTGTGCCGGTAAAGATTCCGTCCCTGATACTCTTTGGGCACGGTATCCCACGGCCCGAAATTCACCATATCGCACGCCCCCACCGAAACCACCTGTGGGATACCGCACAAACCCGCCGCTTCGCAGCGATGCGGGCCCGCATTCAGGACTCCGCCGAAAAGCTCGTCGCACCATTCGGTAGTGGTCAGATCGAGTACGCCTTTGAAATATCCGCTGTGGATAAGGGATTCCATCGTCCGGCCTCCGGTTCCCGTCGCATGGAAAACGAGAACCTCATAGCCCTGGGATTCCAGATATTCTTTGGCAAAATCAATGCACGGAGTCGTAACACCGAACATGGTCGCTGCGACCAACGGTTTTTTGTCAACCGATTTGTTCATCCTGTGCTCCAGCATACCCGCCATGGCAAACACCGCATTGCTGAAAATCCTTGTCGAAATGATGTTAAGCCCTGCAACGTCAACAATCGATGGAATCAGAATCACGTCGCTGGTACCCACATACTGCTCCGTATTGCCGGAAGCCATGGTGGAGACCACAATCTTTGGCACGCCGATGGGAAGCCTGCGCATCGCCGGGGCAATGATTGAGGTTCCTCCGGAGCCACCCAGTGAAAAGATGCCGTCGAATTTTCCTTCCTCATAAAGGCGGGGAATGATCTTTTCCGTCCCGCGGGACATCACGGCCGTAGCGCGGGCACGGTCTTTCCTTTCAACAATTTCAGACAGGTTCTCGCCGGCTTCCGCCGCAACTTCCTGATTGGACACGTCAGGTGTGAAAAGCGGCTGAAAAGTTCCCGTATGAACGGTAAATGTTTTTATGCCGATTTCTTCAAACAGCTCCTTGATAAAAAGGAATTCCTTCCCTTTGCTGTCGAAAGTCCCGGCAATTGCAACGGTTTTCATTTGAAAATGCCTCCTTTCCTTTATATAAGTTCCGCAGTTGTTCTCTTCCGGTGCCGGCTCTCTCTTCCAGTACCGGATTTCTCTTCTGGTGCTGGCTCTCTCTTCCGGTACCGGCCTTCTCTTCTGATGCTGGCTCTCTCTCTTCCGGTACCGGCCTTCTCTTCTGATGCTGGCTCTCTCTCTTCCGGTACCGGCTTTCTCTCTTCCGGTACCGGCTCTCGCACCGGCTCCAATTCTTTGCGAACCTTACTTTTCTTTTTAACTCCGTCCAAAGTATTTTGCATATCCTGAGCCCTATGCTGCAGGGATCCCTTATATGCAGCGAACGGACTGGAACCCGTGATGCACCGCCTTCAGGATATTGTCCGGTGCCTCCGCATCCCCTACAATGGAACAATCCACTTTGCCGTCGATGGCATCATACAGGGAGTCATTGGCACGATATCCGGCTGCCACCGCCACGGTATCCGCCTTGATGGTCTCCTGTTTTCCATCCTTTTCATAGTGCACGGCGTGATCCTTAAACTCCGTCACTTTTGCGCTGGTAATGATCTTAATATCGCATTCCTCCATCAGATGACGCAGGGACTGATCATTGTTCCTGCTGTGGCGCACAGTCATCAGGATTTCCGGAAGCATCTCAAGGATCGTCACGTCATCTGCATGCTCCGCGCAATGGCATGCCGTTTCACAGCCAACCAGGCCGCCGCCCAGCACAACCACTTTCTTTCCATAATCCTTCTTATGGGTCAGCAGATCATTGGCACCGACAACGAAGGATTCCTCTACGCCCTTGATGGGAGGCATCACCGGAGTGGAACCCGCTGCGATGATCACCTTGTCATAATTTCCGGCAATTATGTTTTCCGGGGTGGCTTCCTTCATAAGGGATACCCTTATGTTGCTGCGGTACACCTTACCGATCAGATACTGGACATAGTCCTTGACATCCTTCTTGAATCGGGGACCGCCTGCCGCCAACAGCAAGCCGCCCAGCTCAGTGGTCTTTTCCCAGAGCTCGGTCTGCATGCCTCTTCCGGCTGCTGTAATCGCTGCCACCATACCGGCGGGACCGCCTCCCACCACAAGAACGCGCTTGTTGGGATCGCCGGGCACAACCGGATAATAATCCTCCGCAAAAGTAAGCGGGTTGACTGCACAGTGCATCATTTTGCCGCTGAATCCCGCATAGAGACATTCGTTGCAGCCAATACAGGGGATGATGTCGTAGGTCTCATTCTTCCGGACCTTGTTCACCCAGTGGGGATCGCAGATTGCCTCATGGCCCAGTCCGATATAATCGGCTTTCCCTTCCTGCAGGGCGGCTTCGGTATCCGCCGGATTTTGCATCTTGCCCTGGGACATAACCGGAACATTGACATGTTTTTTGATTTCAGCAGCAATGTCCAGCTGTACACACGGCGGTTCATATACCGTGTCAATTGCCTTATACCAGGCTTCATAGCATCCAACGTCAACATGAAGAAGATCCACTCCGGCCTTTTCCAGGATCTTTGCCATGGCAATCCCTTCATCCATTTCCCGGCCGCCGGGTACTCCATGATAAGGCGTAAACTTGAACAGAATGGGAAAGTTCGGGCCAACCGCTTCCCGAATCGCCTTGATGCACTCTACGGAAAAACGCATCCTGTTTTCCAGGCTGCCGCCGTACTCATCCGTTCTCTTATTCCACAATTCCGACTGAAACTGGTCCATCAGATAGCCGCCGTAGCCGTGAAGCTCCACTGCATCCGCCTCGGCACGCTTTGCAGTGGCAGCGCCTTCTCCCATCTTCTGAACCAGATACTGGATGTCTTCTTTCTCAAAAGCCCGGCACTTTACATCCGGAAACCAGAACGAAGTGTTCTCACTGCTGGAATAGGGCCGGACATCCCCGGTGGAAAACTGCATTCGCCCCAATCCGGGGGTCAGTTGAATACAAATTCTGGTTCCCTGATTGTGAACCCTTCGGACCAGAAAGTTCATCTGTTCGAAGGATCTTGGAGTGCCCAGAATATTGGCCGCCTTTGCCTCATATTTTGTGGAGACCTGGTTGGCCGAGGTAATGATAAGGCCAAATCCGCCTTTTGCCCGTTCCTCATAATAACGGATGGCACGATCCGAAAAAGATCCGTCCGGTTCGGTTGCCGTCCCCATGGGGGCCATGTACATTCTGTTTCGCAGCTTCATATTCCGAACCTGGGTATGTTCAAATATTTTCATAGTGTTCCTCCCTTTTGCTTATGTTTTCCTGCATTTTTAATTTACCCTCTTCGATTGAAAATATCAATTCGTCATGTTCTGCCGGATTTTCTTTTGTACTTTCTCCTGAACTGTCTCCTATACTTTCTTCAGAACTGTCTCCTACTTCTTCAAAACCGTCTCCTACTTCTTCAAAACCGTCTCCTGTAATTTCTTTTGTACTTTCTCCTGTAATCTCTTC